>Ga0210059_1006833_pt1 | contig 18233 bp, 11 predicted proteins | sample Ectturendosymbi2_FD_188042 | JGI IMG/M metagenome (GOLD analysis project Ga0210059, IMG submission 188042) | Ecteinascidia turbinata endosymbiont from Florida, USA - Sample 2 (SPAdes) (version 2) | ecosystem: Host-associated > Tunicates > Ascidians > Unclassified | place: Key West, Florida... | reverse complement strand
TAACTTTCCCTGATATAGAAAAGTTATATGCAAGTGACCAACAGCCGCTGGCACAACTCTTTCCACTTATCTCGACCTTTTCGCGGTACATGTCGCTCAGACGAGGTACACACACAAAGAGAGAGAGCAGCCAAGTGACAAGGTACAAGCGAGGATTTGTATGGAACTGACTAACACATCACCCACTATAACAAATGAAACATGCACTGTTGCTTACATTGTACAAAGTACATTTATTGTGATTTAGTTTGACCTTTTCAGACGGACTTTTTCAAGTAAACCGCTGACAGACAATCAGGCAGTGCTTTTAGACTATTCCAAGCTATGTCCTGAGCCTATTGCACCTTTGCGCAATGCCCGAAGCGAACCAGATCGTAAACCAACCACAAACTTTAAATCAGCTGTTGTAGTTTCGGAAAAAAACGAACTCGAAAAACACAAATCCAAATCCAGGCAAATGTGGTAAGCTATAAACCCATATCCAATCCAAACCGAATAACAACAGGCGGGAGGACAACCAAAGTCATGATCATCTATCGATTTACTGTAAGGACACATTACGCAACTAAGGCTTAGTTTTACTTTGGAGTAGGACGAAGTCAAAACCCGACGCCTTCTCAACATACATGGAAGTTTGAGAAGGGGCGCAGCAACGTTGGCAATAGAGTGTCATAGAGTGTCATCGCATTTCTCGAAAAGCAAATAAAAGTCAACCAAAAAGCGAGAACCTGTTTCGCAACGTCAGCATGTGCATAAAAACAGCCACTACAGGTGAAAATTAGCTATACTTCCCTATTGCATTAGCAGCGCATTACGAAGTTTTGCGCGCTCAATTCCACAACACAACGGAAGCTAACTCCAGGCAGCTATTTTTTAACGGCGCAAAACATTTATGCCCAGTTACATTTTTTAAATAAAATGCTTTTACAGCACATAATAGTTTATTCATCGGCATAAGCTTCATATTAGTTTCGTAAAACAGTCTTATTGAAGCAAATAGGCAAAATGTACAATACAAAAATTTGCCTCCCCAATCTTTCCTACTTAAGGCTAAGTTGCACTTTTCGACTTACCCGTTGTAGGTGACTCAAGTGGTTGTTGATTGGATAGAACTTTGTTGTTTGTCTCTGCTTGGATTTCGTTCTCGTATTCACGTATGCATTCGAAGCTCATGTCTGCAAAATATGAGGCTGGTCCAATCGCATATTTTGGGCGTTGATGAGTAAAATAAAAAATGGGCAGAAATAGTATTTCAAAATAAGAACGAAACGGCAATGTATGCGCGTGGTCAGTGGGGGATGAAGCTCTTTTTTATTTAAATTTCGTAAACTTCGTTGATTAAGGCGAAGAAATCACCTTATGCGAATATTGGAACGTTCGCAGGCAAACAAGGATGTGGTACGCTGCTCATTGACTTTGCGTCAAGCGATTTTGCGTGGAATATGAGTTTTCGCTTTGAAACAGTGCACAATTAAATTCTCATAAGGGTTTTTACCCAGGCCAGAAGATATAATTTTATAATATTCTGCTATGAAAGCTGTTTGTCCTTAACACTTGTTAATCATGTGTAATTAGTGCTCTTGTTGTAGCAAGAACCCAAACTGCATGTATGGCTGGCAAGCGCATTTTTCACACGTTTGGATTGGACTCGAATATCTGTGCGGAGGAGTGGCGGCTCTAAGACTCAAGTTATTTGTTTATTTAAAGACGATAAGAAAGAGAAAGCAACCAAACCTTCAAAACTTATGACATTTTAAAGAGGCGCACAGAGGCAACTTCGCCGATGATGTAAGCCGCAATACACATCAGTGTTGCCTCTGATACGCAAAAGTCTGTTTAGGTCAGGACAACTCTTGATGTTCTTACTTCCGCATGCTTCAAAAACATAACAGTTGGTTTGGTGAAGTCGCCATTAGAAAAATTAGAGATAGCGCATTTTGACAGGATGATGAAATGTACTATTTCAACAGCTAACACAATGCTTTGGCCCTTATGCAACTGCAGCTATTTGCATAAAGCAAATAAACAACGAAGTACAAAATCTGCAAGATGCAATTTTAATCCACACAGGTGCTATATCCGAAGGTGGACCAAAGCTTTTCTTCCTAATCCTAACACTGATGATGTGTTACGAACACTGGCGGCTCGTATGTAGGCATACAAAGAATACCACGACATCACTGTCCACTTTCCAAAAACTTGATTTATTTTACAGGTGGCTGACTAAAATGTTATTCCACCGCACTGACCGAAATAACGTGTTGACCAGCTACCGCATTCGGTACTTGGAAGATTTTGGTTCATATGAGCAGTAACAGGCACGAGTTAGGAAGCAATGTCGAAACCAACGGACAACGGCGCGATACGGAGTTTTTAACTGAACATTCGACAACTCTTTTTACACCACTAGGCACTCCCATGTCAGCAGGAAAATTGTCCATGACTTGCTGCATTTTATGGTCGAATCCAGGAAGGAGTAATTACTTGCAGTTTCACATTCAACGTCAGCACATCATAGCTGTCAAAATGACAAGCTGGCTTCACAGTTTTTTCAGTTCATATTTGAAAGGAATTCATTTTTGTGCAATGACACCAAACTGCAAGTGGACAAAATGTTAACAAATCAGCCGTATCGAAAGCCTGTGACGTATCAAGAAAATTAAAAATGTTAGCCCAGAGGCCTATTTTTGCGCTATTGAAGCGAAATCAAACTAAACTACATTCACGCGTGCTTGTTAATCAAAAAAGTCGTCTGAACTTAAGCGAGACAACCAAGAATGCTGTTGCTATTAAATGTAAGTTTGTAATAGAAGTCTTTTGCAAAAAATGCTGCGCTGTAGCTGTATCGGTTTAAGTCAACCACTGGCACCAGCAGACGAGACGCAGCGAGCGATTGATCTCTACATAGGTACGCTATAGCAGTATCGACGTAATACAATGACCGGTAAGAATTTGTCTCAGGCCAGGATCTGTTACAAGACATTTCAGTGTTTTCGAAAAGTGTTGCACAGAAATTCTTTTGGCTTCAAAAAGTTATTTCCGTCATCTTTTGTAGACTGGAATTTCACAGCAGGAAACACTGCAGTGCCCGCACATAAAATAACGATCACGCAAACTGCAGCGGAAGACCAGCTGACCTACAGCGCAGATCATTCACCAAGTAAGTACCATGGCTTGTGCACAGAGATATTTAACTTTTCAACAACTGCCTTCGCCGCAACACTTCTGAAACATGCGCTCACGTACTGTTAAACAAATATTTCGTAAGACCAACGGTAAGCTAGCCAGTAGCAGCAGACCATCAAGTCTTAACATAAAATGGTCTTATAATTCCGTTTACCACAAAAAAATTCCGCAGCTACTGCTTCGACAACCAAAAAATATTTAACTAAAGTCATCTAAACTTCAGTCAGGATCTATCTGGTTATGATCAGTGACAACGAAGAGTGGTGCGTCAGTACGTACGCTCAGATTCCAGAACTTCTCTACCTACAGGTTCCTACAGATTACTCACCATACCAGTGATCGATCCACGCGAAAGCTTGTCTGTGGGCGAGGAGAAGGATATCCCTGCCAAAAAAAACACTTGTCCTACAAACTTTAGCAAGAGAGTCGATTGAAAATATACGTAAACACACGCTGTTTCCATAAACATTCAAAAATTCACATGACAATTTTCTATGAGATTCGAATGACGTAGTTAACCAGGCACTACGCAGTTTGTCAGTATCATATGATAGTTCTCAAGTAGCTTTTTGTTCGGTTGCTAGGAAGAAGGTTATTTTCCGACGTAAAACCAAATGACACAAACCTATTTCAAAGTCTGGTGCAGGCGCATCGAAAGTTTTTTTGAAAGAGGGTGGAATTTGATAATGTGAAAGCCCCCTCGGGCTAGCAGTTTCTTCCGACGTTTTACTACAAGGTGCAGGTTAGCATACTCAAGGCATTTTCGCATAGGGTTATGAAGCAGTATCAATTCTTTGCAAAGGCTTTCATGGTCACATTCGCTCTCAACGCATCGAAACACACTAGGTAACGGCGTAAGTAGCAGGAAACTGCCGTCGCTCCGACACAGAAGCATAATCCAGGTTTTGGCGTGCTAGGTGAAAATGTGAACACGGACACCATGTACTAAGGTCACCCTTGGTCTGGTGGTTGTTTGAAATCATTGCTAGACCATCGAGACGAGACGTGTCATCAAAAATTTTTATACTCCACTGAACAACTCGCGCAAAAGATATTTCATTGCAAGTATAAGAAAAATTGCTTGATTTGCCCGTGAAAACTAAGTCAGTGTTAACGCAACCGTACAGAATACATGCAACGTTTTCACTTCAAACACTGCAAAAAATGAACCGAAATGATGATTCGTGCGTCAAATTAACGCGATTGCAGATAAGAGTCTCGGTCCAAACAAGGTTTGAACGCTACATCTGCTTGTTCGACATCAGGCCTGCAGCAATTGAGCTTGCCTAGACTCATCTTATGTCAGTGGTCCAACTGCAGAAAGAGGAGGCGAGCAACTGCCACAGCAGTGCAATGCTGTCTTGCACAAAATTCACTTGCGTTCGACTGGCGTAGATTGAATTTACTGCACAGGGTGTTGTCATTACCTTCACCGGTGTGCACAAAAACAGTTCATAATTTTCGCAGCAACTTGCTCGTAATTGAGTGATAACCGCGGGGCGCTATTTCCTGGTGTTTCTTTCAAATAAACGGCTTCCTTCAGGTTTCCTTTCACGTTACGTTTTCGCTTTTTGCAAAGCGAAAATAGCGTCGGGCGCATACTTTGCGTACATGTTAATAATTCAATGCTCAACTTAATTGCGTTCAACAAAAGGGTTAGACCGTTGCCATCGCGTGCCCTAAACGCGAATGTGTACGTGCGAGTAGGCTTGTCTGCATATTTATGGAATAATGATTATCCTGGGTCAACGTCACCAGCGGGAGAGACGTCGTTCTGTGCAGTTTTCCGGAGAACACGGCGCTACAGTTCGAGTCGAGCAGCACGAGACACCCAACAGCAGCGCGTCACTCATGTCATGAAAGCGACGCTCTTAATGTCACTAACAAGTTCAACAATATATTGCGTTGTGCATTGTAAATTATAAAGAACAACCGCTGTGTGCAGCAGTGATGCCAACTTTGCGGTTCTCCCGCGAATTTGGGCTTGTTTTTTTGAAGATTTGCGGGTTGCTTGTTTTTGGGCTTGTTTTAATTAAAATTTGCTTGTTTTTTGTAGATTTCTGTATTGTGGATCGCTTTTTTATCACTTTTCATGGTAATTTTGTTCTTTCAATTTACTGCAAAACGAAGTTCGGGCGTGTCTTTGTGTAAATTTGCTCATTTTGGGCTTGTTTTTTCGGGTTTGCCTCCCTGTTTTTGTATTTAACTAAACTGCTGGCTTCATGTTTTTTTGAATTTTCCTACCAAACGCACGTTGGGCTTGTTTTTCCGGCAAATTACCCAATTTGGGCTTGTTTTTAAATTTGCTTGCTTGTTTTTACAAAATAACCTGGCATCACTGGTTTGCAGCAAAAATCGCAAAATAAGCCACAACGCGAAGCATCTCCATGAAACTGTCCGACGAAATGCGCAACGCCTGCTACGAGCTTGACTTCGACCTACTTCACAGTTCGGTGAACGAAACATTCAACCTTGCTCTGCATCCCCCAAACTTCGAACTTGACAGCAACGAGCTTGTAAGAACACATGATAGGATCGTGCGTATCCTGCATGAAAGAGAAGCGGACATCACCCGAAGCTAACCTCGGTCGTCGGTCACGTCGATGCCTTCGCAAAATGCTCGCACAGTGACGGTGACTATCTCGACAAGTCATCAAACACCATGAAATATGCACGAGGTCGCTGTCATCAGCGCACAGCGATGGGCAGCAGCAACGTTTTATTAAAATTTCGCAGCATATACCTATAAAGTGCACCTAAAAAGATTTTGCTCTGCACTTGAATTCCTCACAGGGGGGTAAAAAAGTCGCCGAGAAGGCGCTATTTCCAGTTTAAGTTGATCGTGATGGTTGGTTGCAATTTTTTTATGTAGTTTTATCAATTTTGTCAGAATCCTACGCCATCTTTTCAGGAAAACAATAACATCACAAAGAAAAATGCCATCGAAACTTACTCTCCAGTTTTTCTGCAAAGGACCTCTTCCAGTTTTTTCAGAATGAAACTTCGTACAATCCTGAACAACAACGCAAGTATTCATAAGTTAAAGATACAACATTGGTGGGAGTTGTTTTCAATGAGGCTTTTAGAAAAAAAATGTATATGAGGTATGTTGTTCTAGGTTTCAAACCTCAAAGGCACAAGCAGTTATCCAATCACCAAAAAAGCTTACCGGCACTTAGTGCAACTAACACTGCAATTAGCGTTGAACCCAACAGGCAACCGCTGTTAACCCTATACTATCACATGCTACAAGGGCTGCGCAGTTAACCTCGTCGGCTTTGTAATGCTTTTCGGGAATAGGGTCGTAAGCCAGGTCGAGGTGAACAATTTCTCGCTTCGAAAATTCCTCTTCTGAAACATCATTGAGGATCTGAAATAAAGCGAGTTTACGCAATAAAGTAAAATCGTGTCGTCTGCAAAGTAGTTTTGCAAGGTTTAGAATTTACAGTCAAGAAATGGCATCCGTGTCGCCCGTCATCAACCAAATTAACATTCTACCTTTTACAATATTCTAAGCCGAATGGTAAAAAACTTCAGTCTTCTTTAAAATTGTATACAGCCAGTTTTTCTACAGGTACTGCATGCACTTTTCCAAAACTATGTAAAAAATTCATAAGAATCACATCCCGCAAATATGTTCCAATCATGGATTGCGTAAACCCTACAATTTCTCAACGCCCTAATTATGAAATTTAAAAAACAGAAGACAATTGCTGAATTTTTGCTCGTTGGTAAATGTTAAAAATTTTTTCCTATTGACAATTTTTGTCCAGCTGGTTGCAGTCTTTCTGCCAGAGGAAAAATAGTGGATGACAAGACACATTTTTCTGTAAACCATATGTATATTAGCGCTTCAACCTGATCTACTTTACCTTCGCATTGCTGAAGTTGTCATTTTGTCCTTTATTATTTTCATATCTGGTTTCCACATATATTAGCAAGCGGGCAATCCATGGGCACTGCAAGGAAATACAACACATTTCCAAAATAACATTCAATGCACTGTTAACACGTAACTTGCAACATATGCCAGACGATAAAAATTCAGGTTGATCATGCAACTGACTTTGATTCAAACAGTAGACTGACCATGGAATTTCGATTTACAGCATCATCCTTTTGTTCAAACCATGAAGCAGCACAGCTCATATGAAATCAGTTTAGCACAACTTTAACACAACCAGAAATATGAATGCTCATTTTCACCTACAATTTTAGGAAAAATTATTGTCCCAAATGATTCAAAGTCAGTCTTAGTGCTGTACATGGTAATGCTGCTTGAACTAGTTATGGAATTTCCCCAAAACATCATGACCACAACAAAATTCCTAGCATAAGAATGGTACTTTCACAAATTAGCAAGATATTTCAACTACAGTGAACAGCACAGACTAAACACACATTGTGAAATTGGAAAAAAGTTAACTTACGCTGTACTCTGATGAGATGTTCAGTGGTGACAACCATGCAAAACAACAGATTTATGTGTCACAAAGAACACAAGCTAAAACAGTCGACCACAAGAAATCATAAGAGGAACATTTTGATCATGCAACAACAATATCAATGCTGACAGGGACGTACATTATTAGCCTACTATAATGGTTGAAAATAAAGCTAAAATATATAGCTCAGGGTTTTTTTTAAGGAAAATGTTAGGTACCCAATATGGACCTGTAGGGACCCGATTTCTCTGATTCTAAGGTCCCGATTTTCTCTGGTTCTAGGGAGCCGATGATAAGTTTCTCTGATTCTAGGGACCTGAATCGGGTCCCTAAAACATCTTTAAAAAAAACCCTGATATAGCTCATAATGCCTACCTGTTATAGTGTATGGGTAAAAATTCCATGCTTTTTCAGTAACATAAATACTTGGACAAAAAGACTTTGCCCAGCTTGGTAGGCGGCTGAAACAATGATAAAGCTTATCATCAGTAACTTCCCAAAAATCTAAATGCAAAGAAATAGCATCAGTAGTTACTTGTTTAGGTGGATTCTTTTCTCAGTATGCTGACCAGAGCCATGCTGTTCATCAAAACAGGGTTCGTTCCGTATAACTTCAATACCCTCTCCTGCTTCACTTTGCTCATTGCTATGTCTGTTTATCATGTATAATTGGCCTCGACGATACTAAAAATGAAAAAAATCTGAATTCAATACTTAAAAACAAAAATTAGCTAAGGCATAATATTACTATGTCAAACAACTAATCGCGAGTATTTTTTTAACAAATTGAAGTATCAGCAAAACTTCAAAAAAGAAGATTAAGAGTTCCCCCTGTATTTAACAGGAGAACGAGTATTTCAGGCGCATGAAGGAAAGGTAAGCTATATGCAAGGGAAGTATTCAAACCAAGTGGTGATAACTATGTAGCAACACACATCACTTCAAGAAGGGAAGGTGTGACTGACCAAAGGTCTTCTCCCCTGCATTAGTTTTCCTATTCATGCTGTTCAAGCTTCACACGTTGTTGTAGGAAAATCAGCATCTCATCAGCTGTATGGAAAGACTCGAATACCTTAACATTATTTGGTTATGATTGCATGTTTGTTGGAGATGATTTGAAAAATTTGTTATTGCTTAAAATAAAAAATAAAAAAAATTGCTGGAAAAAATTTTATTGCCTAAATATTTGGCCACAGCAAACTAACACTAAGATGTTCCTTTGGTATTCTATAGATAGCTGTGAATATGGCAAGACTAAGAAAATGCAAACATACAAAGAAAAAATTTTAGAATGAGTTTTCTAAAAAAATTTAATAATCAGAAGAATACCTTTTGATTAGCCACAAAATCATATGACATAATATTATGTGATTAAAAAAAGCAAAAATTTACAACATAAAGCATTGAAAAGTAATCCACATGACACAAAGGTTGGTGGACATCAGGTAGTGGATACATTAGTTTCCCAAAATATATGTTTTATATTTCAAAAATGGAAAAATACTTCCTGAAAAATTTTTCTGTTGTGATGGTGTGGTTGATAGCCTTATGTATTTTTTTACATGAAAGACAACAAAACTCCTGCTTGTCTGAACTATTTTTTGTTACTGTTAGTTCAATTTCACCACGCTGTGTCCACCCACCACTGTTAACCCAAGTAAAATGATTTCATCATCACCAACTTGGAAATTTCTACTCAATTTGCAGTTGTACAACAAGGTTGAGATCAACTACAGTCATTTATCATGCTCTCATCCCAGATCATTGTTGTCTGTGACATGTGCACATTGTACACGCAACGCTTGTCAATGCAAGCAGCAGAATGCACATTTTAAGCACACTCTGACAGTGACCAACAGTAAATACAATAATAGGATAAAAATATAAAATTTGTACATCTTCACTAATCAAGAAAACGATTTAGGCTTAAGTAACTACACACATACAACTAATGGTTTACACCAGGGGTCACAAACATGTGGCCCATAATGGTTTTAAAGTTTTCAAACAATTAAGAATTAGGTTAATTTTTTATCCACTGCTGTTTAATTACACTCACCTTGCTCATTCACTTATTTATTGTAGGTTTAATAAATAGCTGAAGTAACACTTGCAAAGCACTGTGTTCTTATAATGTTATGTTTTTTGTTAATTTATTATCATATAAGACCCATAATGCACAGAATCCTAGCATTACACTGCTTTTTTGGTAAATTAAGGTATAATATCAAGTACACACTCAACCAGAACTTTAAACTTGCTTTCAAATGAGTACACCTCTAAGCAGCATGTTTTGAATTACGAATCACCAATGCTTTACTGTTAGTGTTGGACATGCCACCAAAACTTTCTATAACAAGCTGATCAGTGCATCAGATTAAACGAAACATCTACTCATGTCAATGCATCAGATTAAAGGTTAAATGCAACAATAAAATTAGTCATACCTCTTCCACAGTCATTGGCATGCATATTCTGTATTCTTTCAATAACATATTTTATGCTGTCACTTTTGTACCAGCCAACAAATTATCACATACAGCATTAACTACTACGCAAAGTAAAACTTAACATCCTGAAAATTGTTGTTGGTGTTTTATTTCAACCTATTCTTAGTATTTTGTTTCATGAGTGCAAAACAAACTTTTCAAAGAAAACATTATTTGTTAAAATATTGCAATATAGATGCTAAAAAATTTGCTTCCAGATTTATGTAATTTTACATGTTTCACACTTTGCATTACATATTTTGTGACTAAAAATCTGCAGATTTTCCAAATAAACATATTATTTATTTGCACTTAGCTAACAAGTTTCAAAAAACTTAAAACCAGCCTTTGGACAGATGTACAATTGAAAATATACAGAAGTCTGCAAATAGTTTTATTTTTAATTTTTCCCTAATCACAACAACAGCTTTACAGATGTCAATCTGTTATCTTTAAGATTTTATATAACATATTTGTTTTGTCCAGCACAAAAAGGTAGTATGCAGCATAACCAATCATATTGACGGAAATAAACACTGCAGTGGCAACAGCTCAATGGCAGAGTGTCCACCTCTCAATTGAAAGGTTGGTTGTATGACTCAGAGCCGGAGTGAATTGCCATAGTGCTCCTTGGACAAGAGCGTTCACCTCAACTGCCTCGGCAATTAGCAATATTCAGGATTCAGCCTGCCACCAATTGCTATCACCAACATCAAATTAAAAAAATTAAAATAAACACGAAAATAGATTAAAGTTCACTAGCAATTACTAGCTGTGCATTGTGGAAAGGTGCAGGGTGACACAAAAAAAACGGTCATCACCTAAACTTGAATAACTTCTAAAATAATTAATCAATTCTGTTTATTTTTCAGATTTACCAAGTAGAATTAATGTTATAAGAGTCTACCAAATTTGACCTTAGAGATGCCATGGACTACTGAGCAAAAGATATTTATAGTTGAGGCATATTTTCGGCAGAAGTCCATCCACACAGCTCAATTGCAATTCAAAGAACAGTTCGGATGTCGTGAATTTCCTGTCCACTCAATGATATACAGAAAGGTCAACATGTTCAGAACCCATGGGACTGTGCATAACCTCAATCGTAAAGAGACTAACAGACAATCATACTCTGGACAACTAAAATCATCAAGGACACCACACAACGTTGCTGCTGTCACAGACTCTGTTGTCCACAGCCCAAGCAAGTCTGTGCGTCGGCAAAGTCAGGAGCTTGGAATCAACCAGGAGTCCGTGCGGAGAATTTTGATCGCAGATCTCCACATGTATCCTTGCAGGATACAGATTAAACAAAAGCTTACACCTGACAACATGAGGAAGCGAGTGATCATGTGCCAGTGGTTTTGCGACAAGATTGACGCTGTGTCAGACTTTCTTGACAATGTCTGGTTTTCGGACGAGGCACATTTTCTGTTGTCAGGTAACGTGAACTCTAAGAACAACATCTGGGGTAGCACACCCCCTGAGCACTGTCTGCAAAGGCCACTACACTCTGTGAAGTGCACTGCCTGGGTTGCCATCTCCAAACATGGCATCAATGGACCATTCTGGTTCGAGGACAACAACGAGCAGTCTGTGACAATCAACACCGAGCGATATGTCCAGGTGCTTGGCAAGTTCTGGACAGCACTTGGTCGATGGAAATGGGTTGTCAGGGTCTTCCAGCAGCATTTCCCTGACCGATTTGGCTACAGCAGCGTTTCCCTGACCGATTGATCAGCCACAAGTGTGACCCACAGTGGTCGCCGTATTTACCAGACTTGAACCCCCCAGATTTTTGTATGTGGGGGATACCTTGAGGACAGGGTGTATGGCAACAACCCCCAGACTATCCCTGACCTAAAGGCAGCAATCACAGCAGCAATAAGAGCAATCCCAAGGGAGGAATGCGGGAGGGTCATCGAGAACTTTGCCCGCCAGATCCAAATGTGACTGCAGCGCTGGGGAGTTCATTTGGAGCACATTTTTTGAGTGCCAGTGAAATATAAAGAGTTTTTGCAGTACAGACTTGAAACTTTGGAGATGCCTGCTACACAGGCTTGATCTAATGTAGCCGAAGTTTTGTGTGAATCTAAACAAAATTTGGAAGTTATTCCATTTTTGGTGATGACTGTTTTTTTGTGTCACCCTGTATTTAATGCACAAATACCTAAAAAGGAAATGCTGACACAACCTATAACATATTATTCAGTTTTGAAAAGATTACTTATTTTTCGAAAGTTATGTAGGAACTTGAATTCATTTAGTAATATATATGTTTCTTAAAGCAACTTGCTTATTATATTCCAATGTTCGGCAAACAGCTCACAAGCCACATGTGACTTGCCAACATGTTTTGTCTGACTTTTCCAGCTGAATAACAATATCTCAAATTGATAGCAAGTTGTTGCCTCATGTTTAATGTTCGATTCGTTTATCAATATGTTTACATCAGGGGTCTCCAAACTTTTTTGTCCGAGGGCTACGTAAGCTATTACATAATAGCTGGAGGGCTGGACACAGGGCCGGCCTTAAGCCGATGCAGCTGCATTGGGCCCCGCGCCATGGTGTTTGGGTAGATTATTCATTGTGCCAGATACACATTGCGCTTGAGATTTCAGCAGAAACGCCATATAAATTTCATTGTTAACAAAGAATGCTCTCTTCAGAACTAGCAAATTTCCTCTCAAACGTTAGCAAACGTGCTCAATTCTCGTGTTAGTGCTGTACTGCAGATTTGCGCTCTACCACCATCATAACACGGTTGACTGAACACGATGACGTCATAAAATAACTGCTCAGAGGGACCCCGCGGCTAGGTCTTGCATTGGGCTCTGCATCTGCTAGGGCCGGCCCTGGCTGGACATCAACATCGTATGTAATGTGACAATGTCAGAATATGTTACTTACATCCTACAAAATTAACAAATGTTTCATCACAATTGTGGTTCTTTGACTAGGATTGCCGCTTGCTGTATCATGTTTTTGTGTATACTCTGGTAACTAAAAGTGAAAAATCATTGTCTTTTCTTTGCAAAATTGTAGTCAATGTTGTTCTTGGACTATCGAAGTCTCTTGCAGGTTTTTCCACTTTCGTACCATTTTCACTGTTGAACGACATAGCATTGTCATACTTTTTCGATAATGGGTTACTGCAGATTTTGTTCAACAGTTTATGCACAGCTCCATCAAGACTCTCGATCAAATTGACTACAGCCACAACAACCCCTAATACTGTACAGTAAAACTAATGCAAGAATTTGCCTCCATTGCTGCTGGTGATGGTCAGCTGACTTTGATGACCTCCGGGTCTTTTTGTTGGCCATGTAAAATAAACAAGCATTGTCTGTCTGTCTGTCATGCCATTCTTACGGTTACATCACACCTGCCATGGCTCAACAATTGGAGTTGGCAGCTTAACTTGAATGTGTTCCTATTCAGTTATAAAAGATATGTGTGGCAGCTCCACATATCCAAGCTTACACTTCAAACTGTTAGGAAAACTTGCAACTGTAGTTATAAACAAAATATTCTGTGTAACTGAAAAAATGCGTCGCTTTAGGTGAAGTTATCATATAGCTGAAGTTGTTATAGCTGAACTCGAATGCACGTGAAATATAGGAATTCTCTTGAGACCGACTAAAAAGCATCATTATAGGTGAACTGTCATTATAGACAGCTTCTACTGTACAGCACATTGTTTTTTTCATTATTGAGAAAATGTTTTTTTGACCACATGAATGGGCTTCACAGACTGTAGTTTGGAGGCCCCTGGTTTTGTAAGGTTAGTCACCAGTGAGTCTATGCGATTCGATAACAAAAACAGTAGAACTGCAATTAAAGTTATGTTTCCAGCACAAATCAAATATTTTCGAAGAGGCAATTTTTAAAAAACATTCTGTCATTTTCCAATGTCAGAATGGGAACAAGTGCTTTTCATGGAGAGGCAATTGCAGACCACAAAGTGGAAAAATGCAAAAATATATTGCAAGATTACTAGAAAAGTTTCAAGCCAGATTTAACCATTTTCAGGAATAAAAACCATGCTTGAATTTCTTGTATGTCAATTCAATGTTAATGTTGTCGGTGATGGCTGTTCAGTTCACCAACTGTTTGTCATAAACTTGCTGCAGAAATGAAACTGACCAAAATGCATGAAGTTCTGGAACTAAAAAATTTCAGTCAATTCCACACTACAGCTGAGTTCTGGCAATCAAAACATCATGCAACCGTAACAAATGAACAGTTTTGGAGAATTAATTCCCACAGCTTTAACAACGTTTCATCCAGATTTTCAGAGACTAGCAAATCAAACAAAAACTTAGTATTGATAAATAATATTGTTGTGATCGGAAAGCCCGAGCGGCATATGCGTAAAGCTTCACACTGTGGCAGCAAGCAACAATAGAGATCACATGCCATGATCACTCTATTATTGCTTGTTTGCGCCACGTATACATATTTTTGTTCTTCGCGCACATCCCGTTCATGGTGAATCACACATTCAACGCAACGCCAACGGAGAGGTTGCAACAACATCCCCTCCTTTTTACAACAAACCGTAGCTATCGCACATTCTTTGTGGGAAGGCTGAACCCAGCACAGCCTTCACATCCTGGTCACAGCACCATTTTGTTGCGATCGGAAAGCCCGAGCGGCATATGCGCAAAGCTTCGCACTGTGGCAGCAGGCGACAATAGAGATCACATGCCATGATCACTTTATTATTGCTTGTTCGTGCCATGTATACACATTGTAATTCTTCGCACACATCCCGTTCGTGGTGAATCACACATTCAACGCAACGCCAACAGAGAGGTTGCAACAATATGTTTTCTGTTGCAATAACTGTAGGTCATTTTATGTAAACCTTGCATTATTTACCATATTTGGGTTGACCCTACAAACTGATTTTACAGCTCTCTGGTGTTTTTGGTTTTCTGTAAATGAGTCTTCTATTGAACAAGTTTGCCCACCCCTGTTATATTCACAAACACTCGAAACATGCTTATTGCATGCTGATGTACCCTGGTAGAACTGACCATTTTTGTACGTGTAAAATTTTTCACAAACGTTTCTTGCATATGGTAATTTTATTGCCATTTTCCTGTGGAATATATTGACTTTCATGTGCAACTCACAAAGTGGCACATAAACAATGGATATGATTGTTTATGTTACATGCAAGAACTCATCAAAAAATGCCTTCGACTCAAGTGGGGCCAAGGTATACCTGCCAATTATGTAGCAGATACTCATAGTCTAACATTGAGGTCTCCACATTGTCTACAATAATGCCTATTGAATAAGTGTTTTCCCACATCAAGTGACTTATTTTGTCATGATATAGATGTCTTGACTAAGAACAATTACAACTTGTATGCTTTTGTTAGGAAGATGCACATCTTGAAACCTTTTATCTGCTCGCAAAACAATATAACACTTTTCAGAAATACCCATTTTCCTCAATATGTACAGTGAACCTGATTGAGTGGGAAGTATCTATTCCTGTTGTATAAGAGGTTGTTAGTTCGGCTATCACCATGGTTCCTTTCACTTTGCTAGTAGATATGACACTTTTTATAAGAGTGGTTTTTATATGTTGTTTTAAACGTTTTGAAAACCATCAAAATTTCAAATCAAAATTTGTTTTGAGGTTTAATTCAGGTAGTGACTAAAGAACAGTATCCAGTTTTTGCTTTTGAAGGAATAAAAAAACGTTTTTGGATTTGTGCCACATGCAATTGTAAGATTGAGTTCAAGACATTCTCACCACCTTGAACATGGCTGAGTGTGAAGTGACTATTACTGCTGTGCGAGGTGTTGTTGCTTCGGACCTTACCTTGGTAGTATTGGTTTTAATAACATAGAAAACACTTTACTGTGCTGTTATAAGATTGCATGTTTTCACAATATTTTTGGGAGCACTTTTGATGTAGGCTTACTTTCTTAAAAACTTGAGAACAAGACACAGATTTCAATTTAGGTTTAGGGTTTTATAATAAGGGTAGGTTTTAGGTTTAGTGTTACTGCTTTAAGGTTAGGGTTAGCGTTTAGGGTTTGGTTATGGCTTATGGTAAGGGCTCAGGGTTAGCAGTTAGGTTAGGTCTTAGGAAGGTTAGAAGTAATTAATCACCTTTTCAATCTTTCACTATGAGAAAAAAACAGATGGTAGTATATTTTACTGGCGATATTCTGGTGGCAACAGATCGGCTGGAGCTATTGTGCCGGCTGTCGAAGATTTGGTCTCGTGCCATCCTGCTCGTGGTGTGCCATCCTGCTCGTGGTGTAACGGTTAGGTGTTACAGCTGCTATGCCAATGGTTTTCGGTTCGACTCTCACCTTGCCGACTTTCGTTGTATTTTTTTTTCTTTGCTTTTTTTCAGGCTCCGCTTAGGTGTTATGTTTAGGGGTTTAGTGTTGTTTCAATGAATGTTAGGTTAGGGTTAGGATTAGGGTAGAATTATGGTTTGGTTAGGTTAGCATTAGCTTAGTGCTAGGTTAGTGTTAGCTTAGCATTAGGTTAGCTTAGCATTAAGTTAGGGTTAGGATTAGGTTAGGGTTACGGTTAGGGTGTAGGTTTATCTTGTAGTTACATTTACTTCCTTTCTACCAAGCCTTTTGCTGCTGCCATCTTGGCAGCAAAATAGACACTGCCAAACCAGACACACAGTCATTTAGACACAGTCTTTTCATTCTGACATATGATTAATTTTAAGCAGTGTCTATTTGCCGTCAGTGGCAAAAGCACTGCTCAACTACAGCTATTTTGCCATTAACCGAACCCGATAGGTTAAATTGGTCATATGACATGGACGATACACTTGGATTAGCATGTCATTCTTGACACATGACCTAAAACTCTAAACCTAAACCATAACCCTAAACCCTAATCAAAATGTAAACCCGTGTCTGGTTTTGGAAACATTTAAAAAGGACATAAAAAGCGTTCTTATCAAAAGTGTCATCTCACTATACTAGCATAGCCAAAGCAACAAAGCTGAGAGCTGAACGGACAACTACTTCACTTGCACAGCAGGAATAGGCACTTCCCACTCAACCAGGTTCACCGTACTGCTAGTATCACAACCTCAACATTATATTCGGACAAAACTGGATACAGTTCGAGTGGCAAAAATAGCGCCAGCACTGCAAAAGAGCTTTTGCCATTGGTGGCAAAATAGACACCACCTTTTAGCGAAAGTAATTAGGCCTAGTTAAGAATAGCTCATTTTCCAGTTTTACTTGCCGAAGCTGTCTTTTGGTTGATTTATTCGTTTTAGTCTTAATTTCGATTTCTTTCCCTGCCATTGCATTGATTAGGCTAGTTCTTCAGCAAATCACGCTTGCAGATTTCAGGTCTGACGATCACGGATAAAGTTTCGTGAAATTGGTTTCGTATTGAAAAGTTTTGCAAATTGATTTGAATTCGTCGCCTTTGTGGTGACTGCTGATACTGTACCGTAGTTACTATCATATCTAATCACTACTTTTACTATCCTTTTCGGAGCGAAGTGGGTTACAATCAACACAGCAGTGCAGTGACTGCACAACATTACATCTGCAAGCTGCAATAGCAAATTCGCGAACACCATTTGACACCAGTGCTGCCACACACTTTTTTGCTGAAATCACTAGATTCACAAAAAAATCACTAGATTTAAAATTTCTGCGTTGGAGTCAACAGTTTTTCTTGAAATCATCTACTTATATATTTTATCGCCTAAAAATCTTAACACTCTTTGCAAGTTTGTTAAAATAGATCATGCTGAAGCGTCGAAAATCTTAGTTAGGAAACGTTCAGGTTTCTTACAAGAGGTTACCTTAAAGCGACAACAAAAGGAAGTATTTGAGCTCAATTAACTATTAACCTAATTTTTAATCAGTATATTTATAATGCATTGATTTTGCAAAGAAATGAAGACAAGTTAGTAGCCAACATTACATTAATAACAGCGCAGAAGTGAAAGCGGTAAGAAACTGAGGTTAGAAAATTTTGTTGTTTCTGTTCTGTCGTTTGACAAACGATGCAGATTTTGGATATAACCATCTGGCAACACTGCTCGGCTATTGACTTGATCGAGCTCCAGAGAACAGTGTTGTCCCGGATTTT
>Ga0210059_1006832_pt1 | contig 18233 bp, 10 predicted proteins | sample Ectturendosymbi2_FD_188042 | JGI IMG/M metagenome (GOLD analysis project Ga0210059, IMG submission 188042) | Ecteinascidia turbinata endosymbiont from Florida, USA - Sample 2 (SPAdes) (version 2) | ecosystem: Host-associated > Tunicates > Ascidians > Unclassified | place: Key West, Florida... | reverse complement strand
TAATAAAGATGCCAGTTGATAAATTCGGACGAAGTCCTACGACAAGTCAAACAGAAATTCAAGGGGTCTCACTCGGATACATAAATAATAATTTTTTACGAAAAGGTCAAATGATTGACATGAATGGGAAAACTATAACTAATCTCAGCTCGGGACATACCCCAACTGATGCTGTAAGAAAGAAATATGTCAATGAAAAATTTTTTAGAAAAGGTGTTCCAGTTGATATGCAGAATAGTTAGATTAAAAACGTTTTAACCCCTGTTGAGGAGGATGACGCAGCGACAAAAGGCTACGTAGATTCAAAAAGTGTCGGTGAAAGTGATTTGGATATGGGGAGTCATTTAGTGAAAAACGTAGGATGGCCTCAGGAAACACATAATGCAGCGAATCGAGCATATCTTTATTTTGTAGCAAACACAAAACTTTCACTTGGAGGAGGTGAAATGTCAGGAGACGTAAATCTAAACGGTCATTCTGTAAGACACACAAACCCAAATCCGCAAAATGAAGACGAACTGGTCCCAAAGCGTTGGATTGAAGAAAATTTTTTAAATCGTTATAGCCCTGCGTCGACTATGGCAAGAGATTTAAACATGGATACCCATCACATTTCATACCTGGGAGAACCAGAAGAAAATCACCACGCAGCGACAAAAGGATACGCAGATACAAAGCTGTCGCTTCAAGGTGGGGATATGCAGGGAGGGATTGGTATGGGTGGAAACAGGATTTCACCTTTGGGCGAACCTCTGCATGACAATGACGCACTCAGGCTGAGTTCTGCAAACAAATTCTATCTGAAACGTGATGGGACAAGTTGAATGCGAAATGATTTATCTATGGGTGGGTTTAGAATAAGAGGTGCAACAAATCTGCAAACTGAACAAGACGCGGTAAATTTAAGAATAGCTTCAAGCTTCTGTAGCAAGTGTTACCAGTGCGGCTGACACAGTAGTCGGTGATGCGATAACAAACCACGCAAACATCTTGAATCGAGACATCAGAACAAAAAGTTTGAACGTGGATCCACAAGGAACGGCAGCTAAAAATTTTAGCATGGGTGGGCAATATCGTATTACTGGGCTTCCAGACCCAACTCTTGAACACGAGGCTGTCAATCTCAGAACGTTGAACCGAGAAATTAGGGCTAATAACCTGTCAGAATCATTGAAATATTTGAAGCTTGATGGTGAAAATCAAATGGTTTCAGATCTTCAAATGAACGATCACAAACTTGTCGGTCTGGCTGATACGACAGGGCCTACTGATGGTGTGAACAAGAAAGTTTTGGACGAGGCTGTTAATTCGTTAATGATTCAAACAAATGAAAACGTAGAGAGAATAGAAGAGGCAATTGCTGTAATAAATGAGCGAATTGTAATAAATACTGAAACAGACGAACTAAAAGAAACAATATTAAATCAAAAAATTGATAGAATTAAACAAACTTTTCTTCAAAGAATTACTGATTTAGAATTTCAACTTAGAAAACTACAAGAGTGAGCAAAAAAAGTTTTTAGAGTTAAAATGAATTACTGTGGAATGCTGGATAACTTGGATACAAAAAAACTCATTCTCATCCATGGCAAACACAAAAACTAAAATACACACTAACAAACTTTTGTGAGAGCTTGGGAAAAAGACGCTAGAGCAGATTGATGCTGCTTTTGAAACGTAGCAGAGTGTGTGTGGATTGAAATTCAAAAGAGTTGAGAGCGAAGATTGTGAGATAAAGGTATCATTCTTAAATGATCAAATTAATTGCCCATACAAATTTACCAGGCAAAAAGGGGGCACATTAGCACACGTGTTTTATCCTGGGGAAGGTTCTATTTACGGCGACATTCATTTTGACGGTGAGGTCTGGACGGATAAGAATGAGGGTGGGAAATACAATTTATTTACAGTTGCTGTTCATGAAATAGGTCATTGCATTGGACTCTTTCACAATACTGAAGACAAAGAGAGTGTTATCCAGCCGATTTATAAGCCCGGATTTAGTGTCGAAAACAAAAACAAGATACTTTCTGAATCTGACAAACAAACAATTCAAGAAATGTATGGCTCAGCCAAGAGTGTAATTATTATGGGAATTTTTAACTCTAAGCAAGCAAAAGTTGTGGTATGGAATAGTCTGATTTGGAACTGTCAAATTCGACTGTACGAATTTGTTTCATTCGACTGTGAAGTGTTATGTTTGGAGTAGTCTGATTAGGAACTGTCGAATTCGACTGTTCGAATTTGTTTCTGTGTGGTATGGGGTAGTGTTGACTGCATTGCTTTGAACTACTTAGCAACCAGCAGCAATAGAGATCCATCACTGACTTCACTCTACTACTATTAGGTTGCACTATCATTATATAGGTATAAGTGAATTACGATCTTTCGTTTGTGGTGACTACTATCATTGAGAAATAATGTAGTAGTATCAGCCTTCCAGTTGTCTGGACCCTTTAAACCCTCGCTGCCTGTGAAGTAAAGGCGTAGTAAAAAACAAAATTTCATTCGATGATTATAAAAATTGTCTTTTCAATGACAAAGAACGGCGAAGAACAATGAACGTAATCAGAAGTCGGCAACATGAAATAGTCACAGAAACTGTCAACAAGGTCGCCCTTTCTGCTCAGGATGACAAACGAATCATTCTTCCAGATCGAATAAATACACATGCATGTGGACATCTGAGCAAAAAATAGGACCAAAGGGAAATAATATGGGGGTCATAGTATCATACTGTATGCCAAAGGGAAACAGGACCAAAGGAAATAAATATAGGGGTCAAATATTATTTCCCTTTGACCCCTAGAAAATACAGGGATCAAAGGAGCGGTCCTTCAACATACAGTTATATACTACTGACGGGGGTGCAGGGCGTTCAAGTGCACCCACAAAAGTTTTGATTTGTCGAAAATCTGGGCAAAATTCCTGAAAATCTAAGCAAAATTCCAGAAAATCTGTGAAAAAATGGCGCCAAACGTTGTTTGACTTCAGAACATGGTGTCCAACGTTTGCAAAAAAACGCATGACAACTTTTTTAAAGGTCACACCAAGAAAGGTCTTCGTGATCTTTGTGGGAGCAACTTTCTAGGCAAAAGTCGCACATAAAACGTTTCGGGTAAGTTTGAGAAAATTCGGGCAAAAATCCTTCTCACCCCCAAAAATTTCCCTGCTCCTACACCTACGCTCCCTTTACAACGTTGTGATGAGCATTTTACGTTACGCATGACCGACGTCTCCATTTGCAATAGCATATTGCATTCTCCGAAATGGAGAAGTTGGTCATGCGTACGACACTTCGCTTTATGTCGGAGAGGCTCATCACGCTTTGTTAGGTATTAGTAAAATATGCATTTGATTATGCGAAACTGTAATTTAAAAATCTGATGTTTACGAGACTGACCCCAGCAGCAACACTGCAGACAAGTCTTGCTGGGCAAAATAAAGTCATAATTTGTGAGTTTGTAAGACCATGGCAATATTCTATGAAAACAAGTATCCTGCTTTGAAAATTTGCAGATAGCCTATTGTGAAACTTATCAGAATATAACTGGCTATTGTTGCCAAAGAAGACCATTTTTTGTGATCGTTATTGTAACATAGGGCATTTTCTTTGTGGTGTAGTCGTGTAGTATGGGAAATATGTTTCGCGAACGTACATTTGCATTGTATCGTCAGCAACCTGAGAAAGTTTAGCAAAATGTTGACGTTGCCCCCCCTGGAAAAATTTCTGCGGACGCCCATGACCAGGCCCGGTTACTTATATTAAAGAAATTATTTCAATGAGAAATTTTCGTTAAATGTATCGATTTAAAATTTTCATGCAAGATGCGAATTCACTTCGCATCACCAGGTATCCGATATTTTTGGTTCGTGGTGGTACTCCCACCTGCTTCGTTGAGTTTCTTCAATTGCTTTTTTCCTGTGTGGTTTGTGACGCACATTTCGACATGGTCCATCTACTGTGCTTCTATACCTCGTTTCAACTTACCAAGTGGCCTGGATTTAGCTCGGTATCTCCCAAACGTTTCGGAGGATTACCCAAATCTGAGTTTAGCGAACATCTCGCGACCCAAACCTTAAATAGCGTATATGTTTTTAACATGAAAAAGCAATGTGTTTATGGATGATTTTTCGCAGTAAGTTGCTAAGTTCGTTTTCAATGCCAGCAATTTATACCAGCAAAGCACAGTAAAAACAGACAACTTTACTCCAAATTAGCACCGGAATCAACTAATGTTGACTTGTGGGTTTATAAGCCACATTGTCTTTCACCACGCAATTGTTAAAACTCCTGGATGGAATATGTATGATGAAACAATTCAATATACGATGAAAGAGCTTGAATTAAACTTGAAGAGGAAAAAGGAACATTGAAAGCATATAACCCAGGTTTGGATCGCCTTGCGCGACCCATTTCTGACCCTTTCGCGACCCAACAATCGCGATCACAGTGGATATTGGTATTTTGATCAAGGACCATAGCAACATGTTCAGAAAAGTCATTAAAACGCATTGACATTATCTGCTTTTCAGACGTTTGTGTGTTTCTGTGTTTTCAAAATTCCTAGCAGACGTGAAAATATCCAAAATCTATCGCCACTGCCATCATAAGTTTTACCATTAAGGAGTTAATACAGTAATTCTGTCCCAGGCAACATGCAATTTTTAGAGGTTTGCAAGTTTGTACTAAAAAGCTGCCGCAGCCTCTGCTGCCCATGAATTTGGATCAACCTGTGTTACAGTGTTTGCAATTCCCTATCCGAGTTTTCCCAAATCTTAAACACGGGCTTTAAAAATCGCTAATTTTGTGCTTTATGTTGTGCTAATATTCGTGCGTGATACTTATTGTTGTGCATTTTGTTATTTTGCAAACTTCAACTTGTTTTGTACATTTGCTTATTCATGTTTTTGAAATAGTTAGTAGCAGCCCGAAATCCGCCGTACTAATCGGGTGGGTGCTGACGATTGACTTAGAAAATCGTATCGTCATTTCGTCGTCTCTTTATGTTATGTCGAGTTTTGCGCTAATTTCAATCAATGCAGCCGACTGCTCGCTACTGCTAAATATAGCAAGTTTATCTGGGATGTTCTTTAAGGAACCCGAAACCCGAAGCTTTTAAATTTTGTCCCTAATTGAAAACACTAGTCTATTATCCAGGACAGTAGGTTACTCACCTGAATGAAAACCAGACAATGAAAAATAAAACCAAAGCCGTTGTAGTTCTGGTCACAAACTGCCTCGGTTTTTATTCGCAAAACCATGTCTTCATTTTTCAAAGCACGTGACTCTCTCATATTTCAGTTGAATGAAGTTAAAACTCACAACCTTTAGTACTATTGTTATTACAGTATTTCTATTACCATTATTTACCATTTTTGTGTAGTTATTAAACTTTCATTACGATTTTATCGTCCTTATTTCTTGCTGCACAGAACATTTGACCTGTTTCCTTCAAGAGTTGCTGGAGGTAGTTCCTCCTCCTGATGTCGATGATCTTGATGATGAAAGCGAAGCGTCTGTTGTGACAGAAAAGGAATCAAGCATCGCAAGACTGTAGTGAAACAATTCGCTCTTTTTGTTGATTTCAAACGGCACTCCCTTAAATATTCAACAAACATTGTTTTATTAGAAAATGCATCATCTAACTTCATGTTTCGCCTAAATTTTTTTTGATTTGTGAGCAGAAAAATATATTATTAGTATATATAAAATGTTACCATCAACCGGAATATAAGTCGTTTTATTCATAACAATGATTTTTACAATCTGTTGTTTAAGAGTTTTAATGTTTTTTTTCTTTATCTTAAAAAGGTTGTTTGTGGCAAACCATTAACCATTTTCAAATCAAACTTTCTAGTTGCGTAATTTAAAGATGAAGCATTTTTTACCACGGTCCACTAAACAACAACAGTGTTTGAAAAGCTGTGACAGATAATTGCAACAAGGAGTCTAGCGAGACAAAACAAATACTTAATACTTTCTGTTTTCACCGATCGCAACACCTCGTTTTTTCTTTGGTTTTGCTCGTTTTCAAGTATGTAATAGAAATATTGGAGAATGTCAAGTTTTTCAATAATAAAGTTCGCTTAACAATTATACCCAGAAATATTTCTTCGTGGGCGCAGTGCAATAACATGCCTTACAAAATTACCATGAAAACTTAAATCGCTTTAAATAGACTTCAAAATCAGTGGGAACTTGTGACAGGTCTTTGTCAGTAGCCAAGTAACTTTCATAGCAAAATCTGCGGACGCTAAGTAAAAATATATTTTGGGGAAAACGTCTTCCTGACCAAACCCACGCAAGACCGACCACTGCTGAATAGTCCGCGTAAGATTCAGAATCATGCATGTTTGACCCAGTCTCTAGTTTCATGGTATCACACCTGGACCAGGTGATCTTCGACTGTTCTCTGACTGCGGACGAAAGTCGTTTTTTACGTTTCGTGTTCTCACGAGTCCTAAGCGTGAACGTTGATTTGGGGTTGTCGATTTTAAGGGCATGCAACTTGTTTGCACTCAGTAGCGCAAATAAACCTGCTATTCTATCTGACATGGGACATTCCAACATTCTTTGTTTTGTACATCCGTTGCACTTGACAAGTTTTTTATTATGTTTCGTCCCACGTCATTGTAGCACACAGAGACAAAAGGAGCTTTGTAAGAGAGTTTGCAGAGTTTCATTTCGATGACTGCAAGCCTGTAGCAACCTGCCAGTTGAACAAACAATGACGTTTCTATCTAAGTGCAAAAAATTAGCAAAATATATTTCTTCACTTGGTGCGCTTCTTTATTTGTTAAAACTTTAATATTTTGCTGAAAAGATTCATGAAAGATTGGTATACATTTTTTTCGCTAGCTGGTTGCACCCGTGCAGTGGGTCTCCTGCAAGACGATGCTGAATGCCTTGTTCTTACAGGCTAGTTGCTCAATAACGCTGATCTCGTTTGCAGTGAGCCCTTCGGTGTTCAGCTGGAGTATGCTGGGTGGTGGGGCATCTTCGGCAGCAGCAGAGCTGCTCCCGCGCCTTGCGTTTCCCTACCCAGCCCACGCTGAACACTTATCACTCTGTAAAAACGAATACCAGTCGGAATGCAGCCGATTTTTCTCAGAAGTGGCCCATATCTTTGTACGACCTTTCAAATAAATGCTCATGACCTAAACGTCGGCATGAGCTTACTTTGGCAACCTTGCATGCATGGGCGTCAGAAGGGGCAGGGGAGCTATGGCCCCCCATGGATTTTGATAATTTTACCAAAAAAGGTAGTTTTCTTAGTTTTGAGTAGGATAAAACAAATTTTACCACATTTCTCCCCCCTGGAAAAATCCCCTAGTGGCCCCCCCTGGAAAAATTCTTCCGATGTCCATGCTTGCATGATATTATGATGGATTCCCAAACGTCTTAACTTGTGTATCCCTACGTGACGTACAGCATGCAGTCAAATAAACTTTATGCTTCGAGCAGTTAGCGTTTTTTCCCCAGGTATACGACCTTTGCGCGTTCTTTCCTGCGTGACGTTTTACACACGCAACAAATCGTCTGATGACGACGTGATGCGAGGAGGTTGGCGCATGTAAATACGCCAGCAATAGTTGACGAAATAGCCACTTGCGAATATAAGACACTTTGGGCGCACTTCTATTATGCGCCATTGGGCGGCGCTTGTGTTGCAGTTAAACAGCAGTGGAGCGCAGAAAAATAACACTCTAACACACTTGCGACGCGTTTACATTCAAGCTGTAGAGGCAGACAAAAATTCTGATGAAACGGTTTATCTTCGTAAGAACGAACGCAGTTACAAGGCTGCAACAAGTGTATGAAAAGCACAAATTCTGCAGTTACAACTTCTAGTCTTTCCAACGAACGCAAATACAGTACCACAAAAATCTGTGGGGATTTCCGATTGATGTTTCTCGCATACGAAGCAAAAGCGCGGAAACTTCTAAATGGTTGTGGTTTTGAATTTTTACCTCTGCAAACAAAAGCAAAGAGAAATATGAAAATAGCGACTGGCCTCGCGAATTAGTGTCCCAGCTGGCCCTGAATCAAAACATTGCTTTGAAACAAATTTGAAATTTACCACGTGGTTGATTTATCCGTACATTTTGAAGGTAGCTGCCGAGCTAATGAAATAATAGGGGTCTTGTGAACGAGGCTTTAACGTGCATAAAATTGCAACTGAAAATTAAAACACGGAAAGAACGATATGGTCTTTCCAACAAAACGACAAACGGAGAATGAAGCAAACCGATGAGGACAGGACAAGTGAACAAAGACGCAATCTGCGTGGAATTATAAGGAAAATAATTCATGCCACGTATCAAAAAAATACTAGTAAACATAGCCCAAAAATACCGCAATTTCATTGCAATCACCTCTGCGTCAAATTGCTTTAGCTTGTTCGAGAGCTTAAAACATTGGTAATTCAATCGTTCAACAGGGCGTTCTTCTCTTTATGGGACCAACGTAACAATTTAATTTCTTTATTTTGAGTACTGTCACCAATAAGTACCGTCATTCGAAGTACCGCCCATTGTTTGAAATCATTTGGGCGGGAAACAAACTTCCGGTGGGACAAAATAGTGCTCATCAAGTTGCAATGACATTGAAGTCTGATCAACCAAAGTCCACTTGGTTTTCTTTTTGTGCAGCGTCTGTAGTAGCAATATTCCTTCTTTCAAGAGTGAGATGTGTGGTTGCAACAGTAATCTGTAGCCGTCCATCCGGGCATGAAACATGTGCGTAATGGGGATTGGTTTTGATTAAGACTACCTCATCCACTACAGAATCCAGTTTGGAAGCGCAAACAGGTCGTTTCAGTAGAGCTGTTCACTGCTTTTTCAACCGCGAAGGACCTGAGGTTACTGTGGTACAGTGTTGTCTGCATCCGAACAAATGTCGTGTGGGTGGCCTTTGTTGCACTACAACGGCGTTTGTTGCAGTACAAAAAAGTGGATGTGGGGAATCTAAAACATCCGTAAGGACGTCTCGCCAATGACTTTGGACAAACCTTTTTCTGACCACTTACATAGTCAGGGATATCCTATACCTCTCCATGTTATGCCGTCATACCTCTCTACCTGGCCGTCAGTGGGGTTGCAAGGCGTTGTCCGACTAGTAGACACTCCCTAAGGGTGCCCGGTAAAAGGCGGAGCTTGGTTGCGGAGGTTTGATGACGTAACCGGAGTCAGGGACCCGACATGGGAAAGTGCCGCCCCGGGGCAAGTCGAAAAGTGCCGCCCCCCACAGTCAGTGGCGTAACCAGAGATTTGAGCCAAGGGGGGGATTTTCTGAAGGCCCGTTAGCCATCGTGTGGGCATGCAATAATTAGTTCCTAAAAACTCACAAACGTTACATATATATGGGCTAAGTCTTCGTTTGTTCGCGCCACATATATATGGTTGTTATTCTTCGAAGCATACCCCGTTCGTGGTGAATCGCACATTCAATGACACGCTAACCGAGAGGCTGGAACAAAGGGTACTCCAATAACACAAAAATGGTTATATAGCGAAGTACAAAGCAGATGTTAGATTGTAAACACAAATAGCACAGGCATGGGCGTCCGCAAAAATTTTTCCAGGATAGGCAAAGTCGACATTTTGGTTGTCCATTTCAGGCTGCTGACGACACAAATGCAAATAGACGTTCACATAATGCTTTACCTTTGCTACACCACAAAAAAATGACCCAAGTTAACTGCAACAGTCCCAAAAATGCGCTTCGTTGGCAGCAAGATTTCTTTTCAGTTTTCACATCTTATGTTGCTTGTCACTCCGTGACTTATTGCTATCAGCAGTCGCTGCCTCGCTGCATTACCTGCCACAGATGTCTGCGTTCAACAGTCACATGCAGCAAAACGCCTACTGTCGTAAATTTTGAACCTTTGTTGCTATGTTATTGTTACGCGATAAAGGCTAATTTTAAAACTATCCTCCCCCAAGTTTCGCAACCTGCCTCTGCAGGCAATGTAGCGGATTTAGTGAACTGCAAGCTTATCAGTCATCACTGCATGATGCCCGAACAGTGAATCCGGCTCTTGTGCAGTGCGAGTGTCATACTGGCAAATGAAACTGTCATTGCAAGAATTAAGTCAATTAAGCTGCTGACTTTTGGTGTTCTAGAAATTTTTGGTTCTTAGACCCAATTTCCAGGTGGTAGCAAATGCCTATTTCCCCCTTCCCATGAACACAAGGGGATGACAAACACTGAAACAGCGCACCAGCTATAACTACTTTCACTTATTATCAAATTAAAATACGGTAGTGGGAAGAATATGAAGACATTACAACAGGTTCTGAAGTAAATGGCTATAAATATCGGATGGAGATGCTCAGTGGCGCACAAAAGCATGTAAATTGTTTTGATCAAAATATCAAATGCTCATGCGAGATATTTTTAACTTGAGACGGACAACCCTTTGTTTTCAGTAAATTGAAATCATGATTTGATGGTTGGCATTAATTATAAAATCAATTTAATTATGTATTACTATTTGTCTTGCGCATATCCTCAACATGGAGGGGATGAAAGCGTAGTCACAAGAAAATGCAACTAATACTGACTACTTTTTCAAGATAATAATGAAACTGTGCAACAGCGTTAAGTATATTAGTCATAAATGTGAACTTTTCAATTACTGCTACATGTGTTTTGTATTTGAGTTGGCTTATAAACTCAACATCTCCGAGGATGGACATAATTGTTGCAATTCATGTCACAAAATTGCTGACCAAGAACTTCTCATTGAGTGCCTATGGCGTTAGATATATTCTAGGTCAATACATGTGGCCTTTTGAATTATATCAATTTTTTGATGAAATAAATCAATAAATTTGCAGCAGTAAAGGCAAGAAAACCTTGTCTTTGAACTTGGATAATTACTAGTAAAGCATTACAAACTGACCTGGTTCAGTCAGCTAAATTGTTGTTAGTCGGGGTGATGAAGCAGCAAAAATTCTGTCAGATTTCTGAACTTTGCAGCAGAACGTTGAATTTACTGTTGTGCTTTCTCTTTACGTTTTTGAGCACCAGAATTCACATTTAATCCTACTTCGTATATCTATGTTGCACATATTTGTATTTCGTTGTCAAAACTGCAATCTGTACTGCATAATCAACATTACAAAGATCACTAAGTAAAGAAATGAGATACACACCAAAATTTTTGATTGATAACGTTAGTGTCAAACTGCCATATAGAGCGCTTGCAATACTCAGAAAAAGTTGAGAAATGATAGTGAATCCGGATGTGGATGGTTATCAGACGACTCCTGATAATGATTGCATACTGCTTTAACCAGCGGTTCCAAAACTTCGAACGTGACTGAAATCTGAATTGATGAACATCTTGCGACCCAAGTCTCAAACAGTGTATATTAGTATGACAAAATGTTGATTGTTTTGGATCAGTTTCCTTCGCCTCTAGCTGTTCGGTCAAAGGAAGCTTCCTTTGGTTTTCACACCATCGGGGATGTTATGCCTTTGACTGTCTCTGCGCATGTAGTGGTTTGCGCCATTACAATTGTATGGATGATTTTTGGCAGTAGGTTGCTAAGTTTGTTTTCAGTGTCAGCAGTTGACTCTTTTCGCAAGTACCTACGCTACACTACAAACAGACAAGCGAAACAATTTTGAAGCATTACAACTCAGGTTTAGGTTTTGATCACCTCGGCGCGACCTATTTTCTGATCCTCTGCGAAATCGCAGCCTTTGTTTGGGTCGCGACCCATACTATGAGAACCACTGGCCTCAACGCTTCAACCTGTCAAAACGCTTTAAACCTGTTTTAATTTGTAGATGTGTATCACTTCATCGCATACTTCAAGGTGTAAAGTGCGCTGCGCAGACGATAACTGCCGTACTCGCTGCTGGGATGGCCAGAAAACAAAGTTACCACCTCCAGCCGAGATGCTGAAATGAACACCGCTGGTTCAACTTCAGCGGTGAATTTCAAAGAGCTTTGTTAACCTGGCTTTGCAAAGCAAGAAAAGAAGTTGTAGTGTCGCTACCCACCTTTCTCTGTTTTCTAATCTCAAGGTCTCTGTCTAATCTCAAGTTAAAGTACACGACAGATTTCAAACACAAACGTATTCACAACTGCATCACATACTCCAAAGCAGAAATATAATGGCCGCAGATGCGGTAATGGGTCAGAACTACAGGCGATTATTACATCACACACAGTATGCACGTTCGTTCAAGGTGATGTACTGCGTACTGCACGCCGTTGCAACAACTTTGATTTTGGATTCATTTGATTACTGTTAGTATGCTAATGCTAAACACTGCACTATTTCAGTATTTAAAACGTCAAGACCAACGGATTTCCAAAACTTGTAAAAGCAATCTCATATTCTGCAGTTCATGAAATCTCTAAGAGGGGGCCCATTTTTTGCATTTAGCTTGCCAGGGGGGGCGGTGCGCACCCCTGCTCCCCGTCAGCTACGCCATTACCCGCAGTCGAAAAGTGCCGCCCCCCAAGCCACGGATTAAAGCAAAGTCAAGCCTTTCAGGACGGAATTATTTCATAACAATGCATCAACAGTAGTTAATTCTGAAAATTTCACTGAAGTGAAATTCTGGGACATTTTGCTAACCGGGACAGACGTTTAAACCGGGACAGTTTCGGCCAGACGTATGGTAGGTCCAACCTTAACCAAAATCTAAAACCTAAATCTCACTTCAGGTTCATTCTTGAAAAACCATTTGCTATTCCTTCTTTTGACCAAAAGTGCCGCCCCCGAAAAGTGCCGTCCGGGGCATTGCCTCCCCCGCACCCCCTAGTCGGGTCCCTGACCGGAGTCGCTAGAACCGATATTTTGCGTTGAGCAATGAGAAGTAAACGGTAGTAAAAATAATTGTACTGCAAAAGGTAATATTACACTATGGTGAAAAAAGTCTTTTTTGAAGTTTAATAATTTTTCGTTACCTGAGTTTCACAACGGTTCGGGGACAAAAAAATAGGTTTAAAAAGTTGTGAATGTATAAATTTTTTAAACATCGCAAACTTCCATGCAATCCATGTTTCGGGGAAATGCATATTAAGTGGCAATGATACAACATTTTTCTTTCACTTTTTTCCCTTTTTTGCTTTTGCAACGCAACTTTTTTCCACTCCGGTTACGTCATCAAACCTCCGCAACTAAGCTCCGCTATTGACAGAGCTCCGCCTTTTACAGGGCACCCTCCCTAAGTGACAAATTCTCAAAGCTCACGGTTGATGAACGAGGCTCCTTGGCCGGATGGATGTAGGCTGGCATGCCATAGACCAGTGGTTCATAACCTTTTTAATATCGTTATCCTTGAAGAACATGATAGACTTTAGTTGTCCCCTTTTTAAAAAATAACAAATTACAGCTTGCAATCGATTAATAATAAGACGAAACAAGATGACATCATAATTGCGTTTAAATGCCTATTAAAAATATAATCAATGGGAAGGCTGATATTGTTTTTGCTATCAAGAGGTAAAATCCAAGTTGAGTGAAGGATAGGTAGCATCTGATATTGTTGTCAATCACCAGCTTGTTTCGATATTTCGTTTTTATAGATGCCATAGACATAGAGCAACGTAACCAGAAAGCAATGGTCGAAATTATCCACTAAAAATGTCAAATTACCCCTTTGGGAGTAATTACCTACAGGTTAAGAACCACTGCCATAAACTGTAAATTGCGAGTTGCCACTTAAGTGTTTGATACCGGACGCAGTTTATACGCCTCGGCACATGTTTATACTCTGGTACACATTCCTATCAAAGTCAGAAGTACAATCGCGTCCGTCTAGGCGTGCTAGTAGAGCATTTGTGTTGTGATTTTCTGTTGGGAATTGATTTTCAAGCTCAGCATTGAAACGTCGTTTTTAGGTATGGGGAAGACAAGCCAGCGATGGCTTTTGTGGGCTTACCACCTTCAGATCAACTTCCCAACACCATTTAAGAATCTCCCAGCTGACTGTCTAAGATAAAAATGCCGCACTTGGTGTGAATAAAAGGCACAGTTTCATCAGCCAAAACCGGTTGGTTTAATCAAAGCCACTCAGCCATTTGATCGTGTTGACATTAATTTTAAAGGCCTTCTTACTAGTAACAATCACAATTGGTACTTTCTTAACATTGTGGATTAATATTACAGGTTTCCATTTCTATTTCCTATAACGTTAGTCGAAAATCTGTCTGTGCTATCTTTCAAAAAATCTTCTAAAAATACTATATAATGCTCTCATTAAATCAAAACTATCATATGCAATAACTCTCTGGGCCTCAGCCCAGCGGCGATTCTAAGGGGGGGGCCTGGGTGGGCAATGTCCCACCCAGATTTTTGCTTGGCCCCTGTTTGGTCTCCCCAGCTTTTTTCTTAATTTACCGTTCAAGTTCATTTGGTTGACATAGGTCCTACACATATACAGTAGATAACTTTCGGCCAGCAATATTTTAAAAACCCTCTAGCCTGCATTCAATATTTCCCAAATGCATGATTAGCTATGTTGTTGTTTTTGACGGTCGGGTAACTGGAGTTGTTTGTGACGACACGCATCAGTACCATTAGTTGCTCGGATCCTGCGTGAAATTTAGTCAGACCGCGGTCGTGGTATGGAAAAAATTATTTCGAAACTAAGAAACAATCGCAGAAATGGGAAGATTGGTCTTTCGTGCATTTCAGATGGAACTGGATTATATTACTGTCAGCAGAATGTTGCTAGTCCCAGTAGCAAAAGGCGTGTGAAAGCATTAAGAATCGGTTTCAGTTGCTTTATCCGAATTTATCTTGCCTGCAGGATTGCGTTCTGCTGCCTTGTGCATATGCAATCCCGTCGCCATGGGGGGCTTTGGTGGGCTTAGCCCCCCAAACAAAGTTCCAATCCCCCAAATTGAAGTGTGAAACACTACAAATTAGGGGAGTTTTGTCAAATCTTAGATGTCAAGCCCCCTTGCACAAACGTAAAGACCCCCTATTGAAGACTTTCTGGTGACGGTTCTGTGTATATGACTTCGAAACATCTTACGGAAGTGGTTCGTGACTACAGTTTTAACTCTACCCACACATGTCCTGCAACCTGATAGAATTTTGTACGGATTTTCTGTAATGATTCAGAAGCAATTCTTTCGCGTATTTCAGTTCTTTGCCCAGGAGGTCAAATATTTCTATCAGAAAAACACTTGAAAGAATTCGCAAATCGTTTTAAATGAGTGAAAATGATTTAAAGCATGAAATAACTTTGGCAAAGGTTTTGTTCGGAAGGAGTCGAAGCCGCCTATATCGCTCGAACAATTTTTTTCATTTATAGCGGCTTGAAAGGTTGCGTTTGATTGTTACTGGTAGTGGTAGCTGTAACGCTTTCCGTCACCAGCGCTTCATGCGAGAGAAGTATTTCAAATATGGAATTAGTGAAAACATGTCCCAGAAATTTCATAACCAGTGACAGATTGGGTAATATTGATTTACTTTCAATGAAAAGGAAACGAGGTGAAAAAATAGATTTATGATTTCGTGGCAATCGAAGGATTGAGTTGGCAAATCGAAGGATTGAGTTGATAATGATATAAAATTCTAACGCAGTCTGCATGGATCTGTGTGAGAATTATATTGCTCATTGTCTATTTGTCTGAATCTGTTTAGGTTTAGACTAGAGTTAGTGTGTGTTTCGCTTATGGCCAAACAATCATAATCAACGCAGGATTGTAAAGTCAGTTTTTGAGAATCAGTCAGAGGAAAAATCAGTGTTAATATTAAAATGAACGACTTTCTTGGTAATGTTCTGCAAAGTAAGTTTTACGCCTGCTGTTACATCTTGTGAACAGCCTACAAGTGTTTTAGGTTTTGTTCAATGCAAATATATTCGATTTCGCTGGCAACTTTTTCCTAATATTTGTTCTTTTGGCACGGATATGACTCGTGCATCACGCCTATTGCACAAATGTCGCGAAAATGCTACTATTTGCTTGCTAAAGCTAGTGGTTGTTGACTGCTGTTTAGTATCAATCAATGTTGCCACTAGGGTCAGTCTTGTTAACATCAGATTGTTGCCTTTTTCAACAACAGACAACATCAATTTTTTACGCTACAGTTTCATATAAGCTAAGTGCTTCCATTACCATCACCCAACAAAGCGCGATTATCCTCGTTTAATCCGAAACAGAGCGAAATATCGACACTAAATGCAGAAGTCATTTATAATTTACGTAAAATGTTAGTCTCAACGCAACGAAGAGAGCTTTTTTAGTTTGAAACGATGACCAACACACATTAGGGTGAGAGATTGATCAAACGAACTCAAAAATCATGAATCTAACTTATTTTTGTCCTAAAATTAAAAGAGAATGTGGAAAACAAAAACAACAAGCCAGGCAACATCAGATTTGTCGTCATAACATCAGACATCAGAAATTTATCTGAGAACATCACATGTGATGTCATGTTACAATATCAGAAGTGGCAACACTGGTATCAATGATCCCGAACTTCTGGTGCTGTCTCGAGGTCGCCGCGACCGAACTACAACTTTGTTTCGTCATAAAGCGTAACGTGTGGTGGAAACGCGCTTTTCTCGCGACGGTTGCTATCGTTGTGTTACATCATAAACGTATGAAGCTATTCAAACCATTTACACCACATGTTATTGCGTGGTTCGTCAGAAAATATTTTAATCAGTCGATTCGTAGAACGAAAGAGCAGAAAACGAGATTGCAGTGTTTAGCTTGAGCGATGCCGAAATCTGTAATGCTATCAGGAGCTATGAAAAGCGCAAATCTTCTCAGAAGAAAAAGCACAAGGATCTGGCAGTTTTAGCTAAAACGCCGCGACTGAATCGTTTTTTCTAGCAAAATTTTCGAGCAGCAACGTTAAAGCAGTGGCGTTAACAAGAGCACCTGAAAATGAAGGTGAAAATCAAGACATTAGCTTGGATGCAACTTTCACACTCAGCATAGCTAGCTATCTCGACATGTTATTTTTCCGGTGTTTTTGTTTGTAATCTCTGGTTTCTGCTTATTGTTCGGGTGAATGTTGTTTCTTGTCGAGTCACTCCCTAGCCTGTGAAATATTTTTTCTTAGTAAAAATACACTCCAGTATTTATATAATAAATTTTCTTCTCACAGCTAACTGTATGTGCATTTGAGTAAGCATATTCTCGACTACCGGAAAAAACAAACGGGAACCTTGCGAATCAGCGAAAACGTTACTTTTACAAACGATGACGTCATAATGCCCTCCAGTAAAAATTGCCCCGGGCCCCCTTAATCCGGCTCTGATAGCAGTACACGTGTGCGATTGCATCTACAGTGGCGTTTGGTGTCTCTAGTGAATAATAACGCTAGTTCATATTTAACGATATTCACAAGCCCATGTTGGGTTTGATAGGGAAAATTATAGCGACGTAATCTTCAAGAAAAGAAAAAATCACCATGCAAGATGACATTTATGTTGTCCCCCCCTACTTTTTCCTTGGCCGCAGTGGCCCCCCACTTTTTTAATTCTATAATCGCCACTGCCTATAAGAGTGACGTACATAAATTCAATATCATAAATAACCGCGCAGTTCGTTGTACAGGGTGACACAAAAAAAACGGTCATCACCTAAACTTGAATAACTTTTGAAATAATTAATTAATTCTTTTTATTTTTCAGATTTACCAAGTAGAATTAATACTCTAAAAGTCTACCAAATTTGACCTTCGAGATTCCATGGACTATTGAGCAAAAGTTATTTATATTTGAGGAATATTTTCGGCAGAAGTCTATCCACACAGCTCAATTGCAATTGAAAGAACGGTTCGGATATCGTGAAATTCCTGTCCACGCAATGATCTACAGATGGGTCAACACGTTCAGAACCCATGGGACTGTGCATAACCTCAATCGTAAAGAAACTAACAGACAATCACACTCTGGACGACCGAAATCATCAAGGACACCACACAACGTTGCTGCTGTCAGAAACTCAGCCTAAGCAAGTCTGTGCGTCGGCGAATCAGGAGCTTGGAATCAACCTGGAGTCCGTGCGGAGAATTTAATCGCAGATCTCCACATGTATCTTTACACGATACAGATTAACAAAAGCTTACACCTGACGAAATGAGGAAGCGAGTGATCATGTGGCAGTGGTTTTGCGGCAAGATTGACGCTGTGTCAGACTTTCTTGACAATGTCTGGTTTTCGGACGAGGCACATTTTCTGTTGTCAGGTCACGTGAACTCTAAGAACAACATCTTCTGGGGTAGCACACCCC
>Ga0210059_1006830_pt1 | contig 18234 bp, 7 predicted proteins | sample Ectturendosymbi2_FD_188042 | JGI IMG/M metagenome (GOLD analysis project Ga0210059, IMG submission 188042) | Ecteinascidia turbinata endosymbiont from Florida, USA - Sample 2 (SPAdes) (version 2) | ecosystem: Host-associated > Tunicates > Ascidians > Unclassified | place: Key West, Florida... | reverse complement strand
TGAAAACCAAGAGCTCAGGAGCCGGAGCCACACTCATGAAAACCAAGAGCTCCGGAGCTAGAGCCCGAGACATGTTCCTGAAAAGAATAATTTCGGTGTCATTTTTACGACGCCTCCGCAGCCCTGATATAATCCACACTGTAGCCGGACACATTGACGATCCAGAGTAAAAATTCAACAGATACATTGCTTTAGTAACAACCTCCAACGATTCATAGTAAATTAAAATTTGCTAGAAACTAACAAGTCATAACATTAAGCTACTGAAGTAAACTCAGTGATCGATTAGTGGTTGAACATTTTCGCCCCCTTGCCCACCACAATCGCCCCCAAGGGGGTGATTCCGCCCACTTTGAGAAACACTGATCTATCCCCTTACTGCTTTTTAACACACAATGGTCTATATGACGCAATTTTTCTTTCTAACTGTTGCATTTCATTTATTCCGGATGATGGCTTACGCATAAACCGAAACGTCGAATAAAATAATGTTTTCGATTATTGTGGCTGTTTTGTTTGCAATAAGTTTGCTGTTTACCTGCACAAGAAAATTCCTTTTTCATAGGGGAATAACGAGCATGCTGGGGAAGGCTGGCTGAAAGGCTTTAGACATCGGAATAAGACATTAAGCCTTAGATCACACGAAGTGAAGAAGATACCTCTCATCACTTTTATGTTGGAAAACGTATTTCCGGTCCTCACGAAGAAGGTGATTGTGATGTTAAGCTCTTGCAAAGATCGCGTAAAATCAAGGATGGATTCGTATTTCCAGAAAAATAGGACATTGCGTCAGTTTCCAGAAATGATGTGTTTCGGCGATTGCCATGACCTCAACCAACTGCTCAAACAAAGCGCCTTAGTTCAGTTCTGAAATTCAATGCAGAGTTGTCATAGGTGTCGTTTTAAACTGATTCGCTACGTTTCTGCGCCACAGTGTCATGAGCAAAACTGTAGATATTATTCACGCAAAAACATTTCGCTAAAATGACGAGATATAGGTTTTTATACCCAAGCATTAGATCCTTTTTGTGTCTGTCTCATGGGTCCCTTGTTGTCTCGTCGGTCCCAGGGGTTGGGGACCGATGTGAAAAATCGAAAATTTTCTTGGGATGATATCTACATTAACTTTTTCGAAATTTTAAACGGAAATGGTTGCAAAACGTAGCTCTTTGGCATAGTTTCCAACACTGAAAAACACAAGTCAAAAATCTGCAGTTATTTCGATTTTATCATGCAATCAATATTTTTGTCTCATCGGTACCACGCTTCTACAGCCGACAGGGCAAGTTGCCTGTTCACATACACATTGGTATTTACATTGCTGTAACTCTTTCCAACAAAACCAGTTTCTCGCATATCTGTTTGACCAATGGAGTTACCCTAAGGCAAAGTTAAGCTTTGTCAGAAGTTACTGTTCTTGGACTTTTTACTCTACAAAAATGCAGATGAACATGCCCTTTTTCTACAGTAAATCAGTTGAGAAAGAGCTAATAAAACACAATTTTTATGATGAGAATTATTGAATGGATATGCAGAATGGAGAAACAAATTTTAATCAGATTTCAATGTTGGCTTGGCCTCATTTGGTTACAATCACTACACTTATTGCAGTAAAAAATTAAACAAGTTAATATCACAAAAAAACTACAAATATTTGGTATGTGCTGAATAGACTTACGCTAATAGCTTTCTCTGCATGGTATTTTGCTTAAAGATATATAAACTAGGTAACTAGTCGATTTATAAGCAAGAATGGCAGGTTAGTAGGTAAATCTTGCAACTGTTAGCAAAATGATTCAAGAAAGCAAGGGCTCACTTTTCTTAAATTTGAAAATTAGCTTTGTGAATTTTGATTGGGAGGCCTCATATATTTTTATTGAAGAATATTGGGCTCCCTCATCCATGAACAAAGAATAAAGGGCCTGCTTATCCTTTGAGTAGGATCCTGAACATCTTGGTTGGGGGCCTCTTACATCTTTAATAGTGCCCTCTGTCCTTTGATAATAAGCTATGTATGTCTTATCATTTTGGTGTGGCTTCTTTTCTTCAGGTTTAACATCCACATGTGTAAAAATAAATCAATAGACAAAATCTGATATAGCAAACCAAACTCATTTTTCTGTTAAGGATTATATAATCCTTATAATAAAAATACATTCATAGACAAAACCTCATAAGCCTTTGAAAGCGTGTAAACCAAAACGGGTGTTACGGTCGATCAATTACTCACCCGCTCAAATCACGGCACTTAATCAGTTAATCAACCGCATTCCCTTGAATGCCGGGAGCGGAGCATCGTCGCCTTGTTCGTTTGCTCGCAACGCCATGTTCAGTTCTTTGTTCGCCGTGTTAGCGTTAGGTGGCCGTTGTGCTGCTTAGTTAAGATGAAGTAACAGTGATCTCTGCAGTGATTAATAGCAACTCGGCTGTCAGAGTATCAGCTTAGCTTGAGCTTGTGTTAAAATGTCTTGTTTGTTGTATATGCTGCGGCATCTATGTGGTTACCAGGGATAACTATCATTGTTGTATCTACGCAGGTAAATTAGCGTTGAACTCCGTGGTGCCGTGAATGTTTGTAACACACCACGAACTTCTCTCTAGACGTGCCACGATATTACACAGTGCTCTTGCGAGTGTAATTTGACCTTCTGCAACTATGATCATCGTGGAATGTTTCTCGCAATTGTCTCTGCGAAGCTTTGAACGAACTCTTGTTGAATAAACTCTAGTACAAATGTACCGTACTGGACTGTTGTATTGAGAGTAGCCTCTGTGCTTTCGGAAGTCATAGCGGCCAGCGGAGACTTACCTTTGAAGTTGAGCCTTACACCTTAACATCATTGTACAAACAACGGTTTGTCATTACCGTAATTTTACCCACTTGCAACATTACAAATTTGATATTGTATAAATATCGCATAGCCCTTTCAACGCTTAAAATGCTTCACTAGTTGTATGTACACATGAATGCGCAATTGCATGTGCACTAAAACACTTGCTCAATGCAAAATTTTCTTAGTGGTTTCCTTAACGTACGGAGATGAGTGCTCCAATTGACAAGTGAAACACTATGATTAAAAGGTTTAACAACATAACGTTCATCAAAACAATTTCGGTTTTGACAGAAACAGATAGCTCACTTTCATGTAATGTACAGGGGGCTCGCCCGGCTCACAATGTGACGTTATTTTTTAATGGCAGTATGGATATTTGTGACAAAACACGACAAGGAGGAGGGAGTTGATTTAAAAGCCCGATGTCATTCATGAATTTTACTGACCAATTTTTGGATATCCGGTATACATTGTAACTACGAAACAAAAACAAACTTTATTCCCACACAATCTGCCAAAACGTGGGTCCCAAAAATGTCGACTTAACGGTTTTTGCTGTATTACATTGCATATGCAATATGAACCTCCATTTAGCATAAAACAATGTAGCAAACTTACTTTAATTGTAGTGGGAAGCGTAACTTGAAATATAGTAAATGCTGAAGTATAAATTCTGTTTCTGATAGTATTATGTCTTCATACTGTATGTGTTTTGTTGATGCTGTAGGAACATGCTTTCACAAGCATTTGTTTAAAATAAACTGATGTTTCTGTTTATATAAATGTTTTGTGTAAAAGGCAATATAGTACATTGAGGGTCAAAACCTCCAGGCTTGGAGAGGCTCAATCCGCTTAGTACCGGCCTTGCCCGAGATCTATAGTGCAATGGATAAGAACTCACAAACGATGAAGAAGCATTATATTTAATGTGTGTGAGCAGACATTCTTCAAAATTTCCCTCATTTATTGGTTACAGGTAGTTTCTTTGTCTTGAAACAGAAGATGCTCTTCACAAAATAGCTAGCTGCGCAGAGTTAGCCTTTAACACGTTGTTGATGTCAGTAAAGAGAAGAGCAAAATTGTTGATTTTGGATCAAGAACCCATGGAGATTTGGTTGATTGTCACAAAGAGCTGAAGGCATCTACAAACAAACTTGGCTGACTGCGTAGTACAGATTTGTCATTTCACTTCGCTCAGCGTTACTTCGCAGATTTTGCCAAATCATTGTTGACCGTAGCAAACATTCGTTATGTTTGCCCAGTTGAACGCCAAACATTCATGAATCTGAGCAAAATGGAACTAAACAGTAGTTTAGCAGAGAATTTCCACCACCAGAATTATTTTTTCCAGGCGGCATTATCTTAAAATGAACTTATTTTTGAGTGTTATTTTGAAAAACTAAAATCAAACCACCGACCCGAATCGCCAGTGTCAAAAAAATTTAAGATTTTGAAGCAGCAAATTTTAGACTAGAAGGTTGTTTTTTTGGTTTTCAGCATTACCACAGTTTACGTAATCAAACATTCGACACAAGTATGTAGGAGATTGCATTGTACGTTTCCTCCAGCTGCACAGTTCTTGCACGACCAACCTTTCCACAAATCCATCTTGTTCAGCATAACGGTAAGTAAGTTGTTTGATTGGAACGATGTCGATATTTCATACAAAACTAAATATGTGGAGCACAAACCTTGCTCAGGAATTCTGCGCGGTCCACTACCCAGGGGCTTGCTTTTTGATCGATTTCATATACTTATAAAAATGTTAGAAGCCTGCGTTTCCATGCCTTTTCCTGATTTTCAGAGACAAGTGGAATGGTGCCAGAGATATTTTACAAAAATGTCCCTGAAAGCCTCCGAGTAGAGAACTGGGGCACTCTATTACTCTATTAGCCATAACCCAGCGTTACCTGATGTGTAGCAAATTTTGTGCACATTGCAATGTGATTCTAAGTGCAAAACGTTTTTGGCCAAAGACGGATGTCACATGTCCCAGCAAAATGGAATCAAATTTTTGGGTTGCATCACACCCATTGTTTCCCAAATCCATATAGTGTTTGAAAATTTCCTGAGCAGTGTTCTTCCAATCCACGAGGAAATCGTGTTTTAATTAACTGCTTTAACAATGCTTTGATAAGAACTAAGACTTATGGGATTCTTCCGGATCCAGACAAATCTTTGTCACAAATACTGCAACAAGCATGTGAAAACTTTACACGAACGATAATATTTAATGTGACTGATTGCACAAGTCATTTCATATTACCAAAAAGACTGCAAATTTATGGCCATGCTATTTTTGATTAAAGGAATCAGTCATTGTTTGTAATGGCGAAATTAATAGACGAACAGCATACTGACAAGATATTCATAAGAGATCTTTCAAAAAGCGCAGGACTACGCCCACATGTGCCAATAGGTATTTGGAGATTTTGTGCAGTATACTGGGATTTTCTGTGCAGCCAAATGTGGTTTTATGGCTTTTGCTAAGTTTCGGGAAAAACCAGGTTTAGGCGGCTGATTTGGTGACACCACCTTGTTTTGTGAGGTTTGGATGTCATATTTTTAGTAACCGTTTCCATTTCCGCCGCGCTTCACCGCGTTTCATTGTCGTTTGAGTAGCACATCATATAGTGCTGTCACTCTTCAGCGTTTGTGTTAGTCAGCGTCTGGTTTCAAGACAGCGTTGTAAATAGGCTTGTCATGTTTCGTACTTATTAAAGATGCTTTGTCACCTCACTGTGCTTTGGCAGCTCACTGTTAGAAAGTCTGAAAGGTCTCTTTGTCGCAATGATAATTCTTGCGAAAATAACTGAACTGCAGTTGAGTGCGTGTACTCAGTGTGAAATCATTAACCAAGCCTTTCCCACCGCAAAGTCTCAGTAAAGTCCATTCGGCACCGCAGGTTTTCCCTACGGGACATTAGGTTTTTGAATCAACATTTTCTCGAAATCAATGAGCATGAGACAAAATGACGTGAATATTTTGACTTATTCCTCCCCTGAAAGGATCGGCAGCAAGCTAATTTGCAGAAGCAGTAATATGCATATGTTTACCAGGAAAATGCAACAACACGGAATAAGAACTGCAGAACCATGGTGATATCCGTTTCAAACAAGCAAGATATACAAAGTAACATCCTGACGAGACTACAGCGAAAAACACTAGCAAAACTGAGAAAATCTTGGTCATTTTTTCTCTCCGCGAGCGAATTTTCAACGAAGCACAGCGACAGAAAGAACAAAGGGTAGCAGCGCAAATGACATGGTCCACCTGTTCACCACAATGTGTGCCAACATCACGAGAAAACCACAACAGTGAGCATCTGGTCTTACAAACCAAATCCACAAGAACAAGACAAGGTCGCGATCTATTAACGTCTGCTAACAGATGTAGAATGTCTGAATAGAACAAGCATATTTGAAAATGAGACAAAATAAATGTTTATCAGGAACTAAGGCAAAAATTCAGCAATTGTGGAGCATCAGTACTGGAGCTTAAGTAGTAGTGAAGACTTTAAACACCAATACTTGACATTGTTCCCGATCACCCCATATTCTGACTTGCTTTATTGCTCAGTTGGGAGGATGCTAAATCTTCGGGTGCCAGGCCTGCCAACCTTTACGGTTTTGTTGCCCAGTTACAAGCCTTCCAGGTTTGGCATTTACTTCTGTAATGTTACACAACAACATATGGTAGAATCATGATTGAGATTAATTTTATAGCTGCTGGATTTAAACCATTTACCCATGTTCATTCCAAATTTTTCAATATTTCCGAATCGCCTCCATCGCAGAGCAAACAATATGTATTTACCATGTTCATTCCAAATTTTTTTATACTTCCGAATCCCCTCCATCGCTGAGCAAACAATATGTATTTACCTTTAAACTCAGCTCTCCGACGTTCGTGGCTCTGTATTCATTGGTAGGCTGAAAATGTTTAGCAGCTTTTCAATATAGCGAGAAAGTGTAACGGCTAATTTATGAAAAGAGCTTACGAGATGAGTCCTGTAGAAGCATAGTTGCCTGGAGGGTAAACCGAAGAAACATTCCAGTAATGTCACATGAGTGAGTTACTAGTGAGGGAGTGTTCTGATTGTTCGGTTGAGAAATATGTTACACAATTTAGAAGCTCATGAAATCTTCTGTAATTTTTTTACAGAAATGTTTTATGATACTGGGTAGTAGGACGTTTGCTCTGTTGAGTGGATGGCTTCGCTTCTTCTTCGGTGAGAAGCTGCGTTAATTGCAAATATGTCAGTTACAGCTGTCCTTGATTTTCTCAGGCGATGCATTTGTTTTTTTCGCTCCGTTGTTTGTGGTTTTCGAATCGATAATGGAAAAGATGTTTGCTGACATAAAGCAGAAAAGTTCTTTCATTTCGCAATTTTGAAAGGTTTCGCAATACCATGGAGCAAGCTCAGACACCAATTTTTAGATATATGCAGGAAGCACAAGAAGTGGCATCACAATTTTGCACAGGCCCTTAACCAGCTTGGGACACCAGGAAGGGCGAAGATTTTTCTGAGAGCCCATGTCCAATATTTTTAAATTTTGTTCAACACAATTTTCTAGGAGGGCGAAATTTTTTCAAGGGGTCTTCGCCCTCCTGCTCTCCCCTGGTTACGGGCCTGATTTTGCATAAAACGAAATTGTACGTGTTGGGGATGTGCAATAGTTTCAATGGTCACTTGGCCAAACAACGTACAACGTGCATCCGGAATATTTTGATTTTTACTCACTCATATTTATTGCCTAGGTGCGGAGTCAAGTGTATGTTTCGAGCGATCTGCTTGCGTTTTTCGTAGTGCTTGTCAGTTTACACAGCGTTTGTTCGGACTGTCACGCCTCGCTTTTGTCACTGCACCTGAAAAAAACTGTCAAAAACTGAAGGTTGTATTAGCCCTTTCAAAAACTGCTTCGGATTGAAAACTTAAAATGTGAGGTCGATTAGTTTGAGGGCCAGGGATAGGTTTATTGAAACACGAAAATATTTCATGAAGAAAATACTTCTGAAGGATTTTAGTTGTTTGAAAAGCTTCACAAATCTATTAAAACAAAATAAAATTCATCGTAATTCTAACCAAAAAGTTCACAATGCAGAGAAAGTCAAAGAAACCTTTTTCAGTGAGTGCTGAAATCACGACAAAATCGTAAATATAACAATAAGATATCAATTATTCAAACGAATGTTAGCAGGTTCTGTTCGGAATGAAACAAAAGGATTGCACTCGTTTGTTTACTTTACCTTGTATAAAAGTTTTTTATAAAAACACTCCTTAGATCTAGACTGTTAGAACAAACCCTTGTACATTTGTGATAAAGTAAACCCATCCTTTGAAAGTGACATTAACACAGATTTGGTAAAATAAATGAAACTGACTATAGTTTGTCACCTTGTAATAAATCATAGTTTTGTTTATTTATGAACTGACTATATGATATGAGAAATCTCGCAAAGTAACTGGTCTAAATGAAATGCTAATTTTCTGCATAATGGCATTTAGTTGTTGTGTTCTTGTTTCTTCGCACATTAATTGTTTTTGAATGTTTTGATTTGAACTATTCTGAAGGGTCTCGGTTGAAACTTTATCTGATGATTTCATCTGTGATCATTTTTTGAAATTTGCAACTAATACCACCAAAGCATCTAAACTTCTTTGCCATGGATGAAAAGCAGCAACAAATGAAAAGCATGGTGAAGCAAACGGTGGGTGTTGGAAACGACTTTGTTGAACCTGGGGATCAGTTAAACGAGGATGAAATGAGTGAATGGATGATTGACAAGTTTGTGAACGCTAATGCAGCAACTGAGTGGAACGGATACCATTTTGTTCCGGGCTTCGACGCAGAAACGGCAAAATATGCTTTTGAAAATTTCAATCCAAAAAGAGGAGATGTTCTTGTAGCAACTTTCGCCAAAACAGGTTAATTCAAGTATTGAAATAATTTTCGTATTAATTTCTTCTTTAAATTTTTTTCATAACCTTAAATTCATTTTATTGTTACGTTTCAGAAACACTTTTTCAAAAAATTTAAAACTTTCGTCCGATTGAGACTGTGCAATTGCAAAAAATATTTTCAGTGTGTCTCGAGAAAACTTCCGGCAGGCTATCTTTTAAGATTAATGGCAGATCATATCTTCAAAAGCAACTATGGTGGCTACTGCCGGCCATGGGTTAAGTTTTTAATATAACTTGGATGGCGCAAAAATGCATAAAAGCATAAATGACGTATCATCTGATTTGAAACTTTAAACATACGCTTCAATCAAGCAGAACAAATTGTCAACATTTACTTTACAGTATCTGCCGCAGCTCTTTTTGCCTAACAAAATGTCAACTGTCATTCTTTACAAATTATCAAATCGAAGAACGTTCAGGCGACATTTTCTGCAGACTAAGTTGACGTAATTGCAAGACTGTGTCACAGGTTACAACTTTTATCCTAATTCGTAGGCTTGATTTTGCAGCTAAAACATGTTGATTTCTACGTATAGGAACTTAAATTAAATTAAATAACACCCTGCATGTCAGCTTTTTTGCTTCACCAAATTCAGACCCACCCAAATTGTGTATGCGAGACCCCTTCCGCAAGCGTACTGGTTTTAACCGCAAAAAAACAAAGCTTAGTTGAGGCATGAAACAGAAAATGTACCTTTTCCTTTCGACACAATCATTCATTGCACAAATAAGCTGGTTGATTTGAACGATAGACATTGCTCTGCGAGCATCACCTGGTTGTTTTCAGGTTATGCTTCTGCCTTTAAATGCTTTTTCTGTTGACTTTCTGAAAACAGGTTGCAACAACTTTCAGGATCATATCCATGCTCATGAACTCTTAATTGTAAACTCGGGAGACGTCGTCTTGAACAAGCTTAGTGGTTACAATCTTTGCATAAAATGTGTGTGAGGATTTTTAAGGAGCTGCATCGGTGAACAAATTGCATTAAATCCAAGCCCGAAGAAAATATTTCCATGTACACACTGTTTACATTGCATAACTTTTCGATGATCGTTTTCTCGTATATTTCGTTGATTGTTCTCAGGTTGATTGAGGTACACTTTCTTAAAATTATACCCATAAGTGTAATAATTAAAAAATTATGTTTATTTTATTAATATTTTCAAGGCACAAACTGGGTGATGGAGATTGTGCGCAACATTGTCTTTCTGAAAGACAAAGATCTTTTGATGAAAACCAAACAACTTCCAATGTTTTACCAATTCCTTGAGTTCGGGCCAGGTAAAATGCAAATAAAATAAGCGAAATGGTTGGTTGACAGTGATTGATGCAGTGCAACATAAATAAAAAATGGCTGTGATTTTTCATCTGACCTTATCAAAAGCAATAGAAATTAATGAAACTCTTAGTTTACGTAACAGCCTCATGTTGATGCTTTTCCATGAAACTTTATTTTTGTATCAAAACTTTAAAGTAAAAGTACTCTCAGCACCAAGTTGTCATTAAAATAGGTTATTTGTAGATAAAAGCGAATTATTGCAATAAAACCTCCAGTTTCTTTTCAGCTGTTTTCAACTGTTGTCTATAATATCATATGATATGCTTCTTGAAACATTAGCTGCAGTGAATATAAAGTCAGAAATGATCTTTTCTGGGAATTCAGCAAAGCACATCAGTTCTTACCCAGAGTTAATTCATCTTCAGGAAAATGTTCCCTTACGTTTGTTGGCCCAAAATTGAGGTCTTCCATACCTGACTGCATTAAGTTTTATGTCATCTTTACCTTCAGATGGCAACTTAAGAAACAACTCTTACATGAAAAAGATACATTTTTACGTATTTTTACGCATTATTTTTGACCACAACAAATTTCCTCAACTGAATTAGATCGACTCTTTTGTGTACATAAGAATGCTCACTTCATCTGTAATTTTTCTTCAGCGTGTTCTGTGTTTGTTTGTTTCAACACTTCTCAAAAAGTGTTAAACGAGGCTGGTTGACTGGATAACCAGCCTAGTTCTTCCGTAATTCTGTGTGACACAGTAGCACTGTTTGTTTACATTCATTTAACCATTGTGTTTTCATGTATTTTAATTTCCACTGGCAATTCGTTACTTTTTGGCTGATGGCTCTTTGTATTGCTTCTGTTTATTAGCTGAGTCATATGAAACAACGAATAAATGAATTACTTAACCAATCACTTGAAATTCTGCATAGCACGTAGAATTATCCATAGCACAGTGCAAAGATGTTTTTTATTGATGTACTGTCAGAAATACAGTTGATAATCCAGCATGGTTTTTCTGATAGAAATTTTTCTTTCAAAAACCGACTAATCGCCTTTCAAAAATCGTTCTAGTGCTTGTTAGTTAAGTTTATGTGCATTTTACCTTCAATTTTCTTGAATTCATTTTTAGTTAACTGATTTTACTGGTAACTAATAAAAAATTTTTGGAACGATATTTAAGCAAACGTTGAAAGATGTTTGTCCTGCACAAAACGGAAAGTTCGTTTTTTTCTTATTTTAGCAAAAAAGTTCAAGATTATGGACAACATGAAACTTCCGAGAAGAATTTTAGCGACGCATGTACCTGCACCTCTAACCAACCTGGAAAAATTCAGGAAAACTGGTTCTAAGGTTTTGTGGATTCCAATGAAGTCATGAACGAATTGATTAATTAAAAATTGCTTTGATTTTTTGTGGTGATCTGCAAGTGTTCTTCAAATCAAGATGTGTTCATTTGCAGAAAAATGCACAACAATTTTCATCTTTTTATCTTTCAATGTAAAATATTTTTCACATTTTGGTTCACCCCTAAGAAACAAACAGTATTTGTTCACAATATTTATAAAACGTTTTAATACTTTAGTGACTAATTACCTTCAGATACTGTACGTGATTCGAAATCCGAAGGACCAAGCAGTTTCTTGGTATAACTTCGTCATGCGAGCCCCATTTACCAAAAACGAACCTTTGTGCAAACTTTATCCACAAAACGAGAGGGATTTTTACAACATATTTTTAACAGGTGAGACATGCAACGTTTTTGTGTTTGCTAAACCAAACCCTGTCAGAGACTTTCGACTTGATTGAAAAAATGTTTTTGTCACGCACTGCATGAAAAAATATGAATTTACGTTATGTTTTCACCAATCAAACACTTCCATCTATATTTTTTGCCTTTGGACATAAAAATATAGTATTTAGTTTCCTCTATTTTCGTACGGAGCTGCTTTGCTTAGTTAAGTATGATGTTTTCCTCATAATGTAGTTTGTTGTAAAATATTGAGATGCCTATAAATGCATCTAGTTGGCTATTCAGTACAATTAATTTAACATACTCAATACCATTTTTCAATGGAACCAAACAGCGTTTTTCAATCTTCGAGTTTTTTACCAACTTTACCAACTTTATCCATGTAGAAACTTATGCACTTTCATGTCTAACAAGTTATATTTTGAAGGAATGCACAAGTCTTACACCCAATAGTATTCCTCACTGTCCAGGCTCAGGATTTATTTTTCATTTTATGCTTTTTGCTAATGCTCCACTTCTGATAAAAGCATTTTTAGTGAAGTCTGCAACATGATTTTATTATTGGCGTAACGTACAGGACACGTAACTTGCAACATCAAAAAGAACGAAGGCAGCACACAACCCTATAGCACGCAATAACTTAATCCTAAAACCAATTCAATCTGTCTACCTTTGTTTCAGCCTAAAAGTTGTTTACCCACCATTATACCGATATCTGGAAGCACGTTTCAGAAACATCCAAAATGGACGTTAGTGAAACTTAATATTTTGCAGAATATTGCATCTTGGCCAGTGTTTTGTTTTGAGGGGCCGAAATAGTGTTTCAAATTTTTCTCTCAACATGCAGCAGAATAGAATCTCACTGCATAAGCACCACCAAAATACACCAAAACCTCGCTTTATGACTATCCCGGTATTCAAATGAAATAACTGCGGTCTCACAAAATGTCTTAGCGATTACCAAAGCCAAAACCCACATCTTGGCTATAAAAAAAATTTAATTAGACAACAATTTACTTTACATAGGCTTGTGTTGTTATGCAACTGCATTGAACCGTTCATTCAGGGCCGGCCTTAAGCCAATGCAACCGATGCAGCTAGTGGTGCAGGAGGCGGGGGTGCAGGGGGTGCGCTTGCACCCCAAAAATTTTGATTTGGTGAAAATTTGGAAAAATACCTTACAATGCGGGCAAAATCTGTGGAAGTTTAGGCAAAATGTGTGAAAAACTTCGCAAAATCGCTTGATGTGTATTGATTTCTAAAAAATGGCGCCCAAAATCAAAGTGCAGACTTTTTTTTGTTTTCCTTGGAGGTCATATATTTTTAGTTATTTTTGTGCAAGTTAGGGGAAATTTGGACAAGCTTGGGGGAAATTCGGGAAAAAATGGTGCTTGATGTGCTTTGATTTGAAAAAAATGCACCCAAAATATGAAATGCAGTCGTTTTTTTGGAGGTCATTTTTGGAGTATTTTTCGGGCAAGTTTAGGAAAAATTGGGAAAAAATCTTTCGCACCCTCTAAAATTTGCCTGCTCCTACACCTATGGATGCAACTGCGTTGGGCCCCGCGCAGGGCCAGATTTACCAACAGGCTATGTAGACTGTAACCTAGGGCCTCAAGATCCAATGAATCTCTATGATTCATTTCCAATGATGAATCTCTAAGATTGAATCTCTAAATGATGAATCTGAATCTCTAAATGATGAATCTCTAAGATCCAATGAATCTCTAAGATTCATTTCCAATGAATCTCTATGACCGTTGGTCAAGGTCAAGCCGCATGCCGGCTCTTGTGTCGATATACTCGGAGCACGTTGGCTGCGACCTGTGTTTGCTGAATCGTACCAATTGTTACGTGTGAATCAGGCGAAGAGCTTGTGACTATTCGTGTTTGAATTGCACCTGATCAAAGTTTAAGGTTGTAATGCAGACATAAGAGCTATGTGTAGGACTAGCAGCAGTCTCCTACAATAAAAACATAGTTGCTTCTTTTGAACAATGCTGTAGTTTTGTTAGAGTTTTTATTACGTAAAGTTCGTTTGGTATTTTTTGATATGATTTTTTCAATTTTAATTTTCTTTAAACAGTCATTCAAAAATCAGAGTGCTATTGAGTACTTGCGCAAGTTTATACTGCTTCCATGCTAAGCAAATCATAGAAGACCTTGATGAGGTTGAATAGGAAGCAATAATCACTTTGCCAAGTGGCAAAAACAGAACCCCACCTGAAAGAGACAAAGAATAGGGAAACAGCAAGAAAATGACAAAAGCGCGTTTGGGACTGATGCCTTAGATTAGTGGTTCTTAGTTTATCCAACCACGCGGACCCTTATCTCTTAGCTTAATGGTCACTAAGTGCTCAGGACGAAGGTTTTTTTCAAGATTCAAAAGAATTGATAATTAATTAAAGGGCCGCAATCTTCCAGGAGAGGTTATCCACACTAAGCATTCGGTGCATTAAAAGTGAAAAACTTAGGCAAATAAAAGCCAGGACAAAACTTTTAATTGTTTGCTATGTTCAGCCTTACTTGATTCAATGATTGCAGCTTTTCATTTCTTAATACGTATTTTAGTAATGGCAGCATAGGGGAATTTGAAACTCATATCCTTTCACTCTACGGTTTTATAGTGTTCGACTTTTACAGTCTGGAAAAATAACAAGAACGCGAATCGTGATCCTAGCAGTTGCAACCATTTGGATGCGTTTTACGTGACGTCTTTTGCTCGTGTGTGTGAAATATTTGCGGCCGTGGAAACGAGTCGCAAGGTGAGTTTAACGCCCTTGTGCTTCAACGCATTTACGCCGCCACACATATGCAGTGTCTTTGGTTTTTAAGAAATTGTATATTTTGGATGCTACTGTTGAGCACAGCTAAAAAATTAGAGATGTGGAACTTAACGTAGGCCAGCATGTGTTTTGTCAAAAATTAACCGTGAGGTTTTTGGTTGGTTCGCCTTTGGAAATTAATAACCGTGTTCCCACCAGCCAAGCACGATTTCCACAATTCCGTGTCACTGAAGTTGTGAACGCTTTTGCGTCGAAGGCAGCAACAAGCGCAGTGATCATGGGGCACTTTAGGAAAGATTGACGAACTATTTATTGACCATACTTTTAGAACGTCAAGTTACGTTTCCAGTGTAGTTTGTGGAATCAACGTAATTGAATGAAAATTTGTTTTTTTTTTAATTTTTATCAATGGGTTACATAAACCTATTTGTCGTTCACGTGACTAGAAACGAGGCTTATTGTTCTAGGGTACGATAATTTAAAATCCCTCTAGCCCAGCAACTCATGAGTTCATCTCAAGACAATAACAGAAGTGTGGCGCTCTGGGCGGATTACCGATATGGAATGCACAAAAGTTGTAGAGCACTACGAGACCCCTACTTTTATCCCTGAACCACCTCACTGAAATAGGTCTGCCAAGAACAGCGTGGGTCCGGCTCAACCGCCTTCGCACCGGTATCAGACGTTTCCGCTCCTGTTTGCACAAATTGGGTATGGCCGCTTGTGCGGCTTGTGAGTTTGGCGAAGAAGATCAAACCATTGACAATGTTGCCTTCCAATGTCCACTCCATCGACCTCCCCATGGATTGCACAGACTGACGTTTCTGGACGATGAGACAATCGATTGGCTGCGCAACACCTAAATCTAGTACGGCTAAAGCGGTGGATTAAAGACTTGGCTCAAACGATGATGATAATGAAGCAGCTTGTGCTTGCATACTGTAAACATTCCCATCTAAACCAACATGGCTGTGCTGTTTTTACATGTGTTGAATAATCTAATAACAAAAAATTAAGGATTTTCTTCCACAGTTTTTCTTCCCCAATTCCTCCCTGGAAGAAATTTCCTCCCAGGATATAAAGATTCCTCCCTTAATGAACCAAGTGGCTCCCCTTTGAGAACCACTGCTCTAGCCTGCATTCAATATTTCCCAAACGCATGATAAGCTGTGATGTTGTGTTTGACGGTCGGGTAACTAGAGTTGTTTATAACGACACACACCAATGGTTGCTAGGATCCTGCGTGAAATTTAATCAGACCGCGGTTGTGCCGTACTAAGAAACAGTCGCAGAAGTGGAAAGATTGATCTTTCGTGCATTTCAGTGTGAGATGGAAATGGATTATATTAATGTCAGCAGATTGTTGCTTGTCCCAGTAGCAAAAGGTTTGTGAAAGCATTAAGAATTGGTTTCAGTTAATTTTTCCGAGTTTATCGTGGTTGCTGCATTGCGTTCTGGTGCCTTATGTATACGACCTCGAAACATATTAAGTAAGTAGTTCGTGACTACAATTTTAACTCTACCCACATGTCCTGCAATCTCATAGAATTTTGTACGGATTTTCTGTAATGATTCAGAAGCAATTCTTTCGCGTATTTCAGCTCTTTGTCCCGAAGGTCAAACATTCTATCAGAAGCACACTTGAAAGAATTCGCAAATCATATTCATTTAGTAAAAATCATTTTAAACATGAAATAACTTTGGCAAAGAATTTGCTTCGGAAGGAGTCGAAGCTGCCTATATCGCTCGAACAGTTTTTTCATTTATAGCTACTTCAACCGCTGTGTTTGTTATTGGTACCTGTAACTCTTCCCGTCACCAGTGCTGCATCCGAGAAGTTTTTCAAAAATGAAATTAGTGAAAACATTTCCCAGAAATTCCATGACCGGTGAAAGATTGGGTAACACTGATCTACTTTCACTTGAAAGGTAGGCTACTATAGTTGGAAAACAGATTTAGATGCTTTCGTTGATGAATTGTGACAGTCGACATGAAAATCGAAGGACTAAGTTACATTGAGGTGATGATAATACAAAATTCTAACTTAGTCTGTCCAGGGATCTGTGTGAGAATTATATTGATCACTGTCTATTTGTCTGAGTCTTTTCAGGTTTAGAGTTAGTGTGTGCTTCGCTTTTGTCAAGACAGTCATAAATCAACGCAGGTTTGAAAGGTCAGCTTTTGAGTATCAGTCAGAGAAAAACGTGAATATTAAAATGAGCGACTTTGTTGGGAATATTCCGCAAAATAAGTTTTACGCTTGCTGTTATATCTTGCTATCAGGTACACGTCCTAAACGCCGATGCACACCTATCTGCGGCGCTGCTATGCTATTTTAGGTGCAACTGGCGCCGAAACCTCGCTGCTGTTAAATGCATACTGCATTGAATAGTCCTCATCCTATCCATGACACAGATGGGCATTACACTCGTAATAGTAGTTGCATAACATTGTTATGGTTACACCACAATCACAAATGTCCATAAGCTACCACAACAACGGATTAGTCAGTAGTCACCAATCCGTTGGCAGATGGTTTATTTTTTACGTACTTTGTGGTAAGAATATTTTGATGAAACTAGTTGGCTATCAACAGCCTAATTGTCTCTTTGTTAAGATGGAATTCGTGTTTGGAACCATTTCGCTTTCATGTGAATTATATTCAGTTTCTTGGAGCTGTTTTCGTTCATGTGTGGTCCGCACAATTGTGTACGCGAGTGGTTTCGATTTGCATGTGCAATGCTGTGGAAGTTGTATGGTTAGCACAGAATATTCGACAAAGCAGTACACGTGCGTGATTGTATCTACCGTGCCGTTTAGGTGTCTCTAGTGAATAGTAACGCTAGTTCATATTTCACAATATTCACAAGCCTGTGTTGGGTTTGATAGGGTGAATCATAGCAACTTTATCTTCAAAACAACGAAAAATTACCATGCAAGATGGACATTTATGTTGGCCCCCCTACTTTTTATTTGGCCTTGTAGCGGACGTAGTCTAGGAATTCTAGCCACTACAGCCTCGCAGTAACAACCCCACACTTTTTTCATTCTAGAAGCGCCACTGTGTGCAGTGATTCAACTCACACCGAACAGGTAAACACGAATATCTGTCCTGTTAATTTTGATGGCATTTCTTCCAACGTAAAGTTGTCCAGTTCTCGAAAGATCCTGTTTTGGAAAGTTTTTGGTTGGTTGTGGGTCATCTGCATTTTAATAAAGGCTTGCAATTTTGCTTCATGGAAAATTTTAACACAGGCTAGATATTTTAATATTTTGTCAAAACAAAATTAACTCTACCACATTGAAACAAAAGAACCCGTGGAAGCCGAAAATCTTATGCAAACCAGCTAAAAAGTTTGTTTAGTGCACGCAGTTAAATTTGCTTCCTTTTCTTTGTCCACAAAATTGTTCCGCGTTGTCTGTCAGTCATGCAACTACTTTTGTCATTTGCCACCCCACTGAAGTGGAACTGCCCGAGGTTCCACTTGCCGTTGAGAATCGTACCCTCATGATTCTCAGGGAGTATCTAAGGCCAAATTAAAGCAACGCCTTACCGATTTGACCAAAGAAGCGCTTCCCTCGTCATTTCTGACCGAGGCATTATGTGCTT
>Ga0210059_1006829_pt1 | contig 18234 bp, 14 predicted proteins | sample Ectturendosymbi2_FD_188042 | JGI IMG/M metagenome (GOLD analysis project Ga0210059, IMG submission 188042) | Ecteinascidia turbinata endosymbiont from Florida, USA - Sample 2 (SPAdes) (version 2) | ecosystem: Host-associated > Tunicates > Ascidians > Unclassified | place: Key West, Florida... | reverse complement strand
AGTGCAATCAGGGCCGACGCCAGTGGGAGGGGGCAGTGGTGCCCGTCCCCCATTTAAAATCTGTGCCCCTCCATTTCATGTTTGGCCCTCCGGTTGCTGCATACATCCTATATTCTATTTAAAAATCTGCCCCCCCCCTTTGGTCTTTGGCCCCTTGTTGCGAAATCCTGGCGACGGGCCTGAGTGCAATGAAACACGGAAAGAGAGTTGACAAATTTCTGTGGCAATGCCTTTGAAGTGAGTTTACGAGCATTCTTTTCATTCAAAGAAACTCTATATAAGAAAACACAAATTCGGGTCCCTAAAATTGAAAATCGGGTCCCTAGAATCAGAGAAAGTGATCATCGGGTCCCTAGAATCAGAGAAAATCGGGTCCCTACAATCAGAGAAATCGGGTCCCTACAGGTTAGGGTTGCCAGATGGCCGGTATTTCACCGGCCTGGCCGGTATTTTACTGCTAATTTAGCAGAGGCCGGTAAAAGGCCGGTATTTTGAAAATCAGTGCCTGAAGCCGGTGTTTTGAAAATAAACAATTTGCCGCAACTTCAAAAAGAACTAACGCAGAACTTTTCAAATTATAATGACTGTAGTGGTAGTGAATCTTGTCAGGACAGTTCTTTCAGCGAAGTTTATTTGCTGCTGTCGATGCAATCCTTAGTGCGTTGTCACGTCACACACACACCGAAGTGTAATGAGCCAGCCAAAATACGGGAAAATTATTGTGGTTTAACAATACTCCTTGCCACTCGGTTTTCACTGTGCTGCTTACGAATTACAACCAAGGTTGCCAATTTGGCTTTTTTGAAACCTTTGGCTATTTTTGGAAATAAAAAAGCCAGACAAAATCTCACTTTTTCTGGCGTTTTTCAGTTGGAAAAGCTTGGCTCTGGCAAAATATTGTCTAATCTGCGTATTCATTACAAATCTCTACTGACGAGAGTCTGCAACCATGCAGGGTGCACTGAATATTGCAAAGACTTTACTGTTGCCCTAAAAGTGATGGATGTTAGTGATAAGAAAAAATTTACGACAGTGTACTTACGGGGAAAGAAAATGCTTCTAAAGATTGAAACTGTATTATAGCGATGTTTCTGACGAGTTTTGATGTTTATTTTGTGTTTGGTTATGCATGTTTTACGTGTATATGTCTCAAAACCTCTATCTGCCTTTTCCTGAGTTTTTTTGGAACAAGGTCTGGCTTTTTTGGTGAACACACCACAGGTTGGCTACTCTGATTATAACAACACAGCGTAGATCTGGCACTGTTGACAAAATGGTCGGTATTTTTACAAAATGCATCTGGCAACCCTACTACAGGTCCATACCGGGTACCTAACATTTTCCTTAAAAAATCCCTGATTTTGGGAAAACCAACAACGCGGTAATGCCTTTCGGTGAAAATATTAATGGAAACGAAGTGTAACAACTTTTTTTGCCATATCTACGATTATATCTCAGTGATTGTTAGTTACTGAGGTGCACCTTTAGTTGCTTCTCAGCAAATCACTAAAATCCTTATCAGGAAAATTTTCAAAAAAATTTTTACACCAATGAACGAAAAAGTATTGCAAGACTGAAGAAGCTTTGTGTTCACTACAGATGCCCTTAGAATTATAAATGAAAAAGATATTTCGGTTCCATCCCCGAACTTTTTCATGTGGTTGCCTAGATTTTTCGAATGGGAAGCAAACAGCTGCCGCTTTTGTGTTTGTATGCCTGTCTCGTCACGTGATTGGATCAGATGCGCATCGCAGTAGAAAACAGTGAATCACAGATGGAATGCCGAAGAGCTATAGTCGCATCCGTTGTAATCTATTATTCTGTCTGGTCAAGCATATATCTTAAACACCTGTCCCAAAATGAAACTGCCTTTGATGCAGGAGACTTACGTGCTTGTGTGAACTTTATCAATATTACATTCGTTTGTGCGTAATGTTAAGTCACGAATTAGCTGTCTCACCACTGGTGTTTGTGCCCTGACGTCAAAGTACAAGCACAACAAATGTGGGTTGGATAACTATTTTTAACCACGCCCGACTTCAAAGACACCAAATGTGCGCCGCTAATGTCAAAACGCGTTCAACGAAAACTTCTTTTGCTCTTCGTCAACCGATTCTCAGCAGTAATTTATTCAACAGTTTGCTGTTTTTACAAATATTGCAATATGCATGTTTTGTTGGTGGTAAGCCAGCACTCATTTGTCGCACTATTAAGCGTCGTGAAGAATCTTCTGAAACAGGCTCTTCAGGTAAGTAACTATGCGAAGGTAATTGCACAAAATCCACATTTGCTGGTTAAACAAGCGTTTTAAAGTCTAGCGCGGGTGATTGCACGCAATCTTAAAGAAAGTTATTCTTTGGAAAATGAGTCACAATTTCAATGAAATAAAAGGCTACAAAAATGCAGACTTTACAGCTGCAGTTTCATATTTTCATTCGGGACATTTCACGTAGCATGGTAACAAATTAAAGAAATAAAACATGCTGTACACAAAAGATATCCATACAGATGTTTGCCTGCCCTGATGACCAGTTCAACGAAGGCAACGCGCAAAATAGCTTAACTCTGTGGAGTGTCTCTGTCAAACTCTGTGAAAATTCCAGGCTTTTCGACGGGAATGGGGCGGTAGATTTGAAATTTGTCCCATGTCCCATTGTTAGCAAGTTTATGTCATATAACAATAATTTTTTCAAATTGAATACCATTATTATAAATGCTCGCAACAGAGTTAATACTGCACGTAGAGCCTCAGTGCCATGGTATATATAGTGATGCTATAAGCCCCTGATAATATGGTTGTTAGGCCCTTTTTTAGATGAAAACTATAAAAAGTGTTATTCGATTTTCATTGGCCTGCCTAATTGGACGTTCTAAGGGTGTTTTAGTCACTGCTGGGCCCAGGCTAGATATCAGACATGCACATGGTGCAGTGTAATACTTCGTATTACTATAGTTTCATGAGAATCCCATGGGATGGGACAGTCACAAGTTGCCATGGGATAAGATGACACAGCAAAAGATTCCCATGAACAAGATTGGCAATTCTTTCATTTTGCAGACGATAGAATTAAGGATATATCGAAACAGAATAGCAAAGCAAAATTGTATGGCAGGCATTTCAGTTTTTGCTTATTAGCTGTAAAGATATTATTTGTTCTTGGCATCTTGGTGCTCGTTTGCAAAGTTACTACATTCAAGTTGAAGATATAGGCCAATGCATAGGCGTAGCCAGGGGGGCAAGGGGGCCATTCCCCCCAATTTTTAGCATATCTTGTCGTTTTGTGTTTTAAAAGGCGGTGTCCCAAACAAAATACTGTTGCTTGCGCTTAAAGTCAAAATGTTTGGCCCCTCCCAAAAATTTGGGCTGGCTACGTTACTGCGTCAATGTTGTGGCAATGCTATCAACAAATGGTATTTAGTCCAAAGTTGAGCTAGATTGCCAGATAACATTTTTTTTGTGAAACGTCGGCTGGTGCTACAACCTTCTACATGTTGTTATTGTTCTTCTTGCAAAATCCTGAGCAGTAGTATTTGTTTAAAGGCAATGCCAACTTGTTTGGAGCAGCAACTTTTATTGCTTTTTTAAAAATGTTTAATATCATCACAAAAGCAACTTCCTAGTTGATGATATTGAAGTAAAATTTTTCTTTTAACTCTCTGAGATATATACTTGCGTCAATTTAGTTAGTAAGGCGTGTTGCTTTTCAAAAATACAGACTTTGTGGTTTTCTGATGATATTGAAAATTGTTTGAAAAGGCGTAATGCCCTCTTCCTCAGACTTCTCCAAAAACTGAGGGCAATTAAAATTTAGTGATAGCCCAAAAAATTCAATTTAATAAATTGAAATAGGACACGTATACCCAGGTTTTCGCGTTTGCAATTTCAACAAATACTTGACGTGCTTTGATCTACTAACGTGATTACATTTTCCCGAAACAGTTATAACTGTAGTATTTAATACAACGTACCACTGTGGTGATTGCACTGTGCTCATGCTGGAGATTTGAGATCAACTGCAAAAATTTGAAATGTTTTGAATCAGAAGTGTGAGATGTTTACTTTCACTTTGAATCGCTTAGTCAGCCACTATACGCCATGAGAATATTCTCACGGGCAACGTGAGAGGGACGCCTCAATAAAAAAAACTTTTAGAAAGAAACTAAGTGAGTTGCTTTGTCAAATAATGAGGTGAAAGTAGCTTGAAATTGGGCTACGCACGAAATGTAAGCATTATCTCCAAAACCTTTACCTCAGCTTTCACATTTTCAATCTAAGTGTAGGAAGGTTCAAATCCGTCAAAATTGCAGTGAATCATCACAGTGTGATCAGCGTGGGAGTCTCAAAAGTCATAGGCGTTGGGAAAGTCTTCGGCGGACCTCACGATATCGATCAATAACGCGTGTTCAAGGCAGACGGACGCACTTGTTTTACTCAAGAAAAGCTGAATGAAGGCGAAACGCAAGTCGCTCTTGCTACTTGTTGACAAAGTCGCAAAACAGTTTTTTTAAATTGAGTTTTTCCTTGCGTAAATCGCCGGCATGCATATACCCAGAGAGGCGTGACACAAAAACATGCAAACGTCATATTGGGCGAGACATTGCTGCAAGCCGTAACTAATTTAGAAGGCATGCTGTCAGGATCCACAAAAGCAAAGCGAATGTTTGAAAACACCTTTCAGACCTAATGTTTTACTAACACGGATGAAGAGACCATAACACCGTGGTGGTTTTACAACTCATCCTACATTCAACAACAGCACACATCAATTTGACAAGTACTGTATAACCAGATTTAGAAAATTCTTAGATTACAAGCTTCATTGGATCTATGCTAGTGGAAATGTGTAACGGCTTTGGTTTTTTGCCGATTTCGAGCGCACCACTGATATAACCTGTTGCTGGTATCTCATCCGACGCAAAGATGATAACAGCCTGCAATACGCAAATATCCTTTGGATCGACTGTCACCAACAACGGAGATTTACCAGAAATTGTGAGCTGATGACAACTAGTTGTAGGCGTAATGAAAACGCTCTAAAGCAGAGGAATCTAAACTTTTTCAGTCGCGCTCCACTTGCGCCTTACCAAACCTCAAAATCAAACACAAGAGCAAAACAATTTATTTGCCATTATCCTGCTTACTGGGAAGGATGCAACTGTTTTCTTGGAACTAGTTGTTTAATTCGAGGCTTTTTTGAAGACAATGCACATCGGAAATCGGCTTCACATTCCAGTTTGTTCAGAGATTTTATCTTCACACTCACAAGTGTTAAATCCACTTTCACATGAATATGTGGATGAAATTGGAAGAAACGTAAGTATCGCTGCCATACTCGCGCCCCCCTGCGAACATTTCACACCCCACAGTTTAAGAACCAGCCTCTAAGAGGACATTTTGTTATCGCAAACCAATTTCACCACAAATCTGCGAATGTACAACGCATCAGTTCTCGCAGTCCCACCCTATGGAGCTGAAACATGGCCATTAAACAACACTCTGGTCATGAAAATTTGCGGGTTTGATAGCCGTGAAATCGAAGACATCCGATGGCCTAACTTCGTCTCCAACAAGGAATTGCGTTAACTTACTGAGCAACTTCCCACATCCTGCCTTGTAGTACAGTGTCGCGTGTGTTGATATGGTCATATCCCCCGCCTTCTACCGGAACATCCAACTCGGCAAATCTTGGAGTTTAATCCCAAACTCCACGCCGGGAAACGTCCTCGGGTTCACCTCAAACAGGATGGGTGGATGGTGTAAGCAAATTTCTAGATAGTCTGGACGTGCAAATGGACTAGGCAGGGAGCCTGGTCCAAAATCGCCCAAAATGGAGAGCCCTGGCTTAGGCTCTATGCAGGATCCTCGGCGGACCATCCAACAAGTGATATAATGATGGGTGCGCTTCGCGCCAGTAATATTTCAGGATGTTTATATTTTGAGTTTCTCAGACTTCATCTTTATCACAATAAGATACTTTTTAGCTTGTTTTGCTTTTAATCAAAATAGCGTTATTATTGAGAAGCACTGTTTTTGTGTCTTTATTTTTTCATCTGGTTTCTTCGTTTCGATATGAATCGACAGTGCACTAACTAACCGATTTGATAGCAATCCTGTTAACACTGATTGCTAATTTCTTGTAAATTTGTGGAACTCTCTATTGAAAAACGTAAGTGCCTGCTGTCAAAAAATGATCTAATCCACCCTCACGCACGTGTTCTGCTGTGTTTGGTACATATTTTGCTAACTTTACGAAAAAAAGTCGATGAAACCGAAAAGAACGAAGGTTTCCTCGAAGAATGGAGCGGCGTTCAAGGTTGCAGCTCCGTCGTCTGAAGGTAATAATGCAAGTTCAAAAAGATTATTCTTGAAAGAACGGTAGGGATCAAACGTATTGTTTTTGACTGCACGGTAAATTGTACAAAAAAACTGGTAAATTGCTAAATGGCAGAAAATTTTGTAATTTCGGCGCTACTGGTGCGTTGCAGTGATTTGCTTTCAGAGAATTTAGAAAAAACTAGGCATAATTTAAAAATTTATGTCAGAGAAGTATATTTAGATGTTTGAAAAGCTATGGTAATCGTATTATCTTTAAAAAAAACTATGATAATCGTATTATCGAAAAGGACTGGAAGAAGGTCAAATACATTGTTGCGTTGTTTCAAACTGTGTGAAATTATCGGCATGCATTCAAACATATTGCAGGATTCTGCAAATTCGATATATAATTCTGCAATTTTCGGGGCTTTCCGTATTTGTTTGATGATTAACTCCCCAGTGCAAGACTTTCAATGGAATATCATAAGGAAACATTTCTTTCGAATTACAACGATTAACTTTTTTACCATACCAGGAATGTCAAGTTAGGTCTGAATTACTTGAAAACGATACCCATTTTTCAATAAACTTGTCAGTTACGAACCTTCTAGGAGCAGGAGCGGCAGCCGTTCACAAAACACTTTGGGCAAAACAAGTTGCAGCGAGACTTCGCTTTTAATGTGTCGTCGATAACCATCTACACCCGGTGCAGGAGCCGGGGGAGACAGGGATAGGGGCGCTCTTACTCAACATTTAGACTACGCCAATTTCTGTCCAGGCGAGTTGAGGAAATTGAAGGAAAAGTCTTTGACAGTAACTTGAGGAATAAGTGAAAAACATCCATAACCAGAACTTTAGTATAAAATATTGTGTCGCTTTTATAACACAAAAGCTTTCCTTTTCATTGTTGTACACTGTACAGCTATTGCAACACGATTTCTGTTATTTCTCTGCAGCATCTATTTTATGGAATTCGAGAAAACAAAACATTTTATTTCGTAAACAAACGTGCAGTTTTTTTTATTTGCGTTGAGCTGTCAACAGATGGTCCTTACCTTGAAACGTTTAGTATTTACTAATTAGTTTTAAGGCTGTTTTAAATCTGATACGATTTTCATTGATAGGTTTGTATTCCTAATCATTTTCCCAGGCACCTAGATTATTAGACAGAGCAAACGCTTTACACAGTACCGTAATAGTATGTTTTGCAATTCCGGTGTTATATGAAGTCAAAGTCAATCGATAGTAGCGAAATATCATGATTTATGAAGGAAGCTGTCAAAACATAGGTACATTTTCGTCTTTAACCTCATGAACCTTTCAACCTTGGTAATTGACTTCGCTTCAAAAGTCTAGGCATGGTTGTTTTTTTCGATTTTAACTATATTTTGTTCTCTACTCCATCCCTACATTCAACCCTGCGAAATGAATATAATATTTTGCTGCACAATAGCTCCCCGCTTAATCTTGTTTACTATTCGAGAAACAGCATACAAAAATTTAAGGTTGTGTGCTATTTACGTTTGCTAATGCCTGCGGCGATCAATATGGGTCACTGCTCTTCAAAAATGACATCGTAAAAAAATCTTTTGTGATTGCAAAACACTACAGTAAGTCTTTTCTCGACAGTCGAGAAAAATACAGCAATTTAATGATCAAAAGTGGTTTGCGCTGAAGCCATAGCTTCACGTAATGACTACTTATAATTATGAATGATTCGAATGATTCACGTTGAAAAGTAGGGAAATAGCGCAAGTAGGTTAATATACTAGCAAAAAGCTTATTTGACTATACATGCGCTCTTGTTAGTTCAAGGTATTTTACAAAGTTTTGCAGGTAATTGTCGAAGTAGCCTAACCACCCAAATCATGTCTTTTTTTCGCAACGGGTGGTGACAGATAAGCTGCGGTTGTTTGAAATAGAAGCATGGATTGATCGTGAGCACAGTGGGAGCGACCCGTCATACCTATATTGGGAAATTGTAAAAAAACCTTCGTGATTTTAACCTGAAAGCCAAATCATCGTGGAGATGATTTTTTCGAGTGTAGGGATTTGGATTCAGCAGCAACACATGGGTGTCGGAAGGGGGGCAGAGGGGCCTTGCCTCCCCCGGATTTTGAAAGTTTCAGCAATAAAGGTTGTTTTCTTAGTGTCGAGTGGGAAAAAACAAATTTCACCACTTTTGGTCCCCTCTGGAAAAATTTTGGGAAATTCCCCTGGTGGCCCCCCTGGAAAAAATCCTACCGACGCCCATGCAGCAACATTAAACGATTCTGCGAATTTTCGAATCACTGGTCAAAATTGAGCTTAACTTATTTTTTTTCAGCATGGCCCAAGCTATTGCGTTTTTAGAGATACTTTTTAGACACGTTTCGGAAAGAGGTTTGTCAGGAATGACTGGTTTGGAAGTTTGTCACGAATAACTTTTTAAAAGGCGTGTGTAGCATCAAGTGTGCTATACCTTAAATAAGGAGAGAAGGAACTTAATGGAACGCATTCAACTGGTGGTTCAAAAAGTTTGCTGGATTCATGAAATGGATTTAAAACGGTGAAACGTATGAAAAGCCAAATGGGTTCATGAAAAAGTACCATATGATCAGGCTAAATTCTCGTGCCTCACAATAAAAAAATTGAAACCATTCTTTGGACAAGCAAAACCATGAACCAGTATGAGTTTGATAAAGTAAGTCGAAACAGTTTGATGTACTCCATAACCTAAACCTGTTAAACAACCATATATAAACAACGCCTTGACGCTTGGCGAACTGCATGCAATCATGGCTACCTGACCAGGGGCCTAACAAGGTTAGATGGCGCCCCTGGAAAGAAGCAAGTTTGGCGCCCCCATGTTCGAACTTGAGCTCTTTCGGAAGCAAACGTACGGTATTGAAGGAAGTACTTGGGACTTTTCGGAATCCCCCGCAGTCATTCGACGCCCCCCGCAGTGATTTGGTGCCCCCATAGTGATTCGGCGCCCAGGGAGTTGTTCCTCCCTTGCCCCCCCTCGTTACGCCCCTGCATTTGACGTGTTGTATTCTTGCTGGAAGCGTGTTTCGGGAGAGGCCCTTTCTAGCTGGTGCAATTCTACCAGTATCTTATTTTTATACGCTAGTGTGCTTCATGTAGTGGCCGGTGTTTTCCATTCTTTCCATTTATTCGCCATCACGTCAGTTGTGCGTCCTTTTTTGTCACCAGCATGAAAGGCAAGAAGATGTCGTCTACCTTGCTTTGCTTTAATTGCCACTGCACGACCACCAACTTTTCTGCGTAGAATTCCTTCACAAATATATTTTTTCGCATTAGTAGGCTACTTTTTCTTCGTTTATGCTGCTGCCAGGCAATCAATGTTCACAGCCATACGCATAGGCGCAGGCAAATTTTTTTCAAAACAAAAGAAAAACTTAGCAAAAAAGGCGTACCCAATATGCCACTATTTCATGATAAATTGGAATATGTTAGTGTCGTAATTGTGGTGGGAAAATATTTACAAACTCTCAAAATAACGTTAGCGTTTAGTCAATTACAGCAGATTAATACATTTTCTTTCATGAGATGCAGCCTGACTCAAAATTTAAAAAGTAATCTTTTCATTTGATTTTGCTTTGACTCAAACGGAAGATAAGGATTGCACTTTGTGTTCGATTGCGTAAGGCACGCCTGCCTAACAAAAATGCATCCATATGATATAACTAGTGCTATCTATCTTGGAGAGAAAGAAGAAAAAACATGCAAGAATGGAAAATTTTTAGCGAACAGATCGTCATTAAAATGATGTATGTATGAGAAAAATTCATCACAAATTAGCTCTTCTCTGCAAGGAGCACCTCTAATACAACCTTTTGATATATTACTAGGCAATCATAGTTCTGAACAGGCTTTGGCTTCTTTTAAAGAAAAATGAAGTGCAGTGTGTTGAAAGCATTCGACAAGATGCAGCTCAAAATTTTATGCCAAACATCTTTCAGCTTATAATTCAAAAAGTGGAAAAATGTTAAATTGATCAACTTTAATAAACTTTCAGAAGCAAAATAGTGCCTTTCGATCAAACACACGCATGTCAAACACATTGGTTAGATTATTACCTGTGATTAGAATGTCCTCCAGGTAGAACCGACCAGTTTCTGTTACGTCATAAGCGCAAGCTAAAGAATGAAGGATTTTGTAACTCAATGTCCACAAAGCTCCATGGCAAAATATAGGGTACTTTGGTTCTGAGTACATTTCCTCTGGTACATACCTTTCAAAGAAACATCAAATTAGTTTGAAAGGGACGCAATTTTATTTTTCCGGCTTCTGTACAAAAACTGCTAAATGCAAAGCTTCCCAGAAAAACAGTGATGCCAGTGTACAGGAAAGCTTGCGTAGTGGTCACACTCACGACGATTAATTTTCTACTCAAAAGGATAGAAAGAGTAACCTAAAAGAGAATTTGTGTCGTTTTAGAATGACTACGATAGGACCAAACCAAAATTGTAAAAAAACCAACAGCAGAGAAGATCATCATTTGTTTCACACTCATTCCTGCTGATAAAGCTATGCCGATGTTTTGTTCTATGTTACAGCTATAAGTCGTACCAAAGTTTTATAGGAAGCATAAAAGGCGACAACCTTTTCGTATGTTTTCACCCTATATTTTTCATTTTAAGTGATTCAAACTTGACACCGTGGATAAAAAGGAGATCGAATATATAAAACTGCTGCTTTGCGGAAAGAAGAGAATCGATGAAAATATCGAAAAGTCTTGCAGGTAAAGTTTTGCAAAAGCGCTTTAGATTTTTTTCTTTTTCTGTTTTGAAAAAAATATGCAAGCTGAAGTGAAAAGCTAAAGTTTTACTGGGATAACACGAAACTTTGTGCTAAAAAAATTATGCGTCGTTTTAATCATTCAACTATCCCCACCCAGTTTTCTTTTATTTTATCACCTCAATGAAGTATACACCCATTCTTATTTCAAAAGTTGATTGTTTTTCGATTCATACTGACTTTTGCCCACATAATTTCAAACTCCCGTTTTCCTGGAAATGATTCATTGAGCAGCGCTCTATTTTGTTTCTTTGACGCTACGAAGTGTAAATCCGTTTTATTGGACAGTAAGATCAAGCATCGGGGATCATTGCTTGCCGGTAGTTGGGCGAGCATATACAAAGAAATTTAATGCAATGAGTTTTAATTTGACCAAGGAATAAGTTGAAGCAGCGCACCGTCAAATATAAAGTAGGCAAAATGCTGTTAATCTTTATTTGAAGCAAATAAAATGGTTAGTGGAACAACATCGCAAAATGTAGTGTGTAAGGTCAGGATAGGGACTGGAAGGACGTTTTGGTCCTGGTGGCTGCAATTGCTCGAAAACGGTTCCTATTGGGATAAAAAAAAGTTTGAATTTGTTGTTTCATTTTTTTTTTCAGTTTACTAACAAAGTCCACATGGGGTCTTTTCACAAGGTTTGTCTACTTGCTATCGTCGCCCCAGTCTTCTATTACAGGCACAATTCATAGACTACGTGTTTCGCCTTCGTAAATTTTTTCGAATTTGTTTATTAGGAAGGAGACAGATTAACCCTACATTTTAAAAGATTTTGTTTGGAGCATTGATTTTCTTTTTTCCTGTCACTTTACCACAACAAAGTTTGCAGTAAAATTTTACCACAATTTTGATAAAATTAAAGGTGAAAACTCAAGATCTTGCTTCATTAACTTTATTTGCTGAAATGTAGCCGAAAACAGAAAAATCGCCCTTAGTAACAAAAACCTTTCCAATTGTTACAAAGCAGCAAATACCAAAAGACTTGAACAGAACACAAAGCTTCCTTTAGTTGAAAAAGCCTAATTAGGAACCAAATTGAAATACATTGGCAGCTGTTCAAAGAGAGGTGACCGCTGTTCAAAGCAGATTTAACTTCATCTGGTGCTGGGCATGTGGGCGGAAACGACTCAGTGTGGCAATTATTGGTAAAAAGTCTGGTGCTGGGCATGTGGGCGGAAACGACTCAGTGTGGCAATTATTGGTAAAAAGTCTGGTGCTGGGCATGTGGGCGGAAACGACTCAGTGTGGCAATTATTGGTAAAAAGTAACCCCATGGTGGAACCAAGAGGTGAAAGATGCTGTTCGAGCAAAGAAAGTCGCCTGCAAGGTCTGGCTGCAGAACAAAGCTGTTATCTTCCTTGTTTGTGCCGTGCGCAGAGGCGCGAAAGTCCTCACCTCCTCACGGTGAAAAAGACCAAAATGTAATCTTGGGGAAATTTCCGGAATAAACTAAACTCCAATTACTGGCAAGCCAAACAAGATGTGTTATAACAAGCCACCCGGCGTCTCTGCGTCAAAAGATCTATTATTGTCAGATCCGTCCAAGACCAAAATGATGCCTTAATCAGCAATGGCGAAATACTTGCCAGATGGAGAGAGTATTTCAAAGATCTTTTGAACCAAGTCACTCAGACACCATAGATCACATAGGAGGCATGGATGTCGGAAGGATTTTTTCCAGGGTGGGGCCAATAGTGGATTTTCCAGGGTAGCCAAAAACATTTTTGCAGGCGGACCAAAAGTGGCAAAATTTTCATCTTAACCACTCGAAACAGAGAAAACAACCTTTTTTGGTAAAAATTTGATTTAAAAAATGTCAAATTTCAAAATCCAGGGGGCAAGCCCCCTTTTCCCCTCCTTCTGACGGTCGTGATAGGAGGGCTATTAATGTCTGAAAAATATCATCACTGTCGTCGACCCTCCCCGAGGAAAAGCGGGTGTGAAAATGAAAATGAAAAATTTGCTGAAATGCAAAATAAACAAGGATCTAACTGGTGGCAAGCGAAACTTCGATCCATATATTTAATACGATTAAACAAATTGCAAAAATTGCTCTCAGATGAAATCTTGAAATTTATTTTTGCTTTATCTCAGTTTTCGTTCAAGATGTCACGAAATTTACCATTTTGACTTTTTGTCTCTCTTCGGTTGGGCTTTGTCATCATAAGTGTAACCGCAATAAATTGAGCTTCCGGTGTCTTTTTTTTCTTCTTGCAAAAGTGCTTCGTGTAATTTATTCAAGTTTAAAACGCAGTCATCGTCGGTTATAGAGTAGAACCTCGATATGACTTCATTTTGAATGATCCAGTTAAATGCTCCCATAACCTGCGTTATAAACTTTATGATAAAAACTGAGCATGTTAGAATCCCATAGTTCTGAGCTTCTAACATCTTCGGTGGCTCACGATAAAGGGGCTAAAAGTCAAAAATAAGACAATAAAATGATTGTAATCCAAGTTGCAATCATTTTCTTTGCCGTCTGTTCTACAAATTTTGTGTTGGTAACATTTTATCGAAGTAAGCGCTCACTGGAACGATGTTAAAGTGCCTTTGGTGTTCGAGATAGACTGTAACTGCTACTGTAGTTTAAAACCAGCCTTGCGTCGGCACCTTTAAGGTTCAAAGGTGTGGTTTGGTAAACGTGCCAATTGTGGACGTGTGCTCCTAACCTGCTGAGCAACCGTCTTGGTCATAAGTTTGATTTCTAAAGAAACCAGCACTTACCAAGTATCTAGTATCCAGACCAGATTCAAAACCTATTTATTTAAAGACCACACCGAAAACGTCAAAAATCAATTTAAGAAAAGTAGTACCATTTGTAAAGGAAAAACAGCAACTGAGGTCGTATGTGAAATTTTGTACAACGTACGCAATAAATTGGGGGTGATTTGTCACTAAATCGAGTTGGCGAATGAACAAGAGACAAATCACTTGAAATGCTGAAATGAAAGTAACAGTATGCTACAGGTTTTTGCAAATTACCAGGAACAGCCGACAACACTATTGAAGACAGTACCTGTTTATTTGCGCAGTGTTACTTGCAAATACGGCTCAGTTTTCGCCAATCAATGGCACAAATGCCTAAACATAGTAAATTATTTAGTCCTTACGGTTACTATGAAGGAAAATTTTTCCACTATGCAGTTCTATACAACGTCATCTACAGGCAGAGTTGTGCTAAAAAAGAAGTGCAGGAAGGTGCAACAAGACTAATAAATGCTGTTCCACAGCCAAGATACTTACAGACTGATCCTGTAAAGAATTTCACTGAACATGACAAAACAATAGTTCATATCTCAGTGGCATATCAACATAATTACAAACCGATTGTGGAGATCTTTCCTATTAAAAGCGATTAGATTGAGATTTCCTGCACACGTAGTTCTCGTGACTACTGCACTGCTTATTATAGCATTAAAATTTTCACCGTTGTAAAAGATCAACTTGCACAATGTAGAAGGTTAGTTAAAAGAGCACACATCTGCAGTTAAATGATTGCCAGCACACAAAGGGGAGACACCTTGACAGATTGTTTAAACAGTCTGATAGGTCTGGTTTAAGACAAAAGTAAAACTCGCATGAAGTGAAGATTTTGATCCAACTACAAAAAAATTTCAAAACGAATTTTTCCGATAACGTGAAACAAATCGATTCGTACTTTTTGCGGTAACGTCTGGTAAATATCTTCGACATCGCATTGCAATATATCTCCAAACTGAAGGTTTTCTTTGACCAGTGAAATTGGGCTTTCAGAGTCGTCTGAACGAACGCCCACTACAAAAATATATCGGAATGTTTTTTCTGCAACATGTGTTACAGAACCCCATGTTTGTCGGACCACGTCGCGATAATTCCGGTTACGGTTTGAAGATTTGATGATGACTGTCATCCAGGTCCTATCAGAAGCTTTCCAAGGGTATATTAAGCCGCTTGCTCCGCATTCTATACTTTCTTTTCGAATGGTTAAGTCCTGCAGAAAACTTGCTGGAATTTTTGCCAAGCCACCTGGAACCTCAGCATCATCTGATTGCTGGAAGTACCCTTCACTGCACTGTTTTGTTTTTTTTGCCTTAAACTGGCCATTTGCTTTTGGGGAAGGGGCTCCTAAAGGCTGCGACAACAAGGACTTGTGCAACACATCAACCACATCAAAGTACTCCCATATATGAATAGTAGTTAAAGTCAGCAACCCAACAAAACAAAACGCAGTTATTTCATTTCTAGGCAACATTTCATGTTGTAGGTCGCTGGTCGTTTCTTGGTATGCAAGCCGTCATCTGTTTTATGGTCAATGAGTGACGTGAGTCTATGCCTCAAGGCATCAAAGCGAACAAGTGCTGACGCATGTTTAAAAACGGATCCATTTCTGCCACATTAAGAAGAATCTCAATAAATCGCGTCACAGATTTACCTTGCACTTGGCACATTTGCTTTCCTTAGACTAAGAGCGTTGATCCATATCAACCACATTGTTATGAGTTGTTATCCATGCAACTTACTACAGAATTTATTCTTATGTTACGTATTTGCAACGATGCAGCAGGATTGAGTCCTGCTTCAGTCAACAAATTAAGTTTTATGCGAGTAGCCATGCATTAATCAACTTAAAATTTTAGGACCGTTTCGAAGCATGACGAGCAAGACAATCGGCATGTTTCACTTCAACGAAGTTCTTGCTGCTTTTTTGTTTGTTTGGTTTCATACACAGATTTATTCAAGCTCGACTTTGCGTATATATCAGTGATTCTTAACAGTGGCGTAGCTAGAGGTTTGGGCAGGGGGTCAAACTTAGCTGAAGGGGGTCCATTGGTCATCGTATAGGGCCCAGTAACCAAACACTCAAAAAAAGGTAAAGAAATGATAGTCAATCCGGATGTTGTGGAGTTCCATCCTGGCTAAAAAAATCGAAAACACCTCGAAAAACGCAAAAACAACAACCTACTGAAAACCAAAAGGATACTAAATATCAAAATATCAGCTGAAGGGGGCTCAGTTTTTTTTAGCTTGCCAGGGGGGCGGATCGCTCCCTTGCCCCCCCGTCAGCTACACCACTGGTTCTTAACCTATACAAACACGGCGAACCCTTACGTAGTTACCCAAGCATTTTCGAACCCCATTTGTGCCCAATATAACAGAAAGTAAAAATGGGTTTCTGAAATTAAATCGTTCAACAGTTTATATTTAATTATACAGTAGTCCCACGCTTTTAGTCATGTTTCCGATGAACTTCGTCGAACCCCTGAAACGGCTCAGTCGAACCCCAGGCCCTAAGGTTTCGATCGAACTCAGGTTAAGAACCACTGATATATATTATCACATTTTGCTAAGTCACTGTATCTTTTCACAGGAAAGAAAGTACAAAGTAATTTAGCAGAGGAATTATTAGTTAGACTAGGCAACCATCTGGTTAAACATGAGTAATCTGTGAAATATCTTGGTGTATTATAGATGAAAAGCTTAATTGGTCATCACATCCAAAACATATTGAAACAAAGTTAGCTTTTGCCTCAAATGTGATCTACAAAACGGGGAACATATTATCGATAAACATGCCCAAATTACTATAGTTTTGCATACACACATTTGAGTTATTGTATTGTAGCTTGGGGGTCTGCAACCGCGTCACATATAAAAACAATCTGTGTGAAACAAAATTGCATATTGCGCAAAATGACGTTCAGTGCTTATGATACACAGGCATAGTGGATTAACTTTTCGCATTACGACTTGCCGTTTCCTACTCGCTATTGTATCCCTGAGATCTGGTTTGTATCAACTTGTCATTCGCGTCAAGGGATTTTGTGTGTCCGCGCAATAACCTCGATTACGCTTTGCATTCGGCTTTCTCCATCTGCGTGGACACCACGCTTTCAGAGAGTCGAGTTGTGTATCGCTAACGCACCCCCGAAAATACAAACATTTGACCAGAGTGGAAAAATCTTACCAGGTGTTCGTTAATATTTCTCTCCTATACAAAAACACTGAAATTTTAACAAACTTTAGAAGAACTTCCATATTTTTGGTTCGGTCCAGTCCTACGCAGTAAAAACACCATCAAGTAACTGTGCAGAGATTTCATTTGGACTACTACTGTTGAATTAAAGACATGATGGCAAAATGTTTTGGTTTATTAGACCAATGCAATAACAACCGTCAACAAACAAAGCTTTATGAAATTAACCATATTCTCACTAGCTCCATACTCAGTCCAAAGCAAGGTTGAAATCAAATCAGAAATAAAAGTCAATGTCGTTAATAGCTAAACTTGGACATTTAAACAGTGTTAGTTAAATTAGGTTTCTGTTGAAACCGCTAGGCACAAATGTGGCATGATTTCATATACGGGTGTAAACATATTGTTTTGAGGAGAGCAGTATGTCTTCAGTTTAATGTAAGCTGTTGACCGTCAATACACCCAAGCGTTTTTCGAATGAGCAGGCCATTGCATAAATTCGTTAAACTGATTGTTCGCTCAGATCAGGGGTGTCAAACATACGGTCCGCGGGCCAAAATCGGCCCGTTGCGAGGTTGAATCCGGCCCGCGGGATGATTTTGTAAAGTAAAAATGTCTTTGTTTGCTTGAGAAGTTTATCCAGTTATACTTCGATAACTGGTGACTAGATTTCAATCACTTGAAACCTTATTGCAATTGTTTATATTTTATTGTTTTTCTCACGAGAAAATTTCCCATTTTCTGCATATTTCCTTTTGCATGTTCACACCGGTTTGAACTTTCAAGCAGGCATGAACATACAAAAGTTCAACTACTGTTGATAAAGTTCAACACTAGAAATCCGGGAAAACAATATACCTTGAGCCATGCCCGTAACCAGGGGGGGCGAAGCCCCCCTACACAAATTTTTCGCCCCCCTGGTAAAATGTGTTGAGTATAGTTGAAAATTATTGGACATAGGTCAAAAAATTTGGGCCCCTCTCAAAAAACTCTTCGCCACCCCTAATGTCCCAAGTTGGTTACGGGCCTGCCTTGAGCTCCAGCGATGTCGATTTCGAAATCTTCGAAGTTCTAGGTACAACTGTAACTAAAATTTGCTACGTAAAGCTTCTATTCCAATAACTGACCGAAAAATAAACTGCACAGAAATCTATTCGACCAG
>Ga0210059_1006828_pt1 | contig 18235 bp, 16 predicted proteins | sample Ectturendosymbi2_FD_188042 | JGI IMG/M metagenome (GOLD analysis project Ga0210059, IMG submission 188042) | Ecteinascidia turbinata endosymbiont from Florida, USA - Sample 2 (SPAdes) (version 2) | ecosystem: Host-associated > Tunicates > Ascidians > Unclassified | place: Key West, Florida... | reverse complement strand
GCTCCAGCTTGTCGCCTACCATGCCCCCTTTTATGTTCGAACACTTCATCCTCTGTCCCACGTTAAACGGTTTTTACTGAAAACATCATGTGCTTCGCTCGGCCGTCTGTAGCACTGAACGCAACGGCGTCGCTAACCCAGTAACCTGCCAAGAAAGTGTCAAACTCTCTGCCTCGAGCCAGAGCTTGACTTTCGCTGGCCTATCCGACGTCGACCACGGGCGAACGTCGATCGGAGGTATTAGAAGCGTTTTCCGTACTGCGGGCCTTCCCCCCCGAGCGTACCTAGCGTTGCGATTCTGCGCTGATTTCCATAGGAAACCGCTCAATTATTCGCGCGGCTCGAGTTCTGTTCCTACGCGACTTTACGCGGTTATGCCTTCGGCATCGCTTTCGTCGCGAGCGCAGCGATTTTTGAAAAACTACCTCTGAGCCACCGGATCTTTCATTGTAGAGCTCGGCTAGCGCCTTTCTTGCTCTACTTGTATTGTCGTTATTGTCGTTCGTTTATCATATCGTGGAGGTCGGCTACCGCCTTCCTCACTCCGCTTGTATCATCGTTTGATCGTTTTCTTTCGACCGTCTGCGTTATTGTTTGCTCAATCTTTCGCCGACATGCACTGTCGTTTTCGCCTTGTGTATCGTTTTTCTATTCGTTTTTTTCGTATTCTACCAACAACACTGGCGTATGCGCCGGTCTGTCGCCGTCTTCCCTGTGCCGTGTCAGGCTCCGGTAACCTATCCATGTCGTTTTCGCCAGGGAGGACCGCACTCCTGTACCGAAATTTGGTTTCTTCCCGCAACTTAATGTCTGAAATTGCAGTGTACATCACACTTAAATCGAACGCATCTGTGCGCGGAGACGCGATGCGCCGTTTCAAGACATGTGATATCGAGAGATATTGAATATGAGGTGAGACGCAGTATCATCATTTTCATTTTTCGAGACGCCTGAAGTTCTGTTTGAATGTTTTGTTTGCATTCTGTTTAAGTTCATCCGAGTCGACAAGAAATAAAGATGGCCGTTCACGCGACATTCAGTCTCAGTATGAACAAGATCCATAAACACTAGACTCCTTGAGCGACCATCATTGTTGGCTACAAGTACTTCGTTGAACCCTTCGACCGCTAGAAATGCAACTATATCGAAGTGCTAGACAGCTACATGACATGATGGAAATTTCAAAATGTAAACAGCTGAATAAACATTTGCAGGTATTCTTTTAGTATACATTTTTTTTATTTCATTAGGCTCCAGAAGGTTTTCTACAGGCTTCAGAGGAATCAGTCGATTGGCCTCTGCTTTCATCTTTTTGCGATGATTCAACCTTGCGCATATCTGTATTCAAGTAACTTCACTCTACAGGTGAAACAAGCAAGGAATAAATCACTAATTTTATTAGTGTTACTGTTTCATTATTGTTAACCATTTCACTGATTCATTGGAACCCCCACTGCTATTGTTAGATCTTCGTTATGATATATAAAAAATTAAAGCAACTCAAGGACTTCACTAGAAAATGACCTTCATGGATTAAGAATCTTTCGAAAGCGTTGCATTACAGTCAATGACTTACCTTGCGACGTCACCATCGACACAATGAGCTGCTGTAAGAATCCATTCCTTTGAAATTATTGAACCGCCGCAATAAGGCCGTGATCCTCCTGCCGTAGTTATTGCAACCTGCCAGGGCCAGGATCCAGCAATAGCTTCATTACCTCCCACGATTCTGTGATCCTTCAAAGTTATAAATTGATTATTAGTGCAAGCAATCTCACGCTGACGTTCTCTGCAAATTCGAAACAGGAACACCATTTAACATACTTTTGCAATGATGAACATAAATGTAACAATTGCTACAACAGTAACGCAGACACTAGTTCAGTCATCCCAATTTGAAACAAAGGAAAGTTTCAGGTTAAAGATTTGCATGCCAAAAAAACATTACATCCGAAATATTGCGTGGTAAGGTCAAACAACGCATTTCAAGCATAGGAAAGAGTGTCTGTGTTTTTTGGTTATATGGTAAAGGTATCGACTGAGAGCAACCCTGAACCTTTCCTGAGCTTTTTGCAAATCATTCGTGGAAAGCTAATAAAAAGAATCAACATTATCCGTTCAAAAAAGCAATCACGCAAAAGGGCGGTCAAGTCATTCGCAATTTAGCAAATTGAAAATATTTCACTCCTTTTCGTAGTTGCTTACGTTGTCATGTAGAAATTCCAGGGCAAAACGTTACTTCTTCCAGAAACTAAACAATTTCGGGGGTTGTGTTTGTGTCTTCCTGCTTTTTATATTGGTTTCTTGATGGTTGGTTGCAATCAGCGACAAACATGTTCGTTTAGCATTGTGAATAAACGTATATAAATCGTTTCAACATAAATTTATGCAATTGAAAGAGCGAGGTTTGTTGAAAGCAAACGTCACATATTTTTCCTTACCCAAGTGAATTGCGGCGCCGTTTGAACTTTACCACATTCTCCGAGTGATGATGGAGATTGGACTGCAACAAAATAAAGTAAAAATTTATTTCTGATCTAGGACTGCTTTCATATAATGAAGACTAAGAAAACCCTAAATAAACAACGAAAAGTTTTATGAAGCAACCACTGGATTCGATTATTTCATGTTTGACAAGTCAACTCTGTTACCAGTACAATGACAATAAGCAGGGCATTTGAATAATAAAGTTAATGATCCGTGCTAGTACCATAATTTTATTTGATTACTCATTTCTATAAGGTTTACGCTCTGGTCGTTCATGTCTATTTTGACTGTTTGATTTATAATGAATGCCTCTAAAATTTGATCGATAGTATTACTATCAATGTTGCACTCTTTGGTCTCGTTGCTGTTTTTTAAAAGCGTTTTTTTCATTTATGCGTAACTTTTGCTATTATTGCTGTTTATCGCTATTTCGTACCAATCTTTGTTTTTCCTTTGAAAATAACCTGTCGCGTGATAGGTCAAAGCGGTGTTATGTTTCCCTCCAAAAGAACAAAACATTTGATCGAAGAATGCCTGTACGTTAGGTATGTCTGTTTCATGTTATGTTGATGTTGTAGAAACACGCTTTCATAAACATTTCCTAAAACAAATCGACGCTTCTGTTTCCAAATATTATGAGGTGAATGCAATTTATTGCATATAGGGGGCTGCAAACTCCAGACCTGGGGGTGCCGAAACCAGATAGGGCCGGCCCTGTGTACAGCAGTACATTATATGGAAGCCTGTTCTTTCGTCACTAGAGTCGGTGTGAAAAATGATTGACACACTTGAAGAAGATGATACGAAGTTCGGAGGTTTCTGAGTTCCGCAAAATCGTTTTCCGGTGTACTTTATAAAGTGCATAAAAACGCAATATTGCTTTCAAAAATGTATATGCATAGGTTCAGGAACGTTTATACATTGCATAATCCCAGATATTAGGTTATGCGATTGATCAACTGACATGTTAAGTTGCGTGATTCAAGAACTTTTTCAAATGACACAAACATTCTCGCCACAAAATTTGGATTCTGATGCAAAGCACATTTGAAAGGTTCCTGGTTCTTTATGCAGTTACTGGTCCCACACTAACATTAGCATTTACTGGACAGTTGGTGTGGATAAATTATCTGCTTTAAAAACCTTTCCAACAATTCACTGATGTACATTATTTGATAATAGTGGGTCGATATTTTGTTGCTTCATAGGTTATACCTGACTAATTGAACGGTTTTAAAAAATTTAAGTTGCATCCTCTTATAATTATAGGAACAAGTCAGCTGGAACTGTGCAGACGTCAAATAGTGGCTGCTAACCCAAAGATTCTCTGCGCCAAGTGTACTTCTGGACATCTCTGTATTGGAAGGAAGTGTTCATGGTGCACAGTGCGTTGTTAAAACACGGGTGGATCAGAAGTCATGCGTCATAATTTACGTAAAGAACACCAAGTCGGCGGATCACTCTCCCCCATAACTCGGATTCGTTTCAAAGGTGTGCAATGAAGCCCCCCCAAAATGATTGTGGATTCTTCAGATTTATTTATTTGCAAGGCATCACTGATTTCTTCAACGAATTCCGGGTAAAGTACACCAGATGCGTGCATGGACTGGTGGTTGGACTTTATACATCCGGGCTCCGGCTGCTTGCAACAGGATCAGGAGTGAGGATCCCTTTGCTATAGCCGGAGTCGGATTGGATTTCCATTTTGTGCTTGTTGAAGAAACGTTATGTTTGTTAGCTTGACGAATAATTGAGTGGAGTCAAACGGGAGTCGGATTGCTTGCGCCATGTTATCACCAGATCTGGTGCGGAAAATTTGTAAAACAAAATTGGATGCGAACTCAAAAGAAGCAGAGTCCGCACACGTCTGCGGTGCACTTGAGTTTGGACCGTATAACTGTATCAAACACAGACAAGGCTCGAACAGCTTTCAATTCGACATGCACACTTTTCGTGTAGAAGGATCCAATCATCAACAATGGAACCCACAGTTTCCCTGTTGAAATTCTAATTTCCAGCCTTGACGAACATTGCAAGTTCAACGCCAGAGCGATAGAGTTTTCACCAGTCGTTCAGTTATACAATGTTAGAACCACGACGCGTAGTCGAAGAGGTGATAACAACAACCAAAGATTATGATTTGGCTTCCAGGACCAGTTCGTGCTCTTTTCCAGTGTGTGAAGTACTCTTCCAGCATCGAATTACTAGCTTATGTCGATTGCTGCGCGGCTTTAAAGTCTTCCAGAGTAGAAGCACTCTGCGCTGACCCTTCGCCTCTCCAGACGCGTAGCGGAGCAACGTGGGACCTCCGTTTGTGGAAATATTGTTGGGGGCGACTGTTAAGAATTTTTCGAATGGCTCCTCTGCCTGCAGCATGAACGTGTTCCTCGGTCACCCGCACCAAGGCCGACAGGCGATGGGTTTGATGAATTTTGCGCAGTTCATCGTAGTAGCTGCCCAAACTATACCGTTGAATAGAACGGCCCCGCCATTTACACAGCAATGTTTGTAGTATCAAAGCTCTACGGAAAGGCATTTCTGTGGAACATTTTTGCAGGTGAGCCCCTGCGGCGGGTCTGTTACAAGCCCCGCCATGCGACAAGAGGGAGCCTATATATTGCTCTATTGCTTTTTATTATTGGACATGCTGGAAGATGTTTTTGGCCTTTTTTTAGCCACAAACCCGTTAAGGTAACTCACCATTTGTGCTCATGTGCCTTCAAGAAACTGATAATAACGAAACTGCACTAAATTCAAAGAAACAACAAAATTTATTTTACTTCGCCATAAAAAATTAGTCTTTACCAATTCGTCCCCATTGTAAATTTCCATATAGTCATAATCGCATCTGCGTTGACTTTCGATGCTCATGTTGATGAATGTCAGTGAGATTACCTGATGATATGAAACATAAATTGATCCTTCACACCTCAACGCGTTAAGTTCAAGGATTCTATTTGCACACGATTTCAGGACTGGGAATGCACAGAGTTGCGTTAATTCGGTTTCCTGCAAAAAATTGTGTTGTTTGATTCGACTGTCATTTTTTGTGGCATTTAATTTCTTGAAATTGATGTATACAAATCCGAATCATCGCACAGTCATTAAATTAGAGCCTTTTCGGCTTCATACTCGAAAACTTTATGCAAATCTTGAACTTTTAATTTCAGTTTTATGCAATGGAAGTGTGAACGAGCAAGAAAAGTTTGGGAATGCATTAATAAAAATTTAGTTCGTAAACATATAGTATGAACTGTAGGCGAAGGTTTTAATAAGTAAATACATTGAAACCAAGTCAACACCACAGAGATCTGATGAAAGCACAGAAACTGGTGCCAGGTATTCGCACGCAAGCTACTGAAAGGCAAATTTGTTTCAATACTTGGTTGTTGTGGTGTGGTTTGCAGGGATATTCTGTTTCAGATTATAGGGACACGGAACAGAAGTTAGCTTCTTGTGTAAGGTGATATAAGAAAATCATAAACCGCGAGTTGTTGAGACAAAATCGTGAAACTAAACGTCTGTATCAATTACATAGTCATACCTTATCTTCACTTGCGAGAATGGTAAAGTGGCAATGAAGGTTGTTTCCGTACAAACCCGGATAGTTCGGTGACGTCACTGTTCCATTATCTCTGGTAACAACCCCCGTTTCGCAAACTGAAACAAATTGTCGATGAGAAAAATATCATCAGCATTTGATTGAGTTTCCGATGCGGCCACTACGTTTTCGACGTCCTGAATTACCAGACTCATCAAGATTCCTGTTGATGATTATGTTGCTAACGGCCTGATGCAATAATGTGAGAAAAAATGCACTTACAAAATTCAAATATGAGTGATTTCGTTGTGCAGGAAACCCTTGGAAAAATTTTTTTTCTGACGGACGAAATGTTGCACGAAACGGAAATGCTCATTCTCAGGTGCTTATTAGAAACAATTGAATGAAGGAAATTTCAGTAGCGCACACCAAATGATATAAGAACAATTTTGGATGCTCAGAATCAATTTCTAAGCATTGGTATTGTTCAAAAGGAATTGAGGTTGGTTGAAAAAAACATGGTATATTTTTGTTGTGCAACAAACACTTGATGATTTCGATAAATTTCAAAAAGATCACTTTGTGATTTACTGCTTGCTATCATAATAAATTTAATGTCAGTGAAACCTGATTGGCTGCAGAAACACGATAAAATATCTTCTTACCACTGAACGTTGTTGTATTTGTTGATTCCAAATTCTTTGTCAGCACTACAAAAATTAGGAGAAAACAGTAAAAGGTAATTTTATAGATAGCTTCTTGTATTCATTTACTGCTAGAATGGCGTTTGAAACCTTCAAAAGAAGTCGAGCACCATGTGAAGAATAAGATGCATTTCAATCAGAATGTAACCAAAGTTAGAGTCAAAACAATTAATGACAGAAAATTTTATATTGGTTTCGTGTGGAAATGATCAGAGCAGTAAACAATGTAATTCCACTTGAAGCATTTGAAATTAAGATTTAGAGAGAAAATTGCTCTAGGTGTTTTTCTCTTTTCCCCCTGGTTTGATCACCAAAGTTATTTTGTTATTCTGAAATTCTTAATGTGGCCTTTGCTGAAAAATTGTTGCATATGGTTGTCTCGTCGAGAAAATTCTCTGATCTGATGCCGAGCTAGGCTGCTTATTATTAAATCACACATTCATGAACACATACAATTGAACCATTTCGTGAACAGATTGGAGTTTTCATTTGCTCGTGAAAGTATCCAAGTATCTGAACAAGGAATGGTTAAAATGGATTGATTTTGTTGGTTGTGAATCCTACGCAGGTAAATTGTTCCTGTTTTTCTCCTGTGCATGCGTTGCAAAGGAAGCCGGACCACCAGCTAGTGAAAGTATGCTGATAGTGAAGCAGATGTTTGTAAGCTATTCACTGCTTCGCAGTTGGAAACAGGCACATGTTTGGATAGGAATTAGAGCTGTTATTTGAATTAGAGCTTTCATTTTTTATTTTTTGACCGTGACGTAAGAGGCAAGAGAGAACTATCATCTGGTAGTTGTTGAAGACTATACCTCTACTAGAAGTTGCTGAAGTTTTTTAAACGGCAATTCTGTGTTCATGTCGGGCCTGACAGACTGACATTGTCTTCCATCTTGTTGACCCCTGTGGCACCGATGCACGGCCAAAGGAGAGCTCCCTTTAATGTTTATTATTTGTTTTGCGCGTTTTCTGCCCGAAAAGAGGGCCATTTTATTTTTGTGTGTTCTGTTATACGTTCATTTCACGAATGCACAAGTTTGAAACGGTGACTGTGCTTCGTGTTTGAAACTTGCCGGTAAGTGTTCTACGAACAGAATGTTATGAACCTCTGTAGCGGCGGAGTGGCGTAGCAGTGTCGCCTCGGCCGACGAAAAAAGTGCTGGTCGTTCCACCCCTCAAATTTGCTTACAAGAATATAATATGAACGAAGATCATCGTTTGTGCTTATTAAAGGCATGTGCAGCAATAAAACATTTTGAACGTCAGAATCAAACACACACAAATTGAAATGGGTCTTGTTTTTCATTCTCAATCATGGCTCTTGCTTTCTATGCTTCTGCGCGAATTTTCGTGTCATTACTGTTCCATTTTTTCTTTCTTTTACACATGCATGTATGGACCCGGGGTATTTCATTAATATTTTCTTCTCTGTCGAGTTTCAGTCTGCGCTATCCAGAGGATCAGACAAAAACACAAAAATATTTGTAGCGAAGGCGGCAGCGCCACACATACTTTACAGAAGCAAAGGCTTATTCATGCTAATAAATCGTGTAGTATCCCCATCTTTAACTGCAGTTAAGTATATATACTGAATACAGAAGAATATAATTACAAATTCAAAAATCTATCCTCAACAAGGCAAAGAATGTTTCATTGCTCACCTAACTTTCCAATAGCGGTTTATGTTTCCTAGTATAAATACATAAAAACTTTAAATGTTAACTCTGCCGCCACTGGCGCGGGGCCTTCTTACTTAAGGTTCGGAACCCATTTTGATCAAATTTGACATACAGGCTTAAAACCGGCTCTGGTTGAGTAGTGCTGGTTGCAGCCTCCATCGTGAACTTCAAATTTAGTTTAGCTGTTGAGTTTAATTTTTTCAAATTATTCGTTCGTAGGGTTATCACTCATCTTCGTTTGTTGCGTAGAAACGTCTGTTTCAAAAACTATATTACCAAACCCTGATACGTAGATCATCCCCTTTTTTGCTCAACACTGATTGCAACGTAAGCAACAACTTTATCCAGTACAGCTGTTAAGTTCTAAAACTAAAACTGTTTCGGCTAACGTCCCTTTTCAGACATTCCTTCGACACAATCATATCAAAACATGTTGTTTGTCTATGTCTAATCCTCAAAGAGTTAACCCAAGGGTTAAATTGTTTTTCTGACTATGTTTCATCGCCTCTAATTTATCAAAGTGAGATCAACAAGTTTTGAAAGCTTTTCTTGTTGAAATGACTTTCCTGTGACTGCAAATGATAAGGGTACTCTTTTACATAGGACTCAAACCTACTACGAAACTCACATTGTCTATTGGCTGGAAGTAATTTATTATATTTGCAGTTTAAGTATATGTTTTTTCAGCTCTAATTTGTCTACGCAAACGCACCAACTACACCATCTCGCGTCAATAACATCATTGTCTATCACCATTACGTCATACGGAATAACATCAGTTTTACTGAAACTGTACAACTTTACATATGCAGAATTCTTCACTTCAACCGCAAAAATGTTATGTTGGCAAGCCGATTTAATGATTAGGCAATAACTTGTGCCACTTGTTCATTGAAAATCTCGCACTGAACATTAAAAAATGTGATGACATATGCCGAGAAATGTTCGTTGCCAATTACGATAGGTGTCATGTGACGTAATGATCTGCCGTTGAGGCGTTGCTGAGGATCGAACTATAAGAAAAAAGATTTAGGTAGCTTGAAAATTTACAGTGCCATGATTTCATGAAGGGCCTTTTGTATCAGATTTTGAGTGGTTGGAATATATAGACCTCGAACTACCGGACCAGTAATGGTTGCTTGCCTTAGGTCGAATGTCTTCTCTGTTCTTTTTTAGCAGGACTCTTGACTGGGGTGGAGGTAATGGCTTTGGCTCGGTAGGAAGGTGTAGGGACGAAGGGACAATTTTCTCCGAAGTAAGTATGTTAAAGAGCCCTGATTTCAAGATAAACGCAGGGGAACTTCAGCAACCTGGATTTGACCCATAATTTTGAGTATACATTTCATCAATTTGGTCACTCCACAAAAACATTTCCCAGTTTTTTAGGCTACCAGTCTAAGGCCTCTCAAAACACAATCTGAAAAGAGTTAAAACTACTTTAAAATAATTTAATCAACCACTTGCCACTCCCCAGAATGTTCCGCCCGGGGACCAGAGCCACAGCACCCTTTTGGCACGCCTCTGAACGGGGTTAAGCTTAGGGCCCGTTTTACTACAAAATAACTTAATATTACTGCAAACGTGTTCATCATAACACATGCAAATTTTTGAGAAGGTGGTTGTTTTAGCAAAGGCAAGTAAGCTACCCTCGACCACTGAAGACTTGCCACACAATTCTAAATGGACCGTTGTAGCCAGTTTATGATAGATAAATTATTTTTTCAGCTAACAATCACCAAGCACCACTTCATTTATCTCTCTACTCTTTGGATTTTCAACGAGTGACGCCTACTGACAATAAATTTTCCCAGGTTGTAGTTCCACTGGTTTGAAAAAGATTGCGGTTTCTAAGAAATCTTGTTTTGTTACTTACAGTTTATCCATGTTTCAAACGATGATACTCTAGTGTAGACACCCGGATAAGAGGCCAAACCACAACCATTCCCGTACGAGGTTATGCCCACCACATACCATGTGCTTTCATTGACAAGCATTACTAAAGGTCCACCTGAATCACCCTGAAATATCAGAAAATGAACATTGATTTGAAAAAAGGATGAAACCTCACAGGTGATGCATGTTGCAGCGCCAGCCTTAATTGCTAGCTGTGGTGGTATAGCATTCAGTGCTTGAACGTGCACGCAACAATCTTTCGCCTAATCTGATACCTTAGAATTTCCACATACCAGCAGGGCTGCACCCTCGTATTACCTACAGCAACTGCTACGGAACAGACGTTGGTCAGCGTAAATTTTGTTATTCAAGCGGCAAATTTCAACAGCGATTGATCGTTGAATGCAGTTTCTGAAAAAGCAGCAGAAACCAACTAAGCATTCTACCAGGCGCAGTTATACTGAGCAAACGTACCTCACTGTCAACAACCAAGCACGCCACAACAATTAACAACGAGAATTGCAGGCAACTGCGATTTTCTCTGTGTCAGTTGAACACGAACTCGAAAACACCACAGCTAACCGTACTTAACGCTGTAAATCTGCGCTAAGTATTCAATAACAATATTAATGAAAGGAACATAACGTATTCACTCAATTGTATGCTGTGGCTTATACTCTTTTTCCCATCATTTCGTGCGACTTGAATTAAAGTTTGTCAGAAAGCTCGCCGTCTCCAAAGCCAGAAATATCACTTATCCGAAATACTGTAGACTGAGCATCGGTTTTATTGCACGCTACACAAGGCAACCGGAAAAACAAATACTTTAATCAGATTTGTTCGCAAGATTATGAAAGCGCCCAAACCAGGTCAAAAATTCCGCCGATCTGGAATGGGTAATCATGGGAAAGGTAGATGCCAGGAAGAACGGCACTATCTATCATTTGCTGACAACTAGTTAAACGGCACTGGAATGAAGCAAACTCTTTTGAATCTAGAAAGAGCGATCATTAAATTCGGTGACCGGGTGAAACAGAGGGTGCAGCGGTTGAAACATAAGTTAAATCCATTCGTCGCTGAGCGCCTTTAACAGCGCTTTGAAACAATATTAACAATAAAGACGTTTGCCATCATATACAACTATTTGTACATGTGCCAGCATTCGGTATGCAAAACGCTGTTTGCGGTAAATCGTAGGAAGTGCTTCTTCTTTTGCTAGATACATATGGTGGTTGCATTCAATCATTTGAAATAATTGAAGTCAAATATTGTAATTAACATGGAAAAGGCTTCAATTTAACAATATTGTAAATGTTTTTAACCTGAATATTTTGGAAGTCACAATCTAGTGTTTCTCATTATAGAAAGGGTGGAGGACATTTATTAACATTTCATGTAATTATTTATTGTAGATTCATTCACTTGAATGGTGCATATCATGTCGCTGTAGATGCAAATTGCATCAAAGTAGCAAAAAGGTTGACATAATTTAATTTCGAACATGAAGCATCGATGCTATAAATTTCGAAGTATTTTATGCAGTATCGGGAACAACTGTTAAATGTATTATATTAAAGTTTAAACAAAAATGTTAGGGTTGTCGTTACATGGTTCGTGTGATGTTGGGTAGTTCGTTGGAGCCATAAACTTTTTCAGCAGTCAATTGGCTTTGTGATGGCGTGAGGTTGTAACTTTTCTATTAGCATCTAAAAGATATTTCAAATGATAGGACACAGAGAGAAATAATTTCTGTAGTGATTCTCCGTGATGTGTGTGCAATATGCAAATACTAGAAAATTAAATATTTTTTCAAAAACATATTCCAATACAAGAAAAACATTTGTTGTTTTCAAGTAAATCAGAACAACTACAAATAATGGACGTACTTCACATAGAAGATTAATGGAATAGTTACATTTCTGAATTAGGTATTAAACTAATTTTGAATTAAAATGACCGAGTGGTTGGACCCATATAGGTAATACCTCTTTTAAAAATGTTTTCGAACCTCCGTTACGGTGTTTTATTGTTCAAATAGACGAATTCGTTTGAACAAAGTAATACATAAGATTGGATCTTTGTTCCTTTTGAACTACGCTTCCTATCTAATTCCCAATAAGTTAGACTTATTCTGCAACACTGAAAATCACTTGCCTGGCAACTGTCCACTCCACCTGATGTAATGTCTCCAGCGCATATTTGTGACTTGTAGATAGTACCGTATCGAGCATTGCAATCAGTGTTGTTAACTACAGGCAAACGCACTTGTTGCAACGATGTTGGTTCGTCCCCATCAGATTCTGAAAATACGTTTAGTACGAAGCTTTCAATCGCGAATTGCGTTTATTACGGATTATGTAACATATGGTTATTTTTCTTGAACTTTAAACCGATGTCAGTAGTATTTTCTAAGAAGACGTCCAACAGCAATGAGCATTTTGATGTGAAACAGTACATGGGAACGTCGTTTGATGATATTATTATTCTAATGGTGTACATTTAAAGGTACATGATCAGTTAGAAATATTAGGGTAAATTCTTTTTATATGCGCTTCATCCTTGAACTTTTATATATTGGATAAACCATTTATGCTCTACTTTTAACCGTTTGATACAATACAAGGTAGGCATTAACCCTTCTGCGGGACCTAAAGAGGTAAGCCATTTTTGGCGCAATATGTTTTTTGCAAACACAACTGGCTGTTTAAAACTTTGGTATTCCTGGGGAAAGTCATCAAACTTGAAATTTCAAATTTGGGTTGCAATGTCATAACACTCTACTTTAGCAAAAACGATCTGCTAAAAACTGTCAAAATTTTTTAAATAGATTTAAATTAAAATGATTTGTTTATATATCTTTGTTACTCTATAAAAAAGTTTCATCTTTATCATTGCTTCCTTTCATCAAAAGAGATCCTTTTGATGCAAATTATCCAAAACGTATTTACGCTATCATCGTTTGTTTTCCGAATAGAATTGAATTTGGTACGGTTTTGAACGTCAATATTCGGCTCCAAACGTACTCAGGCAATTTTTCGTACTTATAAAGTGACCTCTTGAGACGTGGCAGGTGCACATTGGAAGTAAATGAGTGCTTCAGATGCTTTCATTCCTTTGTATAAACTAACTCAAACATGTATATATTGTAGAAAATGTTCTCCTGATGATGAAAGCGCTATGAATTCGCTGCTCGTCTCTGAAAATGCAGATGATGTTTTAACGTTGAGTTGAAAAAGCTGTTGCAAGCATAGATTACCTAGTGTTCCCCATCCAGTAGCGATGACTGTGTCCGCGGGAGTAGTAGGAAAGTTTTCAGGTGAAATGCAAACCGGACCGACGATGGAATTGAAGATTAATGGTGCAGCCAATTTTAGAAGGGCGATATCGAAGACAGCACTGGAACTGCAAGGTGAAACCAAACATTTGAACGCTTTCTTATTTTAAGATTTATTCTCAGATTTGATGAACTAAAAATAACTTAGATCGTTCTGCTGAAACAATGTCGTTTTTCAAGTTCCAATGATATCATTCGTGAATACATCACGTTTAGATGGTAGACGTGGGTTGTAAAGCTATCTGAAAGATTTTCCAAACGTTTGTAAGGAGCATGGAATACAAATACGTAAAATTGGTGCATTACATTTTTATGCACAACCAGTTTCTCTGTCCCATTGCAAGAACGTTATGCACAGTTAAATCGTAAGTACCGACCGAAAACCGCCACGTTGTACAAGGCTTCGTACGGCGTCAAAAAAACATATTTACATTTTTGGTGTTATCTTCGCTTTTCGTGCTTCATTACGCAACAGAAATTTCCCTGACAAACTTAAACAGTTCGATACTTTGAACAGTTCGATTCATATGTAGAACAAAACATCGAGATAAAAAAAATAAAAGTGTTTGCTCAACTGGGGTAAAATTATTTTAAAAACCACACCGACGATTCAGCCCACTAACAGCAGCCTTTCATCAGGGCGAATGGCTGCGAGAATTGGAGAGCAATAGAATTCATAGAAACGCGCGTGATTGCAAGACGTAGTGATAACACTGATAACAGTTTTCAATAGCGATTAATCATTAAACACAAAGTGAACTTTAATCAACGTAAATGCAAATGAACATACTAAAGAATCATACACAAAGTAGATGAAACCAAGGTGGCGTTACCAGCTCATATAACAGACAAGTAAATGGTCAAGCAACGTAGACGAAACACGCAATAAATCTGATGAGGCCACCATGTGCTTGCGATAACAGAAGAGAAATAAATGAACTAGCAACTTGTAACACTAACAACGTTGAAAAGGCAAGGTAGATACCCGAGGGTAGATTGTGAAATGAAACATCAACAATGAAAACCAACTGCATGCCGAACCAAAAAAGAAGCAAAAGTATGCTATCTGATATTCTTTAAATTATGGCCAAACGTCGCTGGGTTTATTGTGATAAAAGGTCGGCACGTTTTTCATTTATGACGTTCGGTGTGGAACTAGTGAAAAACGATTCAATAAATCGTCTTTTTGGAAGACCATTGCCAAACGCAACAATCTGAATTTGTGACCAGTTTATGCAGTGTTCCAACTCTCATGCATATTCAGCAAACGCACTTTGTCAGGATGAAAATCTTTTATATATAGTTGATATGTTCTTTTTTGCGAATGAAAAAAGAACGTTTCGTCAACTGGTTAGTTTTGGAGAAAAACGGTGCGATACATTAAGCATTAATTCAAGGCCTATTTGTGATTCAGAGTTTTCACGGACCTTTGATCCTGACCACAGGAAAAAATGTACAAAATGGCCTTTCCCTATAACGACATTTACAAGCAACATTGTTAGGTGTGAAATGTTTTCGTAGTTTCAGCTGTAACAGTATACTCTCATCATTCAGTCTGTTTCTGAGTTTTGTGACAAATTGTCCTGTGCCTCAGAAAGACCTCTCTGGTTCCACAGATGTGGGCTTGTTTATTAATAAGGAATCTTTACAGTTTTTCAAGGCTAGCTGACCTCTTTTTTTTGCCTCAAGTCTCTTTTCTCTTTCAACAATTGGTGGTCGAATTCGTGTGTGCAGTTAAAATGCTGTTTGTGGAACTATCAAAATCCACGTTACCTTGTTTTGCACCACGTACAAAATCGGGAAAAATTATCCCATTGCGAAACATTTCGTAAAATTCTTAACAATTAAAAGTTATATGTTAGCTGCAAGTTTTCGATAAAAAATTCTGAAGATTCGGCTCTATCTCCTTTGAGGAGAGCAAACAGAAACGTTTTCATTTATATCGTCGATAGCAAACAATAATTGTCTTTGAAAACAAACAAATGATGCTAACATGGGGGAAGTACTTTTAACGCTTAACGGAATGATCAGACTCAAAGTAAATTTGAGACAATTGTGTAAATCATATTAGCTTTATGTTATTTAATTTTTTCTGCCTTAATTTTGTTCATTATTAAAGGCTTACATGGAAAAACAGACATTTCTTTGCCTTGTTTTCCGTTCAGCATCGCAATTTTTGTTTGAATAAGGAGGTATATAACTATATAAGTTGAAAATGTACCTTACATAGGAAGAGTGGATAACTATTTGACTGACAACGGACGACTGATTGGCTCTTCCAGAAATAAAGTGCTTGCCTGCGTCCACTTGCACAGTGCCGGAACTGCATGAAAAATCATAAAATTATTTTCACCTTCAGTTACAAAACGCATTACTGTAATAGTCGATGCAAAGGAGTAAGATTACTGCAGCAACGTATTCTTCCTAGAAAACTGTTGCCTTTTAGGTCATGAAGCCCAATCGTTTATGACTTATCAAGATTTTTGTAAATACGTGATGATATGAGTTTTCCATGTGCACAAGTTTTTGCTAATGCTAAACGGGTCTTTGCACCAATGCATGCAGAAATCTAACACCGATATAGAAATCATGGCATGAAAACACACATTTTTTAAATGCAAAAAGTTTTGGCATTCCAAATTACTTTCATGGCAGTACTCAAACTTGTTTTGATTTGGAGTGACGCTAATAGCAATAGTTGTAAATTGTTGTTGTAAACAACTCAATATTAGAAATTTGTGAGTTTTTGTTTTGAACCAATTGCATAGAAACGAATATTTCAACAAGGACAAAGATTTCTTCACGAAATTTCAGAACAACACGATTTCCTTCATTCATTAAAAATGAAATTTTACATCAAATAATATAAATTCTTTTCACATTGCGTCACAACTAGAAACTCACACTGACACTTTGTCATCAACGCAATGAGCTGCTGTAAGAATCCACTCGCTTGAAATTATGGAGCCACCGCAGTAAGGTTTCGATTCTCCTGCTGTAGTGATTCCAACTTGCCACGGATAGGATCCTGGAACAGCTTCGTTTCCGCCCACGATCCTGTGATCCTTTAAAAAAAAGCTAAAATATGTGCTTTAATCAAAATACGGCGCAATAGAGGACAATGGACAATGGTTTATTGCTTCATGTGACTCAGCCAACAAACAGGAGCACCACAAGAAGCCACTGCACTAAGCAAGCCAACCACAATAGTGAACATTAGAGCAAATGAAAATGCAATGACGCAATGGTTGATCAGTGTAAACAAAGAGGGGTGCTGTGTCATATAGGATTGGTGAGGGACCACAGCGGTCATCTAGTCAACCAATCCTGTTTTTCAGTTTATGAGAAGTGTTGAAAAACAACATTTGAGTGAAATAAGCACAATTAGTAAAACAAACAAACACAGAACATGGTGAAGAAAATGTAAAGATGAAAGCGCATGCTTATGTACACAGATGAGTGGATCAAATTTAATTGAAAGAGTTTGGTGTGGTTAAGAATATGTTGAAACAAAAAAAATCTAACAAAAACAAATTAATGAGGTACACAAGAAAAAAACAAGGCCAAACAGAAAAAAACTATGGAGTGTGCTTTCATACTGAAAAGAATGGGATGTGCACAAAATACACAAAATCATCAAATACTAGAATTTACAGAATTTGGTTCCGGATAAGTGAAATGTTGCAAAAATTATTAATTGTGCATCTTTATCATGTATGAGGTGTTTCTTCAGTTTCCGTTTAAAGGTAAACGTGGTTGAAGACTTAATATCATTTGGTTTCGAGGACAAAACTTTTGGGCCAACAAAGGTGAGGGAATATTTTCCTGAGGAGGGGTTAACCCCAGGTAAAAGTAGGTTGTTAGAGGTTGCTAGTCTTGTGTAGTGGGAAATAATTGAGCTGATTGCAATGAAATATTCATCAAAGTGGTTTGGAAGCAGTTTGTTGTGATAAGAGTGCATGAATTTGCCCACTGATAAAGCATAAATTTTGGGAAGGCGATTTTTAAGTGCTGGAAAGGTTTTACTGATTTCGTGTTGGTTGGTTTTATTAATTTCATAGCTTTATTTTGGAGGTCAGTGAGAGGCTAAATAGTTGCATTTGAAGCACGCCCCCAATTAAGGATTGAGTAATTAAAGTAGGGGCGGATTAATGACTTATAGACAACTTTCAGTACAGACTGTGTTGTATAATGTTTAAGTTTGTTTAGAATTCCGCAAGCTCTCGACAGGAGTGGCGATTCTAAGGTGGGGCCTGTGTGGGCCATGGCTCCCAGATTTTTGCTTGGCCCCCCTCAGCCCCCCAGTTTTTTCTTAATTTTAAGATCGTTTGGTTGACATACGCAGGGTTACTAAATGCGTTTTGTAAAAATACCGGCCATTTTGTCAACTGCGCCAGATCTAAGCTGTGTCGTAATTCGTAAGCGGCAGAGGGAAAACAGAGACAATCAGTATTGTTAAGCGACAATTAATAATTTGCCCGAATTTTGGCTGATTCGCTACATTTCGGTGTGTGTGTGACGTGACAATCGCACCAAAGATTGCGTCAACAGCAGCAAATAAACTTCGCTGAAGGATCTGTCCTGACAAGATTCACTA
>Ga0210059_1006827_pt1 | contig 18236 bp, 11 predicted proteins | sample Ectturendosymbi2_FD_188042 | JGI IMG/M metagenome (GOLD analysis project Ga0210059, IMG submission 188042) | Ecteinascidia turbinata endosymbiont from Florida, USA - Sample 2 (SPAdes) (version 2) | ecosystem: Host-associated > Tunicates > Ascidians > Unclassified | place: Key West, Florida... | reverse complement strand
TGATTCAATTGCTGAAAGGCGTTCGGAAAGCCTCTTTTCCATTGATTGCAGAAGATTGAACACGTCGGATAATTGCAAAGCGTCGTGTCCCTCAGGCACCTGACCAGTCTTATTCTTTCTCAAAGTAACTCCACTGCTAATGTCCATTTTGATATGAATAGCAGTTTTATACAAAAAAAACAGTCAATAACAAATTTTGCCAATACACAAATGAAGAGTTGAACCTGACAGTCAACAGAATCCTACCTGAAAAAAAATTCTCACACAGAACAGAGTCCAGTAGGGCAAATGCCGCTATACAAACAACTGATTACAAGCACGTCTGAGCTGATTGAAACACGTCTGATCAGCTCGACGGTCAGTGACAAATTCCGTGTTTGAAGAGGTCATCAGGTGAAGTGATGGTGACCCATTTTTCAGTTGCTTTGAGCTTGCCTTTTATGTTGCCATTTCGGGTGTAGCAAGTGGTAAATGTATCAAAATAGGATTTTTGCATGCACTTCAGTAGTTTGTACCTTAGAGGTGTGAGATCCTCACAAACAAAGACACGTTGTCTGCCTTCGACGTTTTTGAGATCCTGTTTGTTAGTAAGAAACTCGTCTCTTTTCTTGTATGACGCAAAGCTTGCAATGATTGGGCGTGGATTTTTTTATCCTTTTTTGTCCTTAATCGATGTACTCTCTGTATATCATTAAAGTTGGAGATCATGTCCAGCTCATCTGTTACTGAGAACAAGACCTTTTCCCCATCATCAGTGTCTTTATCTTCTTTTACACTATAAATAGGAATGTTTTCTCTTTTGTATTGTGCTTGTTTGAAGTTGAAAGACAATCAAATTTGTTTTCTGAACCATCCCGTTGTGTACCTGCACTTTATCTTTAAGCTGATTCAATTTGTATCTTTTTTTCGAGACTTCTTGCTTCTTTAGAGGGTTTGATTATCTTTCGAGCTTGATCGATCAGCAAGTTACGACCGGACAAAATCCGAGCTACTATTGTGGCTTTGCGGTCCTCAAACGGTTGAATAGATTTGGTTAATTGGCGAACATGTTGACGAACGTAATTAGCAGCTAAATTGAAAACACATGGACGAAAAATTTAACTATGATTACATATAATAAAACCACCAAGACAAACGCTTGCGAAATTTTAAACTTGACGAAATTTTGAAACAAGTAGATCTGGCGTGTTACATTTATAACTTAAAGTTCCTCCTCACGTGGCGCATGATTACATTTACTTTCCACTCTCTAAATCGAGCAAGTTTTAGGTTTAATGAGAGCAACGCCGACAAGCCACTGCTGCGAGGGAAGTTTTTTCGGTTCATAGTTCGAAGACTTGTTCATAGTGCGAAGACTTGTTTATAGTGCGAAGACTTGTTCATAGTGGGGAGACTTGTTCATAGTGCGAAGACTTGAAAAGCGCGACTGCGACATTCGAGATATCTGGCAAATTAATGATGTTAATGACGTAACAATCCAGATTTATCTGGTTTATGATTTCGTCAAGTTCAAAATTTCGCAAGACTCGCGAACCATTATTCACCTTTCAATTTATCGCAAGTGAGAGATTCCGCCTCACATGACTCAAAAGTTGCAAAATATATAGATACATTTTACTCTCCACCACTTCTCGAGATATTTCACTGATTCTTGACATAGTATTTCATTTCTTCCACTTTCGAATATTCTAATAAAACGTTTCTTCAACATTTATTGGTCACGGATCCCCAGCACATCCTGAAAGACTGCGGACTACTCAGAAAAACGTAGCAATAAATATTTGAAACTTGGTCGTAATCATCGTAGTAGCAATCGAAATGTGTGCAAAGCCTATTAACCCTGTAAATCACATTCACGGACCTCTTGAATCACCAGACCCAAGGTTAAGAACCCGGGGTCTGATAGATTGAAGCAATGTAGTTTTTGTTTCATCAACGACTTGTTCGCGAAGCAGGAAATTACGTTGGAACAGTTTTTCTATTAAATACTGCAACTTCACCACACGCGGGAGGTTAATGTATTCAAACCGTGCAAACATTGCTCATGCCAGGTTACATTTAGAAATGTTTTCATTTGCAGTATTTGTTTTGTAGATGAATATACTGTTTGTAAGAAGTCAGATGCAAACATAAATAAGTATATGATATGTTAATCAATGCCGCACGACTCCCACTTTAGTGATTTGGGTCAACGTGTGGGTCAGAGAACATAACCCTACTTCAAACTTGAAACACTTTTAGTATTTTTATGAACTAAGCAAAATTGCAGTTGAAAGGAAAGACTAGCATTCTGTCCTTAACTGCATATTTCATTATTACCTCTCTTCACTTTTGTGTATCATGTTGGCAACAACCTATTTAAAAGTTAAATTTCATTATGCTCATCACCTGTGTGTAGCTGTTTAGTAACGGGTACTGCTAACATCGTAAAATTTACTCAAATGTCATGACAATGTCATTGGAAAAAATATGCCAAAAACTTTGACTTAACATTCCCGACGCAAGAGCGCAACATCTTTTGTAATTGTTTGTGCTCCTTGTGCTTGAGATGAAAGGTTAGCTATTGTCGAAATGAGTTTGCTGCGGTGTTTGTTACTAACAACTGCAGCCCGGAATTTTGCAGCTGCAGACGAAAGTGAGAAAGCAGCTTCGGAAGAAGAGAACATATTGTCAGGTTTGTTTGCATGATTTTCCAAAACTTCATTTCGCAAACACTGACTATATGCATGTTGCTTTCCACATTTCCATTGCTGCATTGCTACAGCTTATGCCATCTCATGCTTATCATCATATAAATTTAGCTGATAACAACATTGTTGATTTGAGTTCATTCGAAATTAGAACAGAGTTGATGTTATGCTTCCATTTTGATTTACTTGTTTTGCAGAAGATGGGATCGATCTCGGGCTCCCTCCGTCAAATGATGATGAAGATTTTGGACAAGGGTCCGGAGAATTAGAGTTCGTGATATAAGCTTGTCGTTCCTCTATTTGCTTTCATCTCAAACACACATACATCAAGATTTAATCATTTCTAATTGATTTCAGTATTGCTTTGTGCTATCATTCAGCATAACAAGTGTTTTTATGTCAAATCCTATGCTTGTCTTGATTGATGCATTTGTGCGCCACCTAATGTACATACACTAGAGCAAGTTTCGACTAAACATATTAAAACGTATGCTTAAAGATTTTGAAATTTGATCCCTAAATTCATGATCAATATTTCCTTAATTGACGATGCGTTTTGTTGAAGTAATAAAATCTTCTGTTACGAAACACCGAATTTCTAGGACAAAGGGCAAGTATATTTTTTCTTGCTGCTTTTCTTACTGTGGTGTATTTCATTCTCAGTAATTTTAGCGACAACAATTGTTTCAATTCTAAAATGTTTTAATTCTTTCTACTTTGTATCCAAACATTGGTAAAACGTTTGCTGCTTGCAAACTTTTACAGATCACACATCTACTGTAGTTGTATGACCAGACCGATGAAAATTACGTTTTGTGTACGTCTCATGAATAAAGTTCCACTGAATCAATTTTTCAGCAACTGTTTCCATTGCAACACTAAAAATTGTTTGCGTGTGATGGGTGATAAATTGTTTTGAACTCACTCGTTCCAGTTGAATGCTTTTAAATTTAAGGAACGGCAGATTACTGAGGTAAATATGTGTACCAACGGCCCAAGAGGCAGTTTTCTCTCGGCATAGCCGGGACATTCCCTATGAGTTCTTGGGCCACATTTTGCCATCACTACATGAACGTTTATTTATTCAAAAAGGAGAGCCTGCATTCGGAGAAATCTAAAACTTCCTCGTTTGTCTGCATTGCTGTTTGCAAGTAGTCTATCTATAAAACAGGCAAAGCAACCGGTATAGATGACTCTGAATTATCATTTACTGTGCTTCAGAAGATATCTTTGCAGATTTTTCTATTTGCTGCATTGGCTACAAAGCGACAATGCAATATATTGGTGGCAACATGTGCAGTTTGTCGGGTGGCAACATGTGCAGTTTCAGTAAACATTATGTTTTGCCTGTACATAATTGAGACTCTGTTCATTATTGAAAACCGCGACCCATTATATCAATAACCTGCAAAATGTTATGTTTTTGCAAACTTTCAAAGTGTTCCACAAAAAGGGGTTTAGGTTGTTGAAGATGAAAAGCCTGTACGGGACAAGAAAATTAGTTGTTGAAAAAACACGTAGCATGGAAATATCAGACATTGACGTTGAATAAGAGCTGATGATGCCTACCTAGTAGACGAAATATATACTCTCGTGAGATCCCTTTGTCTGATTCTTTGCTGTGAAAGGATTTTTACGATAGATAATGATTGACTATTTGTAGCCGATTAATGTATCAATCTAGTCGTGAACACTGATGTATCCTCCCGTGATTTCCTTCCACCATCGAAAAAGTTTCAGGCAAAACTCAAATCACTCGAGGCTGGCCAGTTTTCCTTTTCGTCCGTTTGGTGCAAAAAATTCGATCAGCACAGGAGATGGTGAGCCACACGAGAAAATAGTGAGCAGCTTGATGCGAGGTACGCGGTATCAGGGCAACTGCCACCTAGGATAGGCCTTTTACACATCGCATACGAGCTATCAAATTCACTTTACACACTACAGCGTTGCGGCACGTACCGGACTTCTTACGGGCGCGGCACGGCGTTTGGCAAAGCACCTGTGCTGCGGTATTGTGGTTTCAATGCAGTGTAACAAAAGTGAGCTGTTGCTGCCCTGTATCTCGCAGACAAAAAGCTAAGGTAAAGCAATGATGCAATAATGTGAATGAGAGAATTGAGCTGTGAAAAACATGAAATGGCTCATTAAAAAATCAAAGTTCCACTGACTGAAAAGGCTTTCTTAGAATCTGAAACGCAAACGCTAACTTGTCGTGAGCACCACTGCAATTCCTGCATATTACTCTACAAACACATTTAGCCGAGGTCCTTAACACGTTCACGACTAATAATTTTTTAAGGCTTAAACAGGTTACATGACTGCCTTTACAATTCACAAATTTTTTTTGTGTCCACGTTTGCTTCATGTACAATTCAGCAAAGCTTTACCTTCGACACCCGCGCCGACCACTGCAGTGGCCGGCGCATTTTGATTCCCATAACTCCTGAACGGACCGGGGTAGAGAGCCAGTGAAAACCAGAGGTGAGCTAGCACAGGATCAGGATTGGATATCCTGCAGGATACTTGCGATTTTTGTGAAACAGGATTGGATTTGGATTAGTTGTTTTGAAGAAAATTTGATCAGGACAGGATCAGGATATTTGTTCAATTGCAATAACGAAATTTTCCTGAGAGTGATGTTTTCTTTGCTATGGTTTTATATTCACAAAAAATCAAAATTATTTTGTCAGTATGTACTGCACTCATCGAAATCAATGATATGATTCGTGTTCCTTTATCGTAATTTTTTTCCGGCGAAGGAAGTAGTAAGCTGCTCTTATAATGCTGGTATGCTACTTTGTTGGTTGTGTTGAGTGGCATATGCGTGGGTTATGTGTAGGCAAATGTTTATTTCATGGGGGACCAACTTGTCTTCGACTGGGATCGACTAGAAAATTTCTTGTGAACTCGCGATTGACCGGTCGGTAATAAAGTCACAAGTGCAAAATGGCAAAGTTGAGTATCGCACGTGCAAATGCAGCGTACCATCGCCCTTAGTAAGTAATGCACAGACAGAGGGCAAAGTGTCTGTTACGCCGAAATCAGGATTGTTACGCAATAATAGGACAACATTGCAACACCTTCGCGGCATCTGTCGTGTTGCCTATGGTCAGCCATCGCAATAGGCACCAAAGAATATACGTGACCAACCAGTTGATGGATAAGTTTTATCTACTTTCTGCAATATTGATTGAAAAATGTTCTTTTTAGGTATCTTGTCCGTTCAATGCAAAACCAGACGCGATCGACCAAGCTACACTCGGCGATCAACCTGTCAGTGCGATCGATCTCTTTGCCACCTTGGTTTATTTCAGTGTTTAAAGCTACATTTTTTTGGTTAGAATTTTGAACATTCTTCCTCAAATTTTATACAGTCAACCTTTGCTAAAAGACAGTTTGAGTTCACAGTTTTTGTAAGCTACATACATAGTTTTACTATATTCTACAGTATACTGTGACTTACTCTCAGTGTCACAAAATCTATTTGCTTTATTTTACTAACTGATTGAATGCTGGAGCTCTTTTGCCATTAGCTGAACCAGATTGGTTGAATTAGTCACATGACAAGAACTAATCCTTGGATTAGCGGATCGTCTTTGCCATATAACCTAAAACCCTAACCCAAGTTTTAAACCTGTGTCTGGTTTTCAAAACTTATTAAAAAGTTCTGCAGCTTACATAAAAAGTTTTCCCATAAAAAGAGTCATCTCTGTTATTAGCTGAAACTAAACAACACTCGCACAGCAGGAAGTCCCTTTTGGACTTGGTTCATCGTACTAACTGCTAGTCCCACAAACTCAGTGTTATAAGTGGACAAAGCCAGATACACTACAGTTCAAATGGAAAAATAACCACAGCAGAGCTATGTCTCTGGCAGCAAAATACACACTGTTTTTCTATTTTTTCGATTGACAGTGCACAATATGTGATGTTATTTTGATGGAATGGGTCACAAAATGACAGGATGTTTTTGTTTGGAAGTGGCTATAGGTCCGCCGGCAGTGACACGGTTAGAATAAAACGCTTGAGTTTGTCACATTAGAAGTGTTGCAACCTCTCCGGTGGTGTTGCGTTGATTGTGTGATTCACCACGAACGGGATGTGCGTGAAGAATAACACCATTGTGTATGTGGCGCGAACAAGCAATAATAGAGTGATCTCGTCGGGTGATCTCTGTTGTTGGTTGCTGCCACGGTGCGAAGCTCTGCGCACATGCCGCTCGGGATTTCCGATCGCAACAGAAGCAATGTCATGGTAGCCAAGTAGATGTGTATTACTGTGTAAATGGTTTTTGCGTTGACTCTTGCCATAATCAGGCACCTTTCATTTTGGTGGTAGTGTTGCACTTTCCACGGTACTGGTTTTTATTTACTTTTTCAAAAGTTTCCAAACTTTTGTGGTCAGATTTGCGGTTCAGGGGTTAGGTTAAGGGATTAGGTTTGAAGGTTAGATTTAGGTTCACTATGTTTCTACCAAGTGTAGTGCAGTCTACTACACACTTGGACGTGTTAGTGTCATGTTACAGGCGACAGATGAATAAGTTTTCAAAAATGAAGGTCCATTGGCGTACCTATAACCACTGCTTTTTTATGTTGTATTTAGCCAATGTCGTATTCAGATATGGATGGATATCGGATACTAAATTCTTGAAATTTTCGGATAAGGACTGGATATGGATATGCAAAAATTTTTCGGATATGAAACAGGAGCTAAAAATTCATATCCACTCACCTCTGGTGAGAACATCGCTGAATGCAAGAGACACCAAGCAATCCAAATGAACTTGACAAAAATATACCTTTACGTTTGAAACTTTTTAGAAAAATCCGTATTTGTGCATTTCCCGTACGATTTTTTGGCAATTTTCAGAGAAAATAAAACGTTGCCCGCACCCCGTTTAGCCTTTTCGATCCGGTTTTTGCGCTTCGCCGACGTCTGAAGAACCCAAGAACAGGAGATTCTTAAAAAAGTGAGTCCGGACTGTTTTGGGGGGAATATTAGGGGGACAAGAAGTGTGGGCTGTGAGTGGGGCTGTCGATTTGTGGGCTGTCGATTGACTTCCAGATCAATTTTTGGGGATCCTGAGAAAAAAGTCTAGGGATTAATTACTTGGTTTGTCTTTTAAACTGATCCAGAAGCTATTGGAGCTTTAGAGATCTTGGCTAGCCTACTAGCCTAAGGGGTTGGGGAGTTATGACCAAAAATAGACCAAAAAATGGCTCAGCCACCTAGTGGGTATTTTTATTTTCTTCAAGATAAAATTTTCCTGTCAGTATTTGGCTTGAAATTTGGTGGGATGTTGTAAGACACCCAAATGGTGAAGCATTCTTGCACTGTTTCATTCAGCAGTCCAATCACGGTAACTTTGAAGAACGACAGCAGCTACTTGGTCAACTTAATGACCTATGTCGTACGGCTAGTGCTCCACAGCCCATCACTGTCACTGAGGTTACAGAGGCCATCAGGTCAAACAAAGATGGCTCACCGGGTCCTGACTGTATCAAGGTTGATGACTACAAGCATCTCTCAGACAAGACCATAGCCGAGCTCACAGATCTCTACAACAACAGTCTCTACTGTGGGAAAGTACCGGAGGTGTGGACTGATGCCTTTATTGGTCCTGTACCCAAGCCAGCTAAGGACCACAAATGTCTTAAGGGTCATAGGATCATTGTGGTGCAGAATGTGATTGGCAAAATCCCGGAAAAGATAGCACCCAGAAGATTCACCCGCCACATTCAATGTGTCCTCCCACCAGACATGGGTGCCTACGGCCCTCATAGAGAGACCTGGATCAATCCAGCCACGGTGGCAGCAAACATCTGGGACGGCTTTAAGGAAAAGGACAACACCTTGTTGGTCGCACTTGACCTGGAGGATGACTACAACTGCGTCCGTCTACCCATCTTGGCTGATCGCATATTGCAGCTTAGCATCTGTCTTCTGGGTCCAGTGGGTCATGTCTGCACTCAGCACCAGAAGATGCATGATGAAGCATCGGACATGGCGCTCTGACTGGACTCCCACCAGCACTGGACTTCCTCAGGGCTCTCCTCTGGCCCCAGTCCTCTTCAATATCTACACTCTCCCTCTGGCCAGACTCAACCAACCGCATTGCAGGCTGAGAATTTTTGCTGACGACATCTTGGTCAGGTGCAGGGGTAAATCAGCCCAGACATGATTGACCTCATCAGACCCACTTTGCGCAACATCGAGGCATATTGTGAATGCAGTGGCATGCACAACAATTGTGAGGCCAAGGCAATGCTGTGTGCATTAAACAATCGTCTCCAGCCATCCCGCTTTCCTCCTATCCGCTATGATGGGCAAGAGATCAGAGTTTCAGACACATTTCGTCACCTCGGTGTCATCTTTCACAGACAGCTCAACTTCTCTAAGCATGTCAACTCTGTCCTCCATCGTGGTATCAAGGCAGCCAATATCCTAAATGTTGCACCTGGTAGGAAGGCAGAAGAGAAGCACCTTGTAATGTTGTACAAGAGCCTCATCCTCTCTGTTGTCAACTACGCTTTGCCTATGATCAACATCAGCCAGAACCTCATGGGCAAACTGGAACCACTGCAAAACGCGTGTCTTCGCATCATTACTGGGTGTCCTAGGTCAAGTCCAGTCCATGTCCTCCAATATTTGGTTGGAGTCCCCTCTATCGATACACGACAGAAACGTGCACAAGCTACCACCACGTGCAAAGCTCTCCAAGAGAGCAGACACGGCCTTCGTGGGGTCGTTTCCAACGAGCTCACTGCTCTACAGTCCGCTCAGCAAAATACAATACACCTCCGAGGAACAGGAAGGCTGAGCTTCTCCGCAGACTGAGGAGGAAGCCTTGGACCTCGCATGCCTTATCTGCTACTTTTGAACTGAGTGGCTTCCACTATCTCTCCCACTCTCTAGTGTGGATTCACCAGAGCTGCATGATGAAGATCCCACTGTCATCCTCAAAATCAAGCGGGATTGCAAGATCTGGCCTCCCGCAGCAGCCAATTCTGCTTTCTCCCAACTTCTTTCTGACATCATCAGTGGTACTGACTCTATCCTTGTAGAAACTGACGGCTCCTTTGACCCTACCACCAACTAAGCAGGGTGGGGTTTGGCATTTTCAGCAATGGTGAACTTATCCAACAGAGAGCTGGAACACACCACGTGTTTACGAGCAGCACCAGGATGGAGTTGGAAGCTATCAGGAATGCCTTGAAGGCAATCAAGGATATGAAAGCTCCACCTACGATCACTGTTGCCGCGGACTCCATGGCCATTCTTTGCAAGATCCAGTCAGGATACTTTCCAGGAGAATGGTTCGACGTCCGTGACGCTCACCCAACCATAAAGGTGATATGGGTCTTTGTACCAGGCCACTCTGGAGTCACCTGCAATGACACCGCTGACATGTTGGCTTCGAGCTGCTCCAACTTCACTTCACTTGACTTCTTCTGACTTAAAGCTGATGGGAACAAAGTCATGGAAAAATCAGCTCACCACATCCTTCTGATCTTGGGAAGAAGGACGCCGCCTCATCTTCCTTGGTATCTCACTTGGATCATCACTCTTCAGCACCAGGGCAGGACGTGCCAAAGCCATCCACAACCAACTGCTCACTGGCAACATCTCCTATTCCACACTTTTGATGCTTTTGGGGGGGCGTGTGAACGGCGAGAGTATCAGTGCAGCAGCACATCCTCAGTGAACCCTCTGCGCCAAAGCAAAGCAAAAACATCCAAATACGCCTGTTCTGCAACTTTGGTGAGGTTCGTGGGTGTTGACTGGAAGAAAAGTGGCTTGAACCGCAAAAAAACGAAATCCTTGGTTTTTGCTCCGTTGAACCACTCTCTAAAAAATTTTCAACTTTTTTATCATCATTGCAAAGGCAAGGTCTTTACCGACATTTTTATGTAGAAAATCATTACAACGTTCTAAGACTATTATAAGGCTATTTATGTACAAAGTTTATTTCCAACGTGTTTGGTTTGAGCTCTACGGCTGTTTGAAATAACGCAACTGTTTTTTCTAGCCTACCATAGGTGAGCATGGACAGGATCAGAATTGGATATCCTGCAGGATACTTGCGATTTTTTCGGATCAGGATTGGATTTGGATATTCATTTTTGAAAAAATTGGATCACGCAGGATCAGGATGTTGGTTTGATTTCTGTAACGAAATTTTCCTGAGAGTGATTCAAGATGTCACAAATGATGGTGGCAGTGTTTTCTTTGCTGTGTTTTCATATTGTCAATATGTGCTGCACTCATCACAATCAATGGTAATTCGTGTTACTTCATTGTTAATTTTTTCCGGCCAAGTGGAAGTAGTGAGCTGGTCTTTTAATGCTGGTATGCTGCTTTGTTTGTTGTGCTGAATGGCATATGTGTGTGTTGTGTAGGCTAATAACAGTCTATTTCATGAGTGGCCAACTTGTGTTCGACTGGGATCGTCTAGAAAATTTCTCGATAACTCTTGATCGACTGGTCGGTAATACAGTCACAAATACAATATTATATGTCAAAGTTGAGTATCACATGTGCAAATACAGTGAACCATCGCCTTTGATGCGCAGACAGAAAGCAAAGTGTCTGCTACACCTAATTCATGATTGCCATGCCATAATCTGCCGAGCTAGCCTATGGTCAGCCATTGCAATAGGCACCAAAGAATATACGTGACCAACCAGTTGATGGATAAGTTTTATCTACTTTCTGCAATATTGATTGAAAAATGTTCTTTTTAGGTATCTTGTCCGTTCAATGCAAAATCAGACGCGATCGACCAAGTGACATTCGGCAATCAATTGGTCGATTTCAGCGTTTAAAGCTACATTTTTTTGGTTAGAATTTTGAAATTCTACCTAAAGTTTTATACAGTCAATCTTTGCTAAAAGACAGTTTGAATTCACAGTTTTTGTAAGACTGCACGCTTGTGATGTATTTCATACTGTGATCTACTCTCAGAGTTACAAAATCTGTTTTCTTTATTTTACCAATTGATTGAATGCTGGAGCTCTTTTGCAATTATCTGAACCAGATTGGTTGAATTGGTCACATGACAGCTACAAGGACTATATCCTTGGATTAGCGGATCTTCTTTGCCATATAACCTAAAACCCTAACCCGATTGGCAAACCTGTGTCTGATTTTCAAAACTTATTAAAAAAGTACTGTAGCTCACATCAAAAGTTTTCCCGTAAAATTAGTCGTTTCCGTTAGCCGAGCCAAAACAACAATGCTGAGAGCCCAAACAACGATCACTCGCACAGCAGGAATTCCCACTCTACCAGGTTCATTGTACCCAATGCTAGTGCCAGGAACTCAGTGTTATAAGTGGATAAAGCCAGACGCACCACAGTTCAAATGGAAAATCGACCGCAGTAGAGCTGTATCTCCAGCGGCAAAATACACACTATTTTTTGTTTTTCCGATTGAAAGTGCACAACTTGTGTTGTTATTTTTATGGATTGGGTCACAAAATGACAGGATGTTTTTGTTTGGAAGTGGCTATATAGGTCTGATGGCGGTGACACTGACACGGTTAGAATAAAACGCTGAGTTTGCAACATTAGCGCTGTCATGGTAGTCAAGTAGACGTGTCTTTCGCAGGTGTAAATGGTTTTCGCGTTGACTCTGGTCACGATCGGGCACCTTTCGTTTTAGTAGTAGTGGTTGCACTTTTCATGGTACCATTTTTATTGATTTTTGCAAAAGATTCCAAACTTTTGTGATCAGATTTGCGGTTTAGGCTTAAGTGTTAGGTTTAGGGGTTAGGTTTAGGGGTTAGGTTTAGGGGTTAGGTTTAGGGGTTAGGTTTAGGGGTTAGGTTTAGGGGTTAGGTTTAGGGGTTAGGTTTAGGGCTTAGGCTTTAGGTTTAAAGGGTTAGATTTGCTACGTTTTACCAGCCGCAGTGCAGTCTACTGCACACTTGTAATGGATTAGTGTCATGTTACAGGCGATGGATGAATACGTTTTCAAAAATAAACTTCCATTGGCGGACCTATAACCACTGCCTGTTTGTTTCGTATTTAGCCAGTGTCGCAATTGGATACGGATGGATATTGGTTAATAAATTTCAGAAATTTTCGGATAAGGATTGGATATGGATATGCAAAAATGTTTTCGGATATGGAACAGGAGTTGAAAAATCAATATCCGCTCACCTCTGTAGCCGACGTGAAAACCGGTTTCCCCCCTAAAATGATGTTAAAATGACGTCACAGGTGCGCGCGACCTACCTCAAAAGATGCTTTCAGGTACAATTCAGTAAGCTGTATTACCGAACAGCGCTTTTGCAGAAAATGCACATCTACAAGAAGCTGAACATTGCAGATTTGCAGTCGGTGGCGTACGCAGAAAATTTTCATTGGGGGGGTTTCATTCAGTGGCATATGGTGGTCATTTATATTTGGTGTGCGCTCTTCGTGACGTCACAATTTGAAGTCATATTCATGTTTCCAAACCAACGTTTTGGCAAAGTTTGTTGACACAATATGCATACTCTTCTACACGTACTTCCCTTATTTTATGTTTCATTGCACTGGATATAAACTATCAGTGCTCCAAGTTAGGATGTCGGAGGAAAATACACTCAACGCTACGACACAGCATTTCATAAACTACAAAAATAGCAGGCTGCGTGTTAAAACAGGGTAGTAAAACACACTTATTACTGCGTCAGAGCAAAAAAACAATTTACAGCGACAAAATGAGGCTGCGCTATTGTCTTGTCGAATACGAGCAGTCGGACATAGAAAGTGTGCGGCTGGATTGGCTGGCGCACACCCCGATTTGCAAGATCGAATCTTGCTAAACTACACAAGAATTGAGAATGCGCATAAAGTACGCAAGAAAACTTTTACTTTTTTGTTATGTATAGAAATACGTTTCTTTTTTCCCTGCTGAGACATTATCAAATGCCTGAATGCTTCAATATTAAAAACTGTTTTGAGCTCGTGCAACAGTTCTATCATGATACATAAATTGGTTAATGTAGCCAATGTAGTCAGCGCTTGCGCTGATCAGCCTTAACAGATAAAATAAAGACAATTGTTTCGGATAAAGTGAACTATCGCGGAACACAATCTTAAACAAGCGTAGTGGACGAAAGGTCTGCAAGAAGTGATGAGGTGGTTTCTGGACGCAGACGATAACACAGATTCCCACGAAAACCTAATCATTACTTTTTGGCCCATTTGCAATGTTCCTTGAACTTTGTATGCAAATGTATTCCGTAGTATTTGCATGAAGTCGACAAATTAACAAGAAAAAAGTAGGCTAGGCGAAAACAATTAATCTCCTTTGCAAAGATAATAAAGTTTTTGCGAAATATCAAGCTCAAGGGGGGGTTAACCCCAACCCCCCCCCCCCCCTTGCGTGTGCCCTTATTTGCAGTAATAGTTTCTCAACTTTACGTTGATAAATTGCCATCAATAATGTCGAGTAGCAAGCTTGGCGTGCTCAACATAAAGGTGAAAAGTAAGTGTAGAACGGCGTTGCATCGTTTTCATATCTACAGGTGATGTGATGGACTACCTCACTGAGTTTGCGGATCGCAACGGGCACATTCGTGGATTGAGTTTATTGGCGCAAACATTAGACCAGCTGGTATGTCCAACCCAAATGGCTTACTGAGACAAAAATTATGTTACTGTCTTAACCAAGGCCGCACATGGAAGGAGATATTAATGAGGGCCGCACATTGAATGGCTCACTTTGATCGTAGCAAACTAAATTTAGCTTAAGCTGATGTACTGAAATGATTCGAATCCTAACTGCAATGGTAACAGACGTGATAAAGTAGCACTGAGGACCACCTGCACCAAAAATGTCAAATTCAAGATTATCAAAATAAGGACTGGCTGTCAGTATGTAGGATACTTTTACTGCAGCGAAATCCTAAACTGGGCCGTACAAAACCTTCGACTGAGCCGCGGGTTGGACATAGCTGCATCAGAAAATTTCATGCAAATTAAAGTTGAAGCGCTGGGACACCGAAGACAACCTTTAAACAGGTTGACGGGCAACTCTCAACGGGCAAACTCTCAACAGTTCATCAATGTATTTAAAGATTTAAAGTTGATGGCCGAGTTATTGGGAATTTAATCGGGTTACATTTTTGAAAGGATTGAGGTCTCCTGGATGATCCACACAATTGAGCAGGAGTGCTAAGTCGTACCCGGCATCTATCGTGGTTTGCCCATTTCCGCAACGAGCTGAGGATGGTAGAGAAAATGTGATCCGAGCTAAAATGAAACTCTGCCCGGGTTTCCATCACCCTTTCGCATCCGAGCAGAAAACTGTTTCTCTGCAGTAGTTCGTATTTGGGTGCCAAAAAAAAACAATTCTCCAAAAATTTCAGTTAACCTGAAGTCAATAGCTTATTCCATTTACTTATTCCATTAATTTATTTATTTTTTGCAACAACAGTTTAATTGCCGGCTGTATGTTTGGTTCAGCACGCGCCACAAAAGCTGATTGACTGGGTTCAATGTCGGGTCACACCGAAGACATGAAGAACAGTACTTGCGGCCTGTCCAGCCTTGTGCTGGGCGTTGATGAATGGGTGCAAGGCAACAGTTCACGCGCGGTGCTGCCACTGACTCGCTACCAGTGCAGCATTCACTACGAAAGTAGTCGCCTGCCCCCTCCCCTTAGCAAGGGGAGATGGGCGCCACAGATCAGTGGCGTACCTAGGGTTTGCCGCGACCGGGAAAAAGTCAGTTTGGGCGCCCCCATCCAACCCGTTCATGGCAGCATGGATATGGGAAGAGTGAGTTGGGAACAAAAGGGCGTCGAAAACTGACTCGGACCCCGCGTATAGTTGTTTTGAAATCCGTCTGAAAACTTCATATGACTTTGACGTCACGGAATTGATGTCAGGATCTTTAAATCTTTGAAATCATTAACTATCGTAGAGTATAGAATCCAATCGTTTCGCCTGGAGCTATCGCAACTTTAGAATTTTGGTCACGATTGAACAAGCAAAGTGCTGTATTGCGATATTCCAAACTGTGGTAATGCATTCGATTTTTAGCGCAACTAGTGAAATAACATGCAAAAAACAGGCAAAATGTTCCCTGATCATCTGCAAAAATCTGCATGAATTTTGATAAAATTTTAATAACATAAATTTATGGGCACAGAAATCTTCTGACAACACAGCATAAGATTGGCCAAAGTTGCACCTTAATTTCTAAAGCACGGGTTTGTCAGAGCTCTTTCAATATCGCGAATGCTGCGTACCTGCTTGTTCCCCTCTCTTGTCAGGTCTGGACACAACCAGGGCTGTGGAGCTAGCAGAGCCGTGTGAAAGGCTGTTGCCCCCCCAAAAAAAAATCCAGATGCGCCCTTTAATATCAGCAAGCATTTAGGCAGATGTGTGCTTTTTCGAGCCAGTTGCAAATTAGCCTCTTGAGCAGTGCTATTTTAAAACCTAACCAAGCTAAACTAATAATGTACAACTTAGGACAAGGGCGGATACAGGGGGCGATTGGTGCGATCGCCCCCCTAAAACCTACGAAAGTAACTTTATTCACCATGTTTTATACCAGGGGTCGGGAACCTATGGCTCGGGAGCCAGATGTGGCTCTTTTGATGACGGCATCTGGCTCGCTTGATATTTTCTTAACACGATTGTTACGGATGAAACTTTTTCCGTAATTTTCCTACAAAGCCATCAACAACACCATGCAGCACAAGAAGTCGCATTAACAGTAAGAAGCATGTTACTAAGGAGAATTCAGACATTTACCATTGTTTAAAATTGTTGGTTTTGCTTAAAAATGCACGCCTTAGTAAGTTAGTTGCATTAAGTGTAAAAATATTATATGGCTCTCACGGAAACACAATTAAAAATAAGTAGGTTTCATGGCTCCTTTAGCCAAAAAGGTTACCGGCCCCTGTTTTATACAATTCAGAAAACAACATTCGCGATTAAAGACCATTTTTTCGTCCATTGTTTTGTCACAGCAGTGTTGTGAAGCAGCCTATACTTCATCTTTCTTACTGTAGAGAAGCCCTTATGAGATTTGACTACCAAATTTTACTGAAATCGCCCCCCCCCCTAAAATTACTGGCTGGGTCCACCCCTGACTTAGAATAAAATAACTTTAATGAACTTCCAATGCAAAATAAGTGAAAACTAACTTTATTACTTGTTAGTTGTTATCATCAATAAAGCGAAACAAACATCTCTTCTTGTGATGTGATAGGAAATTATTTATGATGTAATTTACCTGTCTGATGTAGTGCCGTACTTGCATCAACTATAGTGTACGACAGGGGTGTGCAACCTGCGACCCGCGGGCCAAATGCAATACAACAAAGTGGATTTTTATGCCGGTCACTAGAACTAGACAGCTGGTGTGAAACGAAGGCGCGGCCCGCGGTCTAATCTGTTTAATTACGTTTGGACCTCCAGTAATAAAGGTTGCACACCCCTGGTGTACGACAATGTGTGAAACCGACGGTCTCATTAATGCTTGTGATTTGCATCCCGACGATCACAGAGCACCTGGTGGTCGCTGTACAGGCTCATCATTTTAATAGCCAGTCTCAATGTAATCAACTTGGTGCTTTCACCAAAAGCTGATAGGTGGAAGCAGTGCGTAGAACTAACTGCTTCCCAACACTCCCTCTACCTTCACTTCTAATAAGAACGAATTTATTGGAATCTGACACCATCCATCTTCATCATGACATATAGCAAGTGAGATTAAATCTGAAGAGCCTTTTTAAGATCGAGCAAGCGAGCGTTAAACTCATCGAGATGATCTCCGGTTTTTCTGATCGAAACTTTAAATTATACTATCTTAACGCAGTCTTCACAGACATATATAATAAACTGACACAACAGCCTTCCTTCGTTTCAACTTTGCATAACCTGTCTTTAAGCAGCTTTCACGAAAACGTTTTTAACGTTGAACTAGAAACCTAGTCTATCTGTACTATCTGTACGCAACTACAAAGCGATTGCACAACACTCCACAGCACATTCATTATGACGTAAATTTCCGCGAGAATTTCAACGCACAAGGGCGAAGCCAGCGAAGTTAAGTGGAGAAAGTCATGACTTTACAACAATTGTCCTTGTTCTGACGTAACCACAACTTTACAAAAACTGCTATAGTGTCCGAACGTCCGCGAATCTTTTTCGAATTGAACGAATCATGATATTACATCCTTAATCTACCGGCTCTGCATTGAGGGCAAAAAGCAGAAGAGTAAAAGTCAAAGGTAGAGAGACGGCTCTAACTTACTAATACGATATATATTGTGGGGCCCCTAAGAATGGTCGGGCCCACCCCGATCGGGGGGTACGGGGCTGCCTTGCCACGGCACTGGGAGCCAGAGCCCAAGCAATTTTGCATGACAAAGCTGGCGACGGAGCCCAAAACTTTTGGATGGTGGAGTCGGAGTCGGAAACTAAAATTTTGGTTCCCATTCCACAGCCCTGGTTCGTGGAGCAAGCGAGTTGTACATATAATACAATGCTTTTCGGTTTTCAATGCACAAATCACTCTGGAGCCGGAGCTAAAAATTTTT
>Ga0210059_1006825_pt1 | contig 18239 bp, 10 predicted proteins | sample Ectturendosymbi2_FD_188042 | JGI IMG/M metagenome (GOLD analysis project Ga0210059, IMG submission 188042) | Ecteinascidia turbinata endosymbiont from Florida, USA - Sample 2 (SPAdes) (version 2) | ecosystem: Host-associated > Tunicates > Ascidians > Unclassified | place: Key West, Florida... | reverse complement strand
AAATCGATCTTTGCCGTACGAACGCGGTGCGTGGCCACAACCTCTAGTGACGCTTTTTCTCACCACTGACAAATATTCGCAATACGTACAAGGCGGACAATGTCCGCGTGGGAAGTTAACTTGTCAAACGCCAAACTGCACACGTCTCAGGTGGTTGGAATTGCGAATGCGGTTTCAAGCCTATTTTGCACGAATGCCAAGCAGTAACTACGTAAGGGGCTTCGTCATCCGGGCAGCAGGGTTGGCGGCATGATCGTGTTCAAGTCAGATTACTCGCTGGCTGCAAACTTTTTACGTCCAAGAAAACAGCATCAGAGGAGCAATTGTCACAATTGATTCCTGGAAATAGATCCAATCACAACTACGCCGTCGAGAAGTTTCTCGAAACAAACAACAAACCGACTCTCAGCTCGTCTTTCCACGAAGGAAAGCATTTCACATTCCTTCTTTATCTCAACCGAAGACCGAACTTGTATCGGCGGTTTAAGTTGAAAATCGATGCGCCATGCGAGTGGTCCTCGTATTTTGTGCTGAGGAGCGGAAGGACGAAATGACTTTCATCGGATTTTCGATGTAACAAAACCACTTACAGAACGCAGCATTCCGTAACCCTACTTCCTGTCATAAAGAAAAATCAGCATCAAGCACGACCACGAGAACGCAGTTCGCGTTAAACGAAGTTAAAATCGACGAAAAAAGTTCGACTGGGATGTAGATCTGTCGCGTACAACCAGTCCTCTCTACACCGTCCACAGTAATCTGACCCGGACACGATCATTTCTCAATGGCAATGCACGAAGAAGGAACAAGTGGATTCCATCGAAACAAGAAGAAATTTCACCCCTTTCGAACGCGCGCTGAACAATTCGTTAAAAAGGCAACTCGCGCCGAGAAAACAAACACGTCTTTCTTGGTAAGCGAAGGTGTTTGTTGTTTCGTTTAAATGCTCACGATTTCCAGTGTTTCTTCATGTCTTCTGGTAAAAATCTGCTGACTGCGAGCCAGTTTCAAGCAACTTAGAAACGTCGTCAAAGATAAGAACCCCGTTCTAGGAAGAAGAAGGGGTGTGCACCTGCTGCGGGTGACGTCACAGGAAACGCTCAAAACGACTTGACAATGCGCAACAGTAAGACGTTCGTTCGTTGTCCACACGCACACACAAAGAATCGTTGACAGGTTGGATACTTACATGATACTACGCTAACCAAGACAAACAAAACGAGAGGAGAAGACAAACAAGCGAGTCACGTATTTGCTTACCGGTACCAGTTGGTCAGAGTCATCATGATGTAGAGTGAGGCGAGGAAAAACATGAAGTGGAAGAAGGAGTAAGAATACGCCACCGCCTCTTGCTCGTTGTCGTACACGCGCTGGCCGCCCTTTTCCGCATCTTTTACGAGAACCTGCGAGGACGAAGGTTTTTCGATCACATTGAAAACTTTATGAAGTGATGGCAGGCTGAAATACACAGCGACAGCAACATACAACAAACAACTTTGATAGCTTCCAAGCGAAAACATTTTTTTTTTTTGGGGAACACAAACACATTTGTTCGTTTTGCGGGTGAAGCACCGAAAATACAACTTAAGCATAAAAAATACAGCTGTACGCCACATTGTCGTTTTATCACACCGCGTCCCATCTAGACCGGGACTGAAGCACCATGCGCGAATCCACGCGAACGTAACCTGACTGTTGACCACAAGAGCGGAGGGTCAAAATCGGTTCCAGCGATCCATGCAAGCAGTACGAGATACAAGCTCTCCAGGGAAAAATGCAAGCGACGAATTGTCATTTCCCAGTACTAAAGAGCTTGTAACGTGCACCTGAAATGTCTATCTCTAGTATGATTGCATAGCGTTTACCAAATAACTCACAATGAAGTTTGCTCTACACACTCGAACAAGTCACGACCCCAGTCATTTCTTGGAAACTGTGACGCATACAAAAGGCTACTATTAAATTTTTACTTTGCGATATAAAGATTTGACTGCGCGGTAATAGCTGCGTTTAACATGAAAGGCAATATTCACCAAGCAAAACCAATTGTTGGCGGAACTACTAATTTTCCGAATGCGAGGACAATCACACGCTCTGGTTTGAATAATTCTATTTTGCTCATTGAAAAGTAGCTAACTGCGCGTTTTTCAGAAGTCAGAGCACTGTAACTCGAGGCCGTCGCGCCAACTTCCGAAGAAAACCTGCCCGAATACGATGCAAATGATCGCTTTCGTGTCCGATATCCCGATCGCATTTTCGAACAGGATTTCAACATCGTTTACAAACGAAACCTCAAAAATGTAGTGTAGGCAAACATTCGCACTTCGCAACACTAATATACAAGTAGCTAGCACACGGTTCTCCCAAAACGCTGGCGCTATACACGCAGGTTTCGACATCAGTTTCAGGTACGAAGAAGCTGATAAGCCTGCCTCAAAGAAGGACGACCTCGCGCTTATGGAGCAGCAGAAAAGACCGAAATGCGTCATAATCACAGTTACGTTTAGGAAATGACGTCACGTTCTTCACAGCAGACATTCACACCGCTACACCTACAGTGAATACGTACATCTTTGTCGTTGGTGCTCTCCCCATCGTCCAAGACCACATTTTCATGGAAGGTGAGGCGATTGACATTGCTCTGGGTCGATGAGCGGATGCTGAAACACGAGGAAAATACGGTTCATATTTTCTGCTAGAGCCCCGCCGGGGCGGTGGATCTTTGATAAGAACGCACTGCGCTGTTTCGAGCAGACGGAGTCGAAAACAAGCCGCCCACAAATCTCGACATACATTGTCAACGATTGATGCGAAACGGAGTCGGCGTATTTCGCCGAGATCGTGCAAAATTTTAAGAAGTGTGTGGCGAAACTTCGATTTGGATGAAAAAAGATTAGCAAAGAAAAAAACGCTTTAAGATGCAACGAGCTTCGCGGCATAGGATAAATTATTGAATTCCTTCACAAGTCGTTTCTTTTGCATAAGGTGCGGGTTACCCACAGACCACCTGTGGTAGCTTCCCTTGTTGTAGTCCTACGTGACCAACACGCGGAAAGGCGAAGACAGAAACAGTTTAGCCGCTACTGCGACGGAGACAGTGGGTCACGACAGATCAATCAATCAATTGTATTTTACGACGATTGGCAAAATGACTGCGAGGTCAACAAGTCAGTCAATCCTTAAAGAGAACAACGAGAAAGGCAATCAATTTATGATTCTTGAGACCACCGAAACTAAAGGACTTTTAGCCAAACCCCGAAGTGTTGCGCAATAGCAATGTGGGATGTTTTCAAAAATATAACGTTCGAAGATAAACGTAGATTTACTGATGAACACCAGGCAAGAAAATTTGATGCATGGCATAGCAAATGTTCTGGTATCCAGGTGCATTTCATAAATGATAAACGTTTCCAGCAGAAAGTTGTAACAAGTGTTGAAGAGAAGACTTGCACCACAAATTTAATATTTAAAATTATTGCTGCTTTTAACGACAAACGATAACAGCGATCATCAATACTCAGACTAACAGCTTCCAAAATCGATACATTGACTTAAATTTTTGCCTTCAACCTGCTCATGAAAAAAAATTTCAATCGCTTGTAGTAGTAAAAATAAAGAATAAGATTGCGAACCAATCACTGATGGGCTAGCAGGGGGGAAGGTTGTGACCGCAACGGGACGTTTCAAAATTAAGCGGCGGTCGTCACGATCTTAGCTTCCGTCATAACAAATTACACAGCGTGCTCATATGTGCGCCAGGTTACGTGAAGATGGACACACCATCAAGTGCAAACAGGTACGAAACAGGGAAGAACTAAATAAAGCAAAAAATAGGCACAAGAGGGTGCAGCAAAAAAACGCTTTTCGCTAAGACGGACGCCCGTAAGTCATTGGCGCCGAGATGTACACTGAGCAAACACAATGCCGTTCTAGTTCGTGCAAAGTAAGGAATCTTCATCGGTAAAGGGGTGGTTAACCGTGCTTATTCAGTTCGATCTTTTTGTGGCTGGTGAATGTCGTAAAAAGATAAGTAGAATGTTTAAAGGCCATAACCAAAAGCTGATCGGACGCGCTATACCAGGGATGGCCAAACCTGCTCCATGTATGAGCCGCATATCGGAAAACCCAAGTTACAAAGAGCCGCAACATATAAGTTTAAAAACACGAATTTATTTGCAATGTACGCTTCTGTGACATCATAATTATTTTTGGAACGGCTTGCAAAAGCAAAACTGTACGGCACACTAGCTACCACAGTACCACTTTCGGTGGTAGGTTTAAGGTTGGGGGGGCCGAGGCACGACCAAAAAGGGCCCCTCTGATGACGTCATCATATTCAGCCAACCGTGATAAGCACTTTTGATCAAGCCTAAGATACGACCACCGAAGGATACGTTCCTGAGACTACGGCATGACTGACATAGCAGGAGATAATGTAAAGGTGTGTTCATGATACGCAACTTTGAAAACACTGAAAGGTGGGAAGACAAGGCTGGCAACACATAAAAGTTAGGCAATAGCAAGTTGGCATTGCCTCCACTTCTTTATTTTCACGCCCCATTTCTCTGCATTCATCATCAATAAACTACAAAGTTTACCCCTTTGAAAGTTTCACACTTCCCTTTTGATAAAATGCTTGGTAGTTGGTAAACCGAATTCGTTCACATTCATGTCTTTATGGAAATGCATGAAACCATAAACAACAACAACCAAGAAGATTTACAACACTAAATTTGCTTTAAATTTAATCCTTTTTGCTGCTCCACTTGGATACTTTCTGTTCAAATGTGGCATTTTCATAAAATTATCAATAAACCAAATTTTCAAATCTCTAAAAACCATCAGTTGGTGTAAAAAATTATCATTTGGTATAAAAATTTATCATTTGGTGTAAATATTTGCTCTTATTTGATAGGGTCTTTTCAGAACTTTTTGGAAGAAATTTAACCAACAAAATTTTTTAGGTATAAAGTTGGTTTGAAGTTTTTCTTTATTTGCACATTGGAGTTGGTGGATGGGTCCCTTGGACAGTATAGTACTTATACATTACAGTTGCTGTTTGGTCCCCTTTCAAAGAACAGTACTTGCACATTGCAGTTGCTGTTGGTGGTCCCTTTGAAAGCATAGTACTTACACACTACAATTGCTGTTGGGGGCCCTTTGAAAGCATAGTACTTACACATTACAATTGCTGTTGGCAGCCTCTTGGAAAGCAAGAAATTTTACATTACAGTTGCTGTTTGGGACCCCTTTGAAAGCATATTACTAACACATTACGATTGCTACTGGGGGCCCCTTAGAAAGCATGGTACTTACAAATTACAATAGCTGTTGGGAGCCTCTTTGAAAGCAAAGAATTTTACATTACAGTTGCTATTGGGGGCCCCTTTGAAAGCATAGTACTTATAAATTACAATTGCTGTTGGCAGCCTCTTGGAAAGCAAGAAATTTTCCATTACAGTTGCTGTTGGGGCCCATATTACCAACACATTACGATTGCTATTGGGGGCCCCTTTGAAAGCATAGTACTTACACATTACAATTGCCGTTGGCAGCCTTTTGGAAAGCAAGAAATTTTACATTACTGATGCTGTTGAGGGTCCTTTTGAAAGCATAGTACTTACACTTTACGATTGCTGTTGGGGGCCCCTTTGAAAGCATGGTACTTACAAATTACAATAGCTGTTGGGGACCTCTTTGAAAGCAAAGAATTTTACATAACAGTAACTGTTGGGGCTCCTTTGAAATCAGAGTAATCGCTTATGATCTGCTTTGTAGTACATTAATATGAGTGAATAATAAGTTTTTCACCGAAATAAGGAAAATTTATGCGCGTAACACCTGACGGTGGGGACCCAAAAAGGGGGGGCCCGAGGCAAGTGCCTCGCTCGCCTCCCCTAAAACACACCACTGACCACTTTACAATATTTTTACACTTTGCAACAGAAATAAAAAATAAAAAACAAATATATGATTTTTCGGAAAGCTCAAAGAGTCGCATGCGGCTCGCAATCCGCAGTTTGGCCACCCCTGCGCTATACCCTGAAGAGCTCAAACACTTTAATAGGTATGCGGGTACGCTGTGAGTTAATCAGCTCCTGCCACAGCTTCACTGGCCACCAGGAGAGACTGGCTCACCGCGATATACTCCTGAAACGCAGTCAAGTCAGCCAAAGCACAATGGCACCTGAAGTGACAAATCGTTAAATCCATGGATCTACTCTTTTCGAAGTTATCGGGTGCACAGCAATACAGCACATATAACAGACTCAATTTGGCGAGACTCTTTGGTAAGCCATTATTCAAATCCATGTTTTTTCTAAAAAGCAAATCAACCGCGCAACAATGTTTTCAGCTCTTATGGCGCTTCCGGTGCTACGCACTGAAACAAGTTAGCTGTGGTGCCCACGACAGGAGCCTGAAATGGTGATTTCGTGCGTTGGATCTGAGGCTGTGGTGTTGCAAGCACATTTCTTCGACACGTTACACGCGTCGGCAAAAGCCCCACTTCTGCGCCAATCGCGTTTGCAACTTGTTGTTCACGAGTAGCCTGCCATCAAAAGCTTGAGGTTTCAAAAAACTAAAAGGCGATACAAAATAGCACACATTTGCAAAAAATGCATTTACGTCTCTGACTATCAGACGAAATGAGCTCAGTAATTAACAGGCTCGGACACTTCATTCCCAGCTGACTGGTGCTTTTGCTCCTCTGTAATAACCAACGGGTTCCGCGATTCCGATTCCCGGGTAAGATGAGACATCTTCGCCAATCTACATAACTGGCGCTGGAAAATTCGTCAGTTTATATTATCTCGTTGGTTGTATCGTTTGGACCAGCACATTTAACGTTTTTTAACGTTAACCACCTGAAAAGCCTAGAAGGGTGATTTGCGCGGGCTACAGCGAACTTTCACGGTCAGGGTACGCCGGTCACGACAAGGTTTTTCTCAGAAAAGTACTTCAGACGCACGCAGGACACCTGGAATCTTGCAGTGAAACGGCGAATAGGATCGTTCCGTTATTTGTGCGGGATTTTAGCAAAGGTGCTGTTGCATCATTGTTTTTAACATAATGTACAACAAGTAAATGCCAAGACTCTTGGGTAAAATATCTTCAAGTACATTTTGCGCAAAGGGTGAATACCAGCTAATCTTCTAAAGCAATGGCTCCCAACCTTTCTTTGACGTTGTACTCCTTCAGCATTGCAACAGATGAGCACGTAGCCCTAAAATTTCTTATGACAAAATATTTTATCATGACTAATCAATGATCTATGATTAGTGATTATACATATATTTAACAACAAGCATATAAAGATTTTTGAAAATAATATTCACAGATACATGTACCAATATTTGGAACTAACTACATAAATATATTTTTTCTCTTCCATTGCTAACCTTAAGTGTACCCCTTCAGATAGGCAAATGTACTTGTAGATATTTAGGGGTACAGGTACTCGAGGTTGGGAACCCCTGTTATCAAGGGGAAATGTCTTGTGAGAAAAAAGGGCGTTCGGACGTTTCAACAAGTCGAGTCGATAAAGGTGTTCGACGCAAGGAGACACACTGACAATTCGAAAAACGTGGCTAGATACCTGGAATACAGAACGCAAACGAAGAAAACAAACAGCCCGGCAATGCTCTGTTCGTCCCAGAACTGCACGTTGGTTTTCGGGGATGGTGTGACGGTGGTATTGGGATGCTTGCTGCCTTTACCGACAATATCCTGAAATACAAAAGCGTAAATTAGAGCTGACGGAGATTTTTCTCCATGTTTTTCATACACTGAGGGCCGAAAAAAATCTTTTACTTCTTCGCATAGCTTCCGTTTCAAAAAACCTTCGATAGCGCCGCAACAAGTCCGCGAACATTTGGTACGTAAAAAAAATTTGAAGAACGTTCAGCCGTATTGTGTTTGATGGGAGATATGCAATTGCGCTGCACAATTTTTCATCGTCCTTCTTGTGACATCGTAAGCGACCTGGCTTCTTTTAACCAAAGGTGGTAAAGCAACACGTATATGCTGCCTTGCTTGCAAACGTGGGCATTAGGCTCTTATGTCGGATCTACCTACGACTTGTTTCATGCCATAAAACAGTCCGTGCACACATTGCACAATCATACTTTAGTGCTAATATAACACGCCCACATGGAAGATGAAGACAACCCCACAGATCACAGCCTTGGTTTTGCTATTCCGAGCAAGGTAGAAACATATTAGTGTTTTTTTCCAAGGCGGTTGAGCAAAACAGCATCGATCTCGCCTGATAACTTATTGAGGTACACCACAGCGACAAGAACACAAGCTTCACTGATACGACCTTTCTAGCGGAAATGTTGACTTTGGCAAAGAAAACCGTTTTTAACGCCATCACCGCTAAGCGCACAACAGACAGCAACAAGCGAGCAAGATCTTCACCATCGGTGGCAGACGCGCCACACGAACGGGCTGTGTAGCACGGCTACTGCGTTCCACACCGACACGGCGGTTTACACGACGTGACGAACATCAAAGTGAACTTGAAATGGGCACATGCTTGCAGCAAAACACAATTGTACGATCTGATACCAACGGTGAAGCGTCACACGAAACATCACGAGGCGAGGCTGAGTCACGATAGAGTCGTGTGACTTGGGCAACGTACGGTAGCTCAGCACGTGTGTTTGGCTGGCGTAAAACTTTTCAAAACAGAACGTTTCAGAGCATTTGCTGATCAGCGTAGAGATCGTAACACGACGTACAAATACTGTAAGATACTTCACCAACTCTTTCGAAATCTTAGGCGGTTCTCCTATTTAAACGCCTGTAAGAGGTATTGCAAGCATTACTTCAAAAATGCTTCCAACACACACACGCTCCGATACTGCACACCCGCTGTCTGTCCAAAGTTACGAATTATCGCCAGTTCGCGCTCACCATACATCGCCCAAGTGCCTCAAAGGGCAGAGTCAAAGTGTTTAGCGATATGGTGAGCGTTAGTCCACGCTCATAACAAACATGCGCACATCTAAAAAATTTCCAAGCCCCGCGATGATTTGATTGAAAAGTTTAAAGTCTTTGCGCACTAAACTGGCATAATGCAAAAACATTATCAAAAGTGCGACTTTCGCGCGATACTCTTATTGGCACGAAAGCACGAAGAAGAGCATCACCGTGAAACAAATATGTAAAAGTAGTAACTTCTTAATTTTTTTTCGCAAGTTAACAAGCACTCGTTAACAAAGAATACCAACGTTTATAAGCGGCTTAAAAAAAAATAAGCAAAAAACATGCTGTTTTTCTTTTCAACTTTAAATATAAGCAAAAATCACGATTCTTTTTTGCTTTTACCAACTTTTACCAATCTAATCCCTGTGTAGAGAGAAAATTTCATTAAGGCTTTAATGCGAGACTGGACAGCCGTAAGTATCGTTTCACACGTCTTCGGCATGACGATAATAATCGAACCCAGCTTACATCAGCTCTAATGACGCGTGTTGAATCCACTGTACCAGTCAGCCAGCCACATTTTGTTCAAAAATAAAAAAATGCGTTTCCCTCTGCACAACTAACCTTGTGTATGCATAAGAATTTGAGCACAATGCCTAACAGTTCACGCTTGGACGATTACTTGCGCAAATGCTTGAAGTTTATAGATACAATTACAAAAAATAAAAATTGTGCGTTTTTATCACATGGTCCATTGTCCTACTTGATGTTCGTGAAAATAAACAATTTAAACTGTGTTTTGATGTAGATACAGAATTGGCAACGAATTTCATAACCTTGTCTTAAAATTGCTGGACACAGATCAGTAACGACCGAGTGCAAAGTTAACCGGGATTTAAGCTAAGGAAAGTAGGCTACTGCAACCACGTAGGCCTACGATGGCAAACTCTTTCTATCTTTGGTCCACGAAAAACGGAGAAAGCAAATGAAACAGACATGAGAATTATCATCCAAATATTTTCGGTAACATCGATTACCGTGATCAATGTGGTGAGCAATTTCTCTACATCAGTTTGTAGGCTTCTGCACCAATTAAAACACCAAAGTCATAGATCGAAAAGATACAGTCGTCACGTTGCTCCTTTAGGCGAACTTGCTGGCAAAGGTCGACATGGTGGCAGAAAACCGAAACGCTGCTGCCCCGAGAGCCAATCTTAAAATGTCACGCGCGGTGCTTGAAGATCTGAAAGCGATCAAGCATGAAACGAGCTGGTTTTCCGCAGATAGCAACCAGCATTGTAGTGGCTGACATTATCGGGGACGCAGCTAGTATGCAGTGTCAGCAGGAAACTGATGAGTAATGGTGTGTGCCGCTGTGGTTAGCTGGTATTGGAAAATGCACTCACATTCCACATTGCTTTTTCATCAAAACAAGAATGCGGTGCTTTAAAACGAGAGTATAACAAAAATGGTTCTTCCCTTTTCCGTGTTGGTTACTCTTTTTGTCTTTTTCACAGCCGTTGTTAGGCTTATAATAAGAATGAAGTAAAATAACGCTTTTGACTCACTTCAGCTACAGTGATCAGGCTGGGATTGCAGCTCTTGTTGGGATCGCTGCTCATTGCCGACCAAGTGAGATAGATGCAATAAAGGCTGACAACCGACGCTTGGAGTAAACCGCTACGGGGCTGGGCTGTAGACAAATAAAACGAGAGTTTGTTCGTCGCAGCGCGCCAGTAAGTAGTTTCGCTTCGATTAGCGTTTTATGAATGCAGCGACGCGGCAAAACACAAGATCCTCCGTGTCATGAAAGACAACCGCGTTATTTGCCAAAAAATCAATACCGCTGCTTTGCAGTAGCTACGTTCTTTGTTTCAAAATAAGGCTGGCAATTGTCTGCTTCTGAACTGAGCTGCTCTGTTAAGAAAAAACGCTTTCAACGTGGGCGAAAATCGTAAGCGATTTCTCGTGGCAACCAACGTCAGGTGAGTGAAGAATCCAAACCCCGCGCATCGCGGCAGATACAACATATATACTGCACATATAGATATATATATATATACCGTCGAAAGCGTTTTTTCGTGCTTTTTTGCGTGCTCACCACACAAGACCTGGAGATATGCAATTGCACTGCACAATTTTTATCGTCCTTCTTGCGACATCGTAAGTGACTTGGCTTCTTTCAAACAAAGGTTTTAAGCAACACGTTACTGTCTGGTGTTTGTATGCTGCCTTGCTTGCAAACATATGTATATTGGGTTTTTATGTCGGTTCTAGCTGCGACGGGGAAGCGCGCTTCAAGCACATGACGTTCATCTTTCAATCACTCTCAATAATTCACAAATAAAAATGTCTTGCCTTCTTGAATTCGAGGAAGAACGGCGACTACAGAAATGACGACGCAGAGTATTAAGTTGAAGCTCACGAAAAACTTGTTTGTGGTGCAGTCGCCCTGAAATGCAATGACGCGAAAAATGACACAGCGAGTGGCAATACCTAACAGCTCCAAAACATGTAGCGCAACATTACAACTTTTTTGCTGGCAACCGATTTTCGTGGAAAGAAGAACAATATTTAAGTTATTGCATACAGGCACTTACGTAGGCGTAGTAGATGTAGAACAGAACGACACCGGTAATGCACAGTACATAGTTGAACAACGTGGCGGCGAGGAGCAGACCGCTCCAACACCGCGGAGAGTCCGAATTTTCCCGTTTCTCAAGCATGTAATCGTTCCAGGCGTGAGCGAAATCCACGAGCAAGACCAGCTGCAGCAATAATTCACATAAATTTTCACAAAATAGTTGTAGATGAAATGCTGTAAGAGCGTGGCCCTCTTATTCTACTCGCATGTACATGCACATATATACACATACGAATGCAGTAGCCAAAGCAATCAGAAAGGCGCGTTCGATAATGTTAAATACTTGGTCGTAGCATAAGATAACAACAAACCATCCTGGTTGTTGAGCATAGCTCAAGTAAAAAAAAACAAATATCCAAAGCCTGTGGAGCTCTTTCATTACCTTCCCATTAATTCCTTAATAGCTGTACATTATAGTCTAGTCCAGGGGCCTCCAAACTACGTCCCGCGAATCCATTTTGTCAAGGAAAAAATAATATATTTTCAAAAATTTTTTAATTCGGTAGAATGTAACATATTCTGAAACAATTACAATTGTGCTTAAGATGTCCGGCCCTCGGACTGTTGTGTAATAGCATATGTGGCCCTCGGACAAATAAGATCGAAGGACCCTGGTCTAGTCTACTCTCAACTTCAGCATGCAATAACTAGTAAGATATCAGCTTTACCGTACTCACTAAAACCAATAAAAACAATACCGAATAAAACCATAAGATTGATTACATTTAGTTCATATAGAGCAAATGCTAAAGACTAGTATGCACACTTAGAATTTAATGTCTTAACGACATTTATAAACTGCAAATAGCTAAAATGATGCATTAATTCAAAAGCATGGCTACTATCAGCTTTTAAGAAACTATTCACAAAGTTGGACAATATACATTCATATCCAATCTTGTTAATTTTTGTGAGTTTTTGTGTGTGTGAGTTTCCCGAATAAACTGAACTAACTGTTCACACTTCAAACCTTTTTATGCACGACAAGCTGCCATGGAAGGTGCACAAACATAAGATTAGGTGTATTTTCAAAGTCAACGCAGATCTTTATCACTGGAATGCCGCAAGTCAGTGTGTGTCTCAAAGCAACGACTGCTGTAAAAACCGTTAAAACACACGTGGAAAGGATATTTTTAAACAACACCGGGCTAGCGCTCGGAAGCGCTGGCCTGACAGATGATTGGATATGCTTTTCTAAAACGACTCCACAAAAGTTATATGCTGCAGTGCGGCATGAAGTTAGTTGTGGAAGCTGGAGCTAGTACACACAGCTGCGATGTCAGCAGCGTATCAAGTTGTTAGGAATAGCCTGTGCTGTTACAGGTCAACAGCACACCTACCTATATGGCGATACACATTGCATTTCACAGCACAAGTTCAAGACAGACGCAGTACATCAGTTTCAAACTACAAGTGATTCTGCATACCTGGATAAGTATGAAACCGAACGCCCCGGCGATACCAATGTAGTACCAAGCCACACCGAAGTTGCCACGTGGAATGAAGAAAGCCCCCACAATGATGCCGACAAGGGCAAGAAATTTAAAGAACCAAAACCTGTAACGAATACCAAGTGTTTTACACAGTACAACCAGGGTCTACCTACTAGTATTCCCCGAATTCAAGTAGAAAAAGCTTAAAACTGCTTGACGAAAAAGCAATTCAGCTTCTCACTTGAAAGCAAAGCAGTACCAGAACTGCACATTTCAAACCTATTTATAGATCAGCAACAAGATTTGTTCAAATGTGTCACTCACGCTCCAGTCGCACGTTAATCGAGTGATTTCCAAACCCATAACAGAAAAACCACATCAGGCTATATGATTTCCTTAAACTTTATGGAAAACCGAATTGAGAACTTAGCCTATTTGCATCATTTTCCGTAATACTGAGAGAAGATCACATGTAAGGGGGTTAACAATACGCATTTACTGTACCTATTGACCTACCTATCAGTCTGTGGCCCTATCATTATATGCCCATCACTTCATATACAGTATTAACATTGTCCTTTTAGTTGCATGAATTTCCTTGCATGAAGTATTTTGTTCGCAATTGGAGAAAGCATCTCGTAGATAAAAAATCGCCAAGTTTGCCTAAATGCGAGGGCTGTTGGAACCTAAAAACTTCTTTCCCAAACTGGGTTGCCTGGGTTCCTAAAGCAATCAAACGTGCAAGATGTTGGGGATAACTAAAACAATGGCAACGTCAATAGTAACCTAGAACTTACAAAAATGAAATACGAATTTAGGTAATTAAATGACCAAGATAAAGTGACTAGAGCTCGACCGATAAGTTTTTTTTGGGCCGTATACCAATGTTTTTATTTTTTCATTGACGATATTTTTGCATTTCTCAAGTAGTATCTACTTTGCATCATGAGGCAAAATAAACACCCCTGGAGCTATTTTGCTTTCAGCCAAACATTTTCAAACTACAGCTGAAAGGCATTACAGTGCATTTTTTTTCTTCATGCCACATAAACAAAGAAAATAATTTCACAAGTTATAAGTATTTTATGAGACAAAAGATACACTCCTGGAGCTATTTTGCCACCTGTCGAGCATGACTGGCTAAACTGGTAACATGACAAATTTGGACAGCAGGACTGTCTCAGTTAACTGTGACGTTTGTAAATGGCTCAGTCTGATATACAAGTAATGTCATGGTTTCAGTGCCGGCAAGCTGTTAGCAGCTTTTTGTTTGCATTGTATGAACTGTAGGCTAAACAGAGCCCTTGTCTCTTTACGTATTGTGTCTGTCATGTGACCATTTGAACCAGCTGTGTTTGGTTAAAGGCCAAATGTACTTTAATAGGATGGTTTCATCTGTCGTGCCTACTACATTCCATAGCAATTTCAAGGACTCACAGCAGCCTAACTCTAAATAAAAAAAAGCACAAACAAACATGTGTTGCATATAAGTGGGCCAACTCCCTGTATAGACATATGTGCCTGTGCTCAGATGTCATAGGTAAAAAACAATGCGTGACGCATTAAAACCATCACTTCACTGTGCTGAAGAAGCATACAATATCGAATTCTGTGCCAACCTGGGTTCTGCTCGTTGTGACGTAGGCACTTTTTTTGATGCACGCTGAACGCAAGACTGTCTAGCCTAGAGCGACTTTGATAAAACAGCCAACCAACACAAAAGCACGAAACCTGGCTTGTTCACAGACAATCATCTGCTTGCCGCGCCACAACCTACGAGCAAATGTTACGTCATAGGGCAATTTGCTGGGACTGTTGCACAACAGTGTTGCCAACTGGTATATATATACGTATATATATACCAAATTTCAAAATATGGTATACTTTCAAAGTGCTTGGTATATTATTTTTTGATTTGTTTTATACGAAAAATTTAGTATATATTTGGTATATTTGTCAGGGGGTTTAGTTGAGATTTTAAACCAGTTTATTTTGTACATGACAAAGCGAAAACAGAGCAACCGACAGTGGTGTTGAAGCTAGAGGTGGTACGGTCCTAGATTTTTCAGGCCCGGACCACCCATAGCCTGCAACATTCAGCCCATTAACTGCCTGTGGACTGACGACATTTATCCTTTTCCAAACTGGCCCACCCATGGCCCGCTAAACAATTGGCCATCTTGTCTATTTTGCCTCCTGAGGCAAAATCTACCAGGGGATATTTTGTCTCCTTAAGCAAAATCTCTGCTGAGACTATTTTGCCTTTTCTGGAACAAGATTGAAGCGGACATGTCATGTGACATGCACAATAAACAAAGTTACATGCTTGGATTAGTGTTTAAGCCTAAAACCCTTAACCTAAGACCTTAAACTCCAAACCTAAAACCAGCAAACTAAACTTAAAACCTTAACCAAAATTAATAAACCTGAAGACAAGGCAGTGGCTACAGATGCACCTGTGGATCTTGAAATTTGAAAATTTTTTTATATGGTACCTGTGACGTAACAGTAATGCATGACGAGAGTGCAGTAGGCTTGGTAGAAACGAACTAAACGTCAAAGATAAACCCTAAACCTAACCCTAACCTAACACTAAGCCAGGGGTGTACAACCTTTTACTATTGCCAACCGCATTAGATTTATTTGTATGAAGTACGGCCGCCAATGAGTTCGAGTTATATTTATGAGATACTGCCAAGTGCCAACCAACACAGAACACATTCAAAGATAAATTGAGTATTCATTCTATAACTCTTTGTGACATCACCATCCAGATTGTTACGCATCGTGTCGACTAATTTTCTTGCCTTGGGTTTGTTTTGCTTCAATATATGCCAGCACGGCCATCAAATCTTATATTTTAAATTATGTGTCGAAGGCCGCAAATTTCATTATCGAAGGCCGACGGCCGCAGGTTCTGCACTGTTGCACTAAGCTAACACTAACCTTAACCCTAACTGTAGCCCTAATCTAAGCCTAACCCTATCCTAACACAAACCCCCAAACGTAACACCTATGCCTGAAAAAAAGTAAAGAAAAAAACAAAAGTCAGCAAGGTGAGAGTCAAACTTGAAACCATTGGCATAGAAGCCGTAATGCGTAACCCCTAGGCTACGAGATCCACGCCGTTTGCATGGCGAAATTCATTTGAATTGCGTCAGGCCAGGCGCATCCGTAGTCACTTCCTAAAAACAAACCCTCATCTTAAAAAAAAACCTCAACCTAAAACCTTCAACCCATTCCGTCGTCACAGGACAGCTTTGCTTCAAGGCCCCCACAAACTGAAATATGAAACTATACTGTATAAATCAGTGGGGCTTTTTAATTTTAGAATGTCAAGATTCCCGCAAATAAATTAAAGACCCCCTATTGAAGACTTTTTGGCAACGGTGCTGTTCTCAACTTAAAATTCTCAACCCACAAGCCTAAACCCTCACCATAAAACCCTCAACCTAAAACCTTGAACCTAAATCCCTAAACCTAAAGCCCAAAACTTAAAATTCGAAATCTAAAACACTCAACCTTACTCAAAAAGCCATTGAGATTTGGTACATATATATTATTAACACTTTGAGATCCGGTCTACGATATATTCATACTTCGATTTCAGCCTAAAAAACAGCAGTTTTCGGTTGCCTTACCAACGCCATAGCTCCTCCGCCAATTGCGCTAGAGAGATGTTCAACGGCTCAAACGGATCGGCCAGTCTAGTAGATTGCACTCAAAAAAAAATTTTTGGGTTGGGAGGTGCGGATTTTTTGTGACTGATGTCATAAGTGAAGTAGTTTTAGGGCCATTTTGGCTCATGTTGCCTGGCCTAGGGCCCAACCGCTAGGCCAAAGTGTTTCGCTGAAGTTTTCATTCGAAACTAGACTCGAGTCCGAGTCTTTTGAGCCTTTGATTGACTTTCTAACGTTTCTGGTTCAAAGGTTATGATCTAAAATAAACAACTTAAAAGCACTAGTGTTTCTGTATGCTTTCGAGGAATCAGTCGACTGCCATCTGCTTTCGTCTTTTTGTGATGATTAAAACTTGCACATATCTCTATTCAAGTATGTACTTTCCACGATGGGTGTAAGCAAGGAATCGATCAGCAAATTTTTAATAGGAAATTGATTTCACGTAAAATTACGCATCCTCAGTCCTTATTCGAATTTTGAATAATTTGGTATATTCGTTGTAAGAAGGGTAAAACACTGTTGCACAGCAGTTTGATTATTATGCATGAAGGCTTTGTACGCTAACAACAGGACAGATAAATTGTGTTAATCAATCAGGGCCAGAGACAAAGTAGCAACTTGGGTTTCTGAACACTCCATGCGGAGCAATAGCGTAACACTTTTATGAGCAAATGTTGCCAAAATATATCAGCGAAATTTTGCTGATACGATACATCGGCAACTAGTCATATCGGCGTGCTGATACATTGGTCGAGCTCCAAAAGTGACAAGCCTTTAGTTGATTCAACTAGTTTTTTAGTGTGCCTGTTAATGACAGATGATGAAATTTTTGCTTAGCTTGCACAAGTGTGACTTTTTTTATGAGGTCCACTTAGGGATGTTCAGTAAAAACAGTTTGCTTTGACACAGCCACAAAACTTGTATTTTTTAGGGTACTTGGTATCTCAAAGCTTTTTCAGTACTAAATAGGTCACAATAAATGAACTGGTTGCTCAAATGGCAATGTTGCTTAATACTTTCATTTTGATGCACAAGATGAGATGTGCATAAAAATGTTCAATAGTTTTTCAGCAATAGTCATAGGTGGCATCCAAGCATTATGTTATTATTCAGCTCTTTCAAATGGGGTGGAGTGAATTTTCAAAATTGTGCAACACAAACTTTGAGGTGGTCTAAAAAGTTGGAAACATGGCTGAAACTAACTTTAACACTTTGAGAGCCAGGTTAATTCAAGCGGTTCGCAAAAAGCAGCTGATTCGAACGTGGCTTTGCGGATGAATATCTCCGCTCCTGTTCGCTCTAGTGACTCGGCGAAAATCTCAAAAAACGTTGCCAGTCTAGTAGATTAGACTTGAAAAAAAATTTTTGCTTGGGGGTTGCAGGTTGTCTGTGAGTGACGTCATAAGTGGAGGACTTTTAGGCCACCTTCGCCCACTTTGCCTGGCCCTGGAGGCCAACCGTTAGGTGGTAGTATTTCGCTGAAGTTTTTACTGGAAACTAGGCTACAATCCGAGTCTTTTGATGCTTTGGATGACCTGCTGGGGTTTCTGG
>Ga0210059_1006824_pt1 | contig 18245 bp, 12 predicted proteins | sample Ectturendosymbi2_FD_188042 | JGI IMG/M metagenome (GOLD analysis project Ga0210059, IMG submission 188042) | Ecteinascidia turbinata endosymbiont from Florida, USA - Sample 2 (SPAdes) (version 2) | ecosystem: Host-associated > Tunicates > Ascidians > Unclassified | place: Key West, Florida... | reverse complement strand
AATTCATCTCTGGTTGAACATATAGGATTGCCGCCCCGCCTGTTTGTATAATTAGTGGCGTTTCCAGTCACTCCAGCAGTCCTAATTTTTCAGTTGTCCTTATTGATACGTAGAAAACATTCACTGCAGTTTAATGAACCCAAACCTAAAGCGTAAACACGAATATAAAAGCATTAAACCGGTCCCAACCCATTTAAAAGTATGACGCATAACCACTGCCACCAAAGCTGCAAAGGCGTGAGTCGAACCCAGCACCACTCGCATACTAAGCTTGGAACATTCCGCTCGACTACTAAGGTGTTACTGTAACAAGATAAAGCTTTTAGCACTTTATTCAAACCGTGTCATGGCAGCAGACCAAGGCTAGAGCCACTTTCTTTGAGCTGGTACTTTAATCATATTTTTTCAAATGAAGTTTATATTTTCCAATAAATTTCAAACAGTTAATGATTTTACACAAAATTTTCTGTTTTTTTAACTGGGTTGTTATGCTTTTCCAGTAAAAGTTTGTATCCTCTATCAATTACAGCTGCAATGTTCACCTTACCAAAAAATTAAAGGTCTACTTGAATGCTTGTAGGCTTGCCAGATTTCTCATGCTTAAAAAAATTTAATGTTTTAAATCAGTCACACCTTTTGTTGTTCAGGAATGATATCCACCAACTACTGCTGTATATCTTCAAATGCCAACCCTAGACAGCTCATTAGCTTAGCGTACTGTTGCAAGCTGCACTGGTGCAGATAAACGAAGGGCTGTATTTTCGCAGCCCGAGATTGGCGACCAAATTTGAATCCATTGCCGCCAATATCGCCAAAGGATTGTTAAAATTAATTATAAAATTCAATAACCAAGAAATTCAGGTAGTAAAAAATAGTCAAGATCATATTTCCTCCGTTTTTTCTTTGAAAATTAATCGTCAAAATAACAAAAACGCTTTGCGATAGGCGGATATACCACCATGCTTCTTGTAGCCAATTGTTTGGTTTCTTTCCTTTAGGGCTGTACCGAAGACAACCCCGAAATCGCCAAATTCATCGGCAAGTGTTCTGAAAACGTCATGGCATAAGCGGCGTGGTTGGAAAAGAGCGAAACATTGGTTGTGTTGGATTCCTAGGAAACGTTGAGCAGAAATGGTGTCGGAAGTACCGAAAATGATTGTGTTGTGAAATTTCGTAACTAAATCCAAACTTAAGGCGAGTTTGGCGGAATCTTTTGCCTTACATTTTTCAGGGAGGGCTGCAGCCCGGCAGTCCGTCTAGACGAACCGCCCCTGTACGTTGTTGTTTCGAAGTAAAAACATTCGCGATCGCTTTTACTCAGTTTTGACATTGATAATAATTTGAGCTGAGGATGAACATCCTCCTTCTAGCAACAAAACTTGACAGCAACGCACGTTCGCCACCGGTGCAACTATTTTCCCGCTCCAGAAAGAAACGTGTTTTTGCTGAAGAGGTCTCGTACCTTGGTGTGTTTACGATGGGCGGAAAATCATAATTTCAGGGCATAACAATCCTCGCCGCCCACGACAGTCAGGCACTGTCCCCCGCAATCTTTGAACAATATTTTTCTTGCATAATAAACTTGCGTATAACTGTTGTTCCTTCGTTTCATTGTGCAGGATTTGAAGTTACATCGAAAAAATGACTAGTTTTAACGCTACCGAGTCATTGCCGGGTATCATTTTGAGGATAAACTCTTCTGGTTCCACGCAGCCTGAACGTTTTTGCGTGAACAGGGAAAGACCGGAATTCTTGATATTTTGCTTTCTGCCGGCATCAGCTCTTTTTGTGAACGTGCTCATATTCGTCGCAGTGTTCAGAGAAAGGAAGCGTCTGCTGCAGGAAAGTCATGTATACGTGAATGTATACTCGACGCTAAGTGCCAACGTCCTCTTCTCTGTTCTTGGCCTGATAGAGGTGAGGACTCTACTGCAGTAGTACGGGCGCTGAATGCAACCGTGCTGTGACTCGTACAAAGGCGTTTTTATCAGCGCAAAGTTGCTTTGTATTGCACAACATTCTTTTGACTGTACAGCAATAACGTAAAATCGGCACAATTGTACGAAATCTGAGAGTGGGTGCAGTGTGCCGGGTTACTCATCCTCAATCTTTCCAATCGTGTTGGGAGGGAGTGAAATGAGTTCCCTGGCGCTCCACCTGAAAGCGAAACGTTTTGATATAAACTACATTTGCAGCATTGGCATCTGTAGGGTATTCGTGTGGAAACAACCAGATGTGTATCTGCGGCTTCTCACGCGTGGAATAAAATTGTCACTCGTTATTGCTTTCCGCTGTGAATATAGAAATATCGAGAAAAAAGAGAAATGGTTGCTCCCGGTTAGCGTTGTATTGAACTGTTTCGAAATCATTAATATAAATCTGCTCAGCTAAAAAAAGCATGCCAATTTTTTAATCCTTCAAATTTGCTATAAGGCTCTTCCCTGTTTAAGATTAAAATTATTTTGTTTTGGGATTTTTGTAAATTTTGATCACACGATGAAAATTAGAAGCAAGGGAAATATGGATCACGGCGATCACGATTTTCAGGAAAAATAAAACTTAAAGCGAAAAGTCTAAGACCATGTCTTAAAGTCACTAATGACACCATGTGCCAATTGTATGTGCTTTATTAAAAATGGTTATAAAATTGTATACGCGCATTTGTTCTATATATTGTCTATAATGCATGCTATTTCTAAGTGTGTTGGTTTTTAGATACTTGGCTTGTACTTTCATTTCGGAGGTTTGCATCACGACCCGAATCCTGGCAAGAGAAGTTTGGTGCAAGAAGGCGGCCGCTGGGTCTGGGCTTTACGCAAATCCATCCTATGCGCTGTTTATGTCATCATGTGTGGCAACATAGGTATGATATGTTTAAGCACAAATGTGATCGCATGCAAAAAATTTCATTTTTGTCACTATAGCATTAACAACTTACGTTCACTGTTGTGGGCAGTAACCAAAATTTTTAATTTTATAGAGTTGATTGGTGTTTAACGCAGACTCGAAGGACTGGTTTCACGACATGTCACCATGACAACGCAATGAATTAATAATTTATTTAAATGTTGTATTTTAACTTTTCAGTATGAAGCAATACTGCTTGCAGGTTTGAACACATGTTTATGTTTAATTGAGATATTACCCGCTCAAAACAAGCATCGTAAAATGACGTGACACGAGAAAAACCTAAGTGCCTGGAAAATAAGAATTTATCAAGAATTTCGAGCAGCTTGAATTGCAGAAATGGTCTTTTAAATGTTTGTTGGAATTTGAGCTGAAGACACGGATCAACTATAAACATTAAAACCAGAAGCATCACAAAAACTGCTAACCGTGCAGTTAGAAACAACAGCTTTTTGCTGTAATTGGTGATGAAAGTGTGAGGTAATGGCAGACAAATTGGTAGTTTTTTCCAACCTAAACTACAGAGGCACCGAAAACCCACTGTGCAAAACAAAACTGATCGATTCACCAAAGTTTTGACCCAGTGTAGCGCAACTGTGTTCTTTTGCGAAATATGCTACTGTTTTCAACAAGCTGCGAGGGAGTTGAGCTACTCGGCGTTCGCAGGAAAAGGCCACTGTATTTTGTGTCACCTGTTCGCTACCAGGTTAGTCGCAAACGAAAAAATGTAGCGTCTCTTTTCAGGCCTTCTGATTGACGGAATACGACACAGGACGTGTTCTGTTCAACGCGCAACTGCCGGACGTGGTTCTTTCAGTGAAAAGCAGGGTGCAAAATGGCGGAAAACGTAAGTGTAATGCCTTCATGTACGCTTACCGATACTGTAACGTTATGCACATGGGCGTCGGAAGGATTCGTTCCAGGTTGTGACTAAAATCATTTTTCCAGGGAGGGGTCAACAGTTACGAAATTTCATTTGACCGTTTCAAAACTAACAGAAAAGCGTTTTTCGACTAAAAAATTAATATAAAAGTATCAAGTTTCAAAATCCAGGAGGTAAAGCCCCCTTCCGACGCCCATAGTTGCGCATTGTTTTTTCAGTGAACACTGAAACAGACATGCCACGAAATGGAGAGTGGCAGTGACGCTTTGGGTTTGGTCAACAGGACTTTGTGCAAACGAACGAAAACATGTTCTTTTCAGGTTCGCTTGATCAGCCTCATTCATGCTACGTGTTGTTCCAACAAATGAAACACGTTCTGGAATTTTCTCAAATGCAGCAATATTTTTGTGCACAGACGTAGATTCTTGATGATGGTGGCACTTTGGATTGTTCCGCTTTTATACGTCATCATTCCAGTAGTTACCGGATGGAACTGCAGCCACGTTTGTCAATGTTTAAGCGAATGCTTTCTAGCGAACCACTCCCATACGATTTCTGATCGTCAGTGTTCGCGGTCGATTCCTCCCATGCTCAACTACTGGCTTGTCGGCGTTGTGGCAACGTGGACTTGCTGCTTGTTGACCACCATGGTCATGCTTTGCAGGTTGTAGTTCATTTGCTTTCATGAATTGTAGTTTCAGACTTTTAAACGCTTTACTTTCAGTTGACTAAATCCACACTTGGCCGCAAAAATACTCCTTATTTGTCCTCCTTGAAAATAAAGAGGTTATTTTTCTGCTCTCGGTTTCCTGTCAAAGAGCGAAGGGTGCAACGTTTGCAGGAAATCGATTTCTTGTTAAAAGTTTGCTGATTGATTCTGTAGCAGCGCGGTGGCTGCTAAAAGCGACGCGCTAAGCATAACATCCCTAGTAGCACGAAAGCTACAGCGAGCTTGCTTTAGCCTAGTGCGTAAGTGCGTAAGTGCGCAGGCAAGCCGCTTCTTCAATGGTGGAGATGCGGGGCAGGGCGTGGTAGGGAGTTTGAAACCGCGTCGTGCGCAAAAGCTTACGGTCCTCGTACGAGGCTTCGCCTGTGAGAGCACTCGGAGCGCGGCTCCCACTCAAAGAGAGAAGGGGGAGTGCTGCGACGCGCTAAGCATACCATCCCTAGTAGCACGAAAGCAACAGTGGAGCTTCCTTTAGCCTAGGGCGCGCTTCTTCAATTCACCTGCGTCGCCTTTGTGGTGATTAATCGCTTGGACACAGATATGTGCACGTCTGAATCATCGCCAACTAATTTAAGCAGCGAACAGTTGGCTGAGTCCTCGAAAGCTTGCAGCCAACCTTGAGCTCGTAATTGTTGTAAGCCAAGCTCAATTGTATTTAACGTCGAGACAAAATATATATTTTAACCTACTGTTGATTGGCACGCATTTCAGATCTTGCAAGCAACTTCAAAAGTTCGTTTATTTACGTGAAGAAAAAAGTGTGCAAAGGATGCCCCTGAGCACTTCTAACGAGAAAACTGGTCGCGATGAGCCTCCACACAGTTGCTGCAACGGAGGTTGTGTCAGCTTCAGCATCAGCGCTCTCCCAGGGAAATCACCCTCTTCGCGTTCAGTGGCCTTTGCCATGCGTTACGTCTTCTACTTGACAATCCTCTTCGCTATCTTAACTGCTCCCACAATGATCATCATCGTTGTTGACATGCTCCAGCCACAACTTGCTTGGAATATGGCGATTTTGAATATTTGTCTTCTGTCTCCCTTCGTCTACTGCTGCGCGTGTCCTTTCATTTTGGTGAAATGTCTTCCTGGCGTTAGAACATCTTGTTTGTGGTTAACTCTCTGCTCCGCGTGCACTACCGTTACCGCAAATACTGCTGCAAGTAACTTGTGAGCGCTTTTTTTGATACTGATGTGTTGAATTATCATATTTTTTAAAACTCAAATTGTCAAAAAAAGCGCCTCTTCGCGTTTACAAGATTAATTCTGCCAGAAACCTCTACGTCGTACTCTCACATTTATAAATGTGGACAAAGCCACTTTTATTACTCGCTCGTTTTCTATTCGTAAATGACGTAACAAAACTCTATAATGGATTGGGCGAGCTCAGCGCATTCGATGTTACATGCAGCTATGATAAAATGTTTGTCCTTTTTACTTTAAACATTCAGGCCAAGTGATCCTAGCCCTCAAGATAATTGGTTTTGGAAGAGACGCAACTCAAAATTCGGTGCAATTCTACAAAAAACAACAGATTTCCGTGCAACTATCGGTTTCTGTTATATTAGGCCGAATTCTATAAAAAGGTAAAAAACGTTTCAGGTAAAGTTCTAAAACGCTAGTCTGCCGACAAAACAGAAAGCATGTTGCAAACAGTGTATTATATTTCCTTGCAGCGATTGTAGCGCATGCTTCTGCACTTTGACAGCTTTCCATTGTTACCAGCGAATCGAAGATGCTTTGCTTGCTCTGACCCACGTAAATCAAGCAATTTTTGAAGTGTGAGCAAGATTTTGAAAGTTTACAACTTAATCTTTTCAAAATTGCGATATTTAAAAATTGTTAGGATTGAGGTATTGTGCATTGTCTGAATGGAGTGTATTTGCGCAAAAAATAAATCTATTTTTAACTCAAGTCGAAGTGAGAAATACAGGCAACCTGAAGCAAAATTGTCAGTTTGCGTTCTGGAGCACCCACGTCAAGTTACTTCCATACGTTCGAGGTTTACGGTTGGATAGTAATTCAGTGCAAACTTGCGATGAAATTAAAGTTAAAAGTCTTCTGGATGATCAACACACTAGTTTTCCGTAATGATCAGCACATGCGCTCCCGGAGCAGGCCAGCACAGCAAGCGGCTCGCGGGAGATTTTCTCAATTGCAAAAAATGTTGCAAAATACCGCCTTCGGACAATTAATCGTTGCTCCAGAATTTCTTCCAAACTACAACGATATTAAATATACTTTTGCAGCCCGCGAAAAATTTACGTTGGTCAATTTGGCCATTCGAGCTTTCTGAGTTGTGCAGAATTGAATTTTGGAAACTTGTCGAGCGCGCCGGAAACGGAAAGATTTCGAAAACGGAAAATGTAACGATTTGTAATCCTGGCTTGATGAGCCTACTTTTTCTGTAGGGTTTCAATTCACTGGATAATTGCAGGCTATTGCAATTTCCTCCTACGCTGTAATGATCGAAGGAATCTTAAACATAAAATGAAAGAGCAGTCGTGAATCAGATGCCTAACACTATAACAGAAAGTGCTGGTTAGCTGGGAGTCCTTATCCGAATTTTCGAGGAGTACCTGGAAAAAGATATATTGCAAGGCCTTCAGTTGCAAACTGCTATCCGATAGGACATTTTATATCAGTTACAAGTTGATTTATGTTAATACTCTGTGCATTTTAATGTTGAAAAGTTTAGTTTATTATTTAACTTGTAGAACTCTCAAAACAGGCGCGTCATATTTTGCTTTAATATAACACATAATAACAATTATATTGAAAAAAGCATTTCCAACAACTTGGAAAAACTGTGTTCGTCGAGTACATGGACAGTATTTATTTTTTATTCAAAAATTGCTACTTTAAGTGTCATGAGCATTTCTCATTCATGTGGTATTTAACCTCAAATAACCATTCAAAGATTTCATCAGCATCAAGGTCTGAAACAACATATTTGAATATCAACATAGCAGAAAATTCTGGGTGCCAAATAACTTAGTCATTTTATCGCTTCCGGTTGGAACGTTTTGGAATAAAGGATTTGTTAACTCACTGGCCAACAAAATTTATTTTGGCTCAGAAGGTGAGACCGCATTTGGGTTAAATCTGGGTCGATGCATCCGAAAATAACATTAGTTTGTTTGAGCGGTCTGTAGATTTGGCGATACATCCAAGACAAATGTTTTCACGTTTGCACGTATCAGTACATTGTGTATCCCCTTGCAGATCATATGTACCCTAAGTGAAAAAACATCTAGTTGCTCAGCATTACTTTCAACAACATGAACGATTTGTTTCTTTTTATATCAATTCTCAAAATGCCATATTTGTTGAAGTGAATGGCATCGTAACTGTGCAAGAGAAGGATATTAAACATAATCTTCATGCATGCACGTATCGAACAGCAGTTAACTTTAGCTTTAGATAAGTTTCACAAGCTTTTTAAAACGCAACAAGTTATGCCACTGATATTTCACACGGTTGTAAACGCAACGAAATATTTCAAGCACCGCACACAGCAAAATATGTTTAAGGTTAATTCAGTCCATTTAATGAAAAATTTTTCCAGATATGCGCTTGTGCCTTTGCTGGGCACGATCACGTAACAAGGGTCCAGCAGTAATCTGACATCGTGTGACGGTCCTGTCAAACTTGCTACATCTCTTCTATTGTGTTGTTGTATCTTGGTGGAACCGAGCACCTTGCTCTTCACTTAGATCATCAATTTTTTGGGAATCGATCGACGTTTCCTCCTAAATGACGTGTCTATAAATGTTCTGCAAAATTTGTTGCAAACCTGGAAAACCCTCGAAAAATCAACATTGAAAATCTTTGCTCTCTGCCTGGGTGGAAACGACTTCCCAAGCATTGTTTAAAGACTTAAATACGCGTCGCACGCGGTTGACATTCTCTTCGAATGATGCATATTTATTTGTTTCTAAAATAACGTGTTCGATTTGATTGACTGAAAAATAGTGTGAGCAAGACCAATTGCTTTTACGAGATTTCCTTAAGCGATTCGAACCCTTAAACTTAATTCTTAGCCAGGGCTGGCAGATATCACTGCAGAATTGGATCAACTACATGAGTTCAGCTTATTTATTTCAAAATTACTCCGTGCTGAAAACATCAAATTGCAGTTACTTTCAACCGCGAAGTAATTATAAATTGCAATTATAAATACATTGTAATACATTATATCATCTTTTGAGTGTGATCAATTTTCAAAATACTTTAATGATTTGCACATAAAAGCATGAGGTATGGAAAGAGATGGACTTTAGTACGTTTACAAAATTTTGTTGAAAACTATCCAAAGAAAATGAACACAACTTCAAAGCTAAAAACTTAAAAACGCCAGGTAAGCCGCAAAGCTAGGAATGAAATTGGAAAACTTTTTTTCTAATTTTCCTCTTCCTTCAGCACAGGACATCGCTTTCCAACCTTGCAGCCATGCATACAGTTCTTTTCAAAAGTTTTCCAATGACTTGCCTCGACTCATCAGATGATTTAAGCGCTTGATAAACCTGCAACATTTGAAGATAAGCCGGGAACTAAACAGAATAAAATTACTCAAAAAATTTGTGTTGCATATGATAACGGAATTTTGCTTTCTTTATCTTTACAATTTATTGAAGGTTTTGTCTTTGCAACAACAAATTTCATCAGTTCCAGCAAAACTATCTGCTATGGCGTTTGTTCGTCTTACAAGTTAACTTTCACAAACATGGACTGAGTAGAAGCGTAGTTGGTTTAATTTTAAACACGATTGGAAAAGGTATCACTCTTCAAAAGATGCAAGGTTTGACGTTGGGTTAACTAATTTTTGTAGCAAACCAGCATTATGCCGCAACTTTGTCTGTGCAGATGATGAAACAAAGCAAAAGAAAATGGGAAAACAAGCTATAAAATAAAAGTATAGGTACAAAGTGCACATTTCTCTCGGCTCGGTTCTACTAGTAGTTAGCCGGAATTCTGGGAAATATTTCGCAAAGGATGTGCTCGCGAATTCGCATACATCATGCTATTTTTGGCAAGCGTACGCTTTTTAGAGGAGCAAACAGTTTGAACAATGTTTTGGTGACGTCTTGTAAAGAGTTCAAACTGGGACCAGATGAAATCTTCATGTTCATTGCAATATTGGTTCAAAACATTTTAAAACTCTTCAAGGACCGCAAAGCCACAATAGTGGCTATGAGTTTGTTTAGTCACAACTTGCCGACTGATAGAGCTAGAGAGCTGTTGAAACCCTCTTCGGATTCGGGAAGTCTTCTAGTTTCGATTAAAAAAATTGGGAAGTTTTGGATTTGAGGTTTTTGGGGGTGACGTCACAAAAGAGGCAGGTTTATGCTTTTAATTGGCCCACATTCATCGGGCCATGGGTCCCAACCCCAAGGGTCAATTTTTATTTCTTTTTTAAAAGAAAAACTAGACGAAAATCCGTAGCTTTAGAGCCCTTGGTTGGCTTTCTGGCCTTTGTGGCTTGGAAGTTATGGTCTACAAACAATAAATTATATAATTAATCCCTAGGGGATTGATTAATTTTTTGTTTATTTATTTTGTGGCATTCAGGTAATAACTTGTTAACCACAAACGCTAGAAGGCCAATCAAGAAATATTTTTATTTTTTGCGTTGCTTCTCTTCTGCTTCCACACACTGAGCCTATCAGTGGCGTAACGAGGTTAGATAGCGCCCGGGGCAAGAAGTTTGGCGCCCCCGTGTTTGAACCGAGGTCTTTCGGAAGCAAATGTACTGTATTGAAGAAAGTTCTTGCGACGCTGTTGGCACTTTTCGGCGCCCCCCGCAGTGATTCGGCGCCCGGAAAATCGTGCCTCCCTTGCCCCCTTCGTTACGCTCCTGGAGCCTATCCTGCTTCAGTACGTCTATTGGGACATTTTTCTGCTAAATATATACAGTAGACAAAAGTTTTTATTAATGCACGGTGCCTATAACTTACATTTTGAATAACATGTGCCCGGCCGCATACATTTTTGTCGAAGACCGCAGGTTGTGCATCCCTGCTGCAGAAGAATGTGCATCACGGAAAAAATCAACGACGCTATAAAGTAAAGAAAAACAACGGTAAAATAAACGCGCCAGAAACATTATCGGACCCAAGAAAGTAATCTCAATAGCTGCCTCAATATCGATACCTATCTGGAGAGCCGTTACTCAGAACAACACAGGCATGACAGTTCGCTCATAATGCCGGAAAGTAAGACAAGCATGTCCCGATCAACTGTAATAACCATTCAGAAGATCAGAGCAAACAAACGTCTGATAGGTTAGTGGCATGGGGAGCACAAGAACAAGATCAAAGCTGAAATCGACATCTTAACACCCGAAAGGCACTTTATAAGCACAAAAGGGCACACGCAGCAGTAAATGAAAGGAAACATGAGACAAACATTCACAGCTATCGGATTGAGCGTCGCTGTCGGCCTGAGTGTGTCAAACACAATGATGCCCATCGTTGGCGCCGTTAGGACTCCGAAGAGCACAGTTAGGCTGATAACGTAGTGCGAGCCAGGGAAGGGCGAGGACAAGCTTGCGCCGTATCGACTGCAGAGAGTTCGCGACCCTTCCTGAATCGTATTGCAGTTTTCTTCATTTGGTGGATCGGACAAAATGTCAACACTCTTTCTCCTGGCAAAAACTCCCTTGACTTGATGGCGAGACCTGCGAATTACGGGAAAGTTCTGAGGCGTAAAATTGGGTGGTAGATTTATTATTCAGCACAATCGTACAGTAGCATAAATATTAAACACCATGTTGTCAATAAAAGTGGTTAAAAGGTTTAAGAAAAAAGACAACTGATAAATAAAGAAGTTTTTGGAAGCATTTGTACGCATGGCACAAGCTATAAAACAGGCAGCCTTTGCATAAACTATGTGTTGCTGGGAACGAAATTTATCAAGTATGACTAATTATTTCTACGATGAGGGTGATTATAATCCAAAATAATCTCGGAGTTGTCTGTTGACCAGTAACGTTAGTGCACTACATCGACCAGCGCAAAAACTGCTTTAAATGCTTGTCTATTATCACATAACTTCAACAGTGTTGCTTTGTTTTACTGCGAAGCAAATCTATGACACCCTTACTCCTGGTTTTTCACCAGAAGAGATTTAATCCTTTGAAATCTTGATCTCACAACTTTAGCTATGACATTCACTTGCGAGGTATCAAACGGTCATTTTATAAATCTTCTTTTTTTAGACCCCAGGCATACTTTCTTAGCAAACTTGTTTCAAAGTACTTACAAGCATTTCGCTGCCGTATTACCATTGTGTAAGAAGTGATGCGCAAGTTCATTTAAGGTCATAATTTCACATTTAAGATAATAATTGACCTTAATCATACGTTCGCAAATTCCTTCAAGTTGACACAGAATTATGTACATTTTGCGATAATTTAGTATATTTTGCAACATTCAACAATCATGTGCATTTTGCATAAATTTGCAAAATTTCCTTAATTTGACACAAAAATTTTGTATCCGCAACCACTGTAGCCCCGTTTTATGGAAAAAATGAAACAAATGAAGTAGTACGGGCCATGTCAAGTTGTGCAGGCATCTACAGAACGAACATGTGCCACTGATCTAGGCCTAGACCAAAAATAACAACAATAACCACCAAGTTAAGCTCGGCCAAAAATAACCACAATATGCTGGGAAAGCTGCTGAACGCAAGAAAGCATTGAACTCGCTTTAGACAAAAGAAAATGTCTAGCAACACGTTTCTTACTTAATTCAAAATAACCCCTTGCTGTTTAGTAGCACTCAGGTGCATTATCAAAGTTGTGAAAGTACGGATGTCCATTTTTCCGAATGTCCTACCAATTTCCGAGATATTCCGCGCAGTTAAAGCAATTCTTTCACATTTTCATCTTAAGGCAATTTCTAATGTCACACAACAAACACAAAACAAAATCGTCCTCTAAGACTTGGTGATCAGATCATAGCCACTGAGTACTACTGTACATCGCCGTAGAAAGCGTTTCTTGGGCAAAAGCGTTTGCCCTAACTGCTTCGGCAAGAAGCTCACTTCAGGATTCGGCCTGCCAATAATTGCTATCACTCAAATGTTACCAAAAAATCATTAAAGATTAAATATCTCACAACAACGCAAGTACATAGCATTAGCTAACAAATCTATTGCTGTAGCACAGGGGCCTCCAGACGATTTTGTCCCAGGCCCGCATAAGTTGTTACCGGTGGCGTACGGAGAAAATTCTCATGGGGGGGTTCAGTGGCATATGGTGGTCATGTGTTTGTGGTGTGCGGTCTTTTGTGACCTCACAATTTGACGTCATATTCATGTTTCCAAACCAACGTTTTGGCGACGTTTGTTGACATAATATGCATATTCGTCTACACTCACTCCCTTATTTTGTGTGTCATTGCACTGAATATGAATTATCAGCGCTCCAAGTCAGGATATCGGAGGAAAATAAACTCAATGCTGCGACACAAGAGTTCATAACTGCAACATTTTGGCTGCGTGTTGAAAAAGGGGAGTAAAGCACACTCATCACTGCATCAGAGCAATTTACAACGGAAAAATGAGGCTACCCTAATGTCTCGTCGATTACCAGCAGTCGAGCATAGGTCTACGGCAAGACTGGCTGGCGCACACTCCGGTTTGCACGATCGAATCTTGCTGAACTACACAACAGGGTTGACAACCTGTCTTCACCAAAAAAAGCCAGACCTTGTCCCAAAAAATCCGGATAGCAGTGTTGAGGCATATACACATAAAACATGCACAGTCACACACAAAATAGACATTAAAACTCGTCAAAAATATCGATATAACACACGTCCAATCTTTAGAAGCATATTCGTTCCCCGCAATTACACTGTCGTGGATTTGTTTTTATCAAAAACAGCCAGATTTTTCTGGCTTTTTTATTTCCAAAAAAGCCAAAGGTGTTCAAAAAAGCCAGAATTTCAAAATCTGGCTTAAAAAAGCCAAACTGGCAACCCTGCTACACGAGAATTGAGAATGCGCATACAGTACGCAAGAAAACTTTCGATATTTTGTTGTGTAATAGAAGTCCAGAAAACTTAGTTTTCCTTTTCCCTGCTGAGACATTATCAAATGCCTGAATGCTTCTGTGTTAAAAGCTGCTGTTTATGAGCTCGTGCAACAGTTCTATCATGTTACAGAATTTGGTAATGTAGCCAATACGGTCAGCGCTTGCGCTGATCAGCCATAGCAGACAAAATAAAGACAATTATTTCGGATAAAGTGAACTATCGCGGAACACAATCTTAACCATGCGTAGTGGACGAAAGGTCTGCAATAAGTGGTGTGATGTTTTCTGGACGCAGACGATAACCCTGATTCTCACCAAATCCTAATTATTATTGTTTGGCTCCTTTACAATGATCCTTGAAATCTGTATGCAGATTTATTCCGTGGTATTTGCAATTTGCATTAAGTAGACAAATTAACAAGTAAAAGTATGCGAAAACATTTAATTTCCGTTGCGCAGGTAATAAAGATTTGTAAAATATCAAGCTTAAGGATGGGGGGCTTTAACCACACCCCCCCCCCTTGCGTACACCCTTGGCTGTTACACAACAGTTGGAGAGTTTGAGGGACAAACATAAACTCTCATCTTTCGGTAAAAAATAAAAGAACCTTAAAATACAAATGTTGTTTAATAATAAAAATACAGTTACTGGAAATAATGGCAAAATTGCTTCTTTGATTTTAACATGAGAAAATCTGGTTTGAGATGGGGTTTATCTATTGTACCAAAGAAAATGATGTTCCAAAAACTTCAGACTGTGGAAACATATCAACTAAGGTTAGGCCAGCTGTTAATACTTAACCAATTGATACTCACATAGCCGTCTTGCGTGATGTCATTTTTCTGGCTGTGTGACTTTCAATCAAATAAACAAACTTTCGTAAATATGTCATTTTGTCAATGTTGATAAAGTTTCTTAGCGGGCCGCATGATATGGCTTCGCGGGCCGGATTTGACTCGCGGGTCATAATTTGGAGATCCTTGCTGTAGCAGAAAAACTGATGCCGGTTTGAAAAAGTAGTTAATACAAACTGCATACCTATGAAGCTAGCAATTCTTAAAATGATTTTGATGCTTGGGCAAGAAACATTTGTCATATCCGCAGAATGATGAACAAAATTGACATTTGACCTTTGACATGCTGACTTAGAGGAACGCCGCATGCTGTTTATAACGCTTGTCGCCAGGTGCGTAACGAGGTTAGATGGCGCCCGGGGAAAGAAGGAAGTTTAGCCCCCATGTTCGAACCTGAAGTCTTTCGGAGACAAATGAACTGTATTGAAGAAAGTACTTGTGGCAGCGTTGGGACTTTTCGGCGCCCACATAGTGATTCGGCGACCGGGGAAATATGCCCCCTTACCCCGCTCTTTACTCCCTGCTTGTCACGAAACGCAATGCACATTTTCAGGTCTAGGAGCGTTTCACTACGCCCTCCCTGAGATCACAGCTTGGACGTTCATCGCATGCGGCGTCAAATGACTCCTTGCGACGCAATGGCGTACGCAGAAAATTTTCATCGGGGTGGTCATTTCAATTTGTATTTGGTGTGCGCTGTTTGTGACGTCACACTTTGACGTCATATTCATGTTTCCAAACCAACGTTTTCGCGAAATTTGCTGACACAATATGTATATTGTTTTATACGCACACGCCTTATTTTATGTGCAATTGTACTGAATATAAACTATCAGCGCTCCAGGTTACGATATCGGAGGAAAACAAACTCAATGCTACGACACAGCAATTTATAATGGCAAAAATATCAGGCTGCGCGTTAAAACAGGGGAGTAAAACACACTCATCACTGTGTCAGAGCGATTTACCACTGCAAAATCAAGCTGCGTTAATCTCTTATAGAATACGCGCAGTGGAGCTTAGAAAGTGCGCGGCTGGACTGTCTAACGCAAGCCCCGGTTTGCAAGATCGTATCTTGCTAAACTATACAAGAATTGAGAGTGCGCATGAAGTACGCAAGAAAACTTTCGTTTTTTTGTTATGTATAGACGTCAGGTGCGGATTTACCATAAGGCTAAAAAGGCTTAAGCCTTGGGCCCCCAATTTCGGGGGGCCCCAAAATTTTGGGAGTAGGACAATTTCTAGCATTCCCGTGAGCAATTATACTTGTATTTTTGTTTTGGTTCAACGCACGTTTTTTACTACGCCCTAACAAAAGATCTCAAAAGCAGGGGTGGGCAAATTTGTTCAATAGAAGAGTTATTGGCAGAAAACCAAAAACAAAAGCGAGCCGCAAAATCAGTTTGTAGTGTCAAATACAGTTCAATAAGCAATGCAGGTTTTACATGAAACGACCTACAACCAGTGGCGTAACGTGAGGTTTGAGCCAGGGGGGGGCAAAGCCCAGCTGAAAGGGGCCCACTTACCACCGTAGGAGGCCAACAGCCAAAACTCAGAAAAAGTTACGAAATGATAGTGAATCTCTGGATGTCGTGAATGTCCACACTACATAAAAAAAACTAAAACGCCCCGAAACACACGAAAAAACAACCTAAAGAATACTAAATATCAAAATGTCAACTAAAGGGGGCCCAGTTTTTACATTTAGCTTTCCAGCGGGGGCGCCTAGTCCACTTGCCCCCCCGTCAGTTACGCCACTGCCTACAACAAATTGCGTAGAGTCCTTGGCAACTAACCGTAACCTTACGAATTCGTGTAAATACGTTGATAAATGAAACAAACATTAAATATGAGGCGACAGCTCGCTATCAATATGAAATATTGTTATTAAGCTAGAAGAGCCACACAAAACATGTCGACGAGTCACATGCTAGCGAGCCGCTGTTTGCCCACCATTGCTCTATAGCAGGAGGGGGCAAATAATTTGGTTCCGGAGGCAACTTTGAGAAGGCGGCGCATAGGTTGAAGCAAGTCTCAGGTCAAGTTAGCCTCAACACTAACGTTTACTGTGACGAGTTGGAGAATATTTCAGATTTGAAGATTTTCCTGAATGTTTCCGCAAGCCACTGAAAACACTGTGGCGGGCCACATGTGGCCCGCCGGCCGCTTTTTGCCCACCCCTGCTGTATAGTACATAGAAGAATGATCGCGGAGGATTGAAGTGAATGACGATGAACATTCTCTTTTTATTGCGTTGAGAATTGGTTAATGGTTATTGTTACGTAGCCTATAATGTGTGGAACAAAATGCCTGAATCCATTTTTCAGAAAACACAAGGCCAGTGAGGTTCTCAATAAATGTTTAATGGGAGTGTGGTCATATAACTTCACCGCTGCCTTTTCGTTAGTGTGTTTGTGACTGTTTTTGTTCCTGATATCGAGGGAATTGAGAATAAAGTAATATGTTTATGAATTGGAACAACTTGTTCAGAGAATATAACGAGCACGTGTAGTGCTAATTTGTATGACATATACTTTCCAGAAGGGCCCCCAATTTAAAATAGCCTAGTGCCCCGAAAATGAAAATTCGCCTCTGATAGACGTCCAGCATATGTTCAGTTTTCCTTTTTTCCCTGATTGTTTCTATGTTAGCAACTACTGTGTTGGAGCTCGTGCAACAGTTCTATCATGCTACAGAAATCGGTAGCCAATACGGTCAGCGCATACGCTCATCAGCCGTAGCAGACAAAACAAAGACAATTGTTTCGGATAAAGTGAACTATCGCGGAACACAATCTTAATCATGCGTAGTCGGCGAAAGGTCTGCAAAAAGTGGTGAGACATTTTCTGGATGCAGACGATAACCCAGATTTCCACCAAATCCTATTTATTACTTTTTGACCCATTTGCAATGGTCCTTGAAATTTGTATACAAAATCATTCCATGGTATTTGCATTAAATTGACAAATTAACAAGCAAAAATATGTGAAAACAATCAACCTCCTTTGCACAGGTAATAAAGTTTTTGTAAAAAATCAATCTCAAGGAGGGGGGTTTAACCACCCCCTTGCGTACGCCCTTGTTGCGACGCAACATTTGTGTTTTGTGCGAAACGCTATAAATTTGCTCTTCTTTCCAGTAATCGTTGGTAACGTTTTCGAATCAAACTACAACGCCAAAATTTTGCTATTCGGAACAGCGAGCATTTCTGACAATGAAACGTCAAGATCGAAAAGTAGAGTTGTGCAAGTCACATTGTTTAGCACAGGGATCTCCAAACCTTTTGTTCAAGGGCCACATGAGCTAACACAGAACATGTCAAGGGCCGGACGTCTTACGTAATGTGATTGTTTCGGAGAGTTATTATATTCTACCAAATCAACAATTTTTTCGAAATTATATTTTTTTCATCATTGGCAAAACGGCTTTACGAGCCAGACGAAATGGCTTCGCGGGCCTCATTTGGCCCGCGGGCCATAGTCTGGAGACCCTGGTTTAGCACATGATTTAACTGACTAATTACATCTTGTTATGGTTTGTAGTCAGATAATTAGTTCGTAGTTACGGTTCGCTACTTGGTGTGGACGTTTTAATCAAAATTGTAATTGCATATTGGGATTTCTGTAAATAATGAAGTAGCGGTTGTATAGTTTTATTAGCCGCACTGACGGTAGTCATTTTGCTGTTATGTTTCAGAAAGCGTAATGGACGGAAGGTCACAATTTGAGTTGAAGTATGTCTTATTTGTCACAAGATGTGTTTGTGCTGATTTCCTTCGGAATTTCTGTAAATAAAACGAGGTTACAGACATAGGTGGCGGAACCGGGGGGGGG
>Ga0210059_1006823_pt1 | contig 18245 bp, 7 predicted proteins | sample Ectturendosymbi2_FD_188042 | JGI IMG/M metagenome (GOLD analysis project Ga0210059, IMG submission 188042) | Ecteinascidia turbinata endosymbiont from Florida, USA - Sample 2 (SPAdes) (version 2) | ecosystem: Host-associated > Tunicates > Ascidians > Unclassified | place: Key West, Florida... | reverse complement strand
TTATTTCTGTAAGATTTGTATTGTCTAGTAATATTTGGGTTGTTTGTAGTCAATTGCTTTCTGTAGAGGGTATTCTTTTTTGCAATGGAAGTTAAAATGCCTTTGGTGAGCCATGGTTTGTTAAAGAATGATTTGATAGGCAGGGTCACGAGGGTGCCCTGTAAAGTGTAAAAGGCGTAGCTCCGTAAAATAGCGGAACAGTGGGGTGGGTTGCATGGATGATTTGTTCCCAACCAGATGCATGGTGCCCCCAAATGAAGTTGAAGAGTCAAGGGTATGAACAGGTTACAGTGATATTAGCAGCAAACATTACTTAAAGTTATTCCAATAAGTTTTAGGTACATGAAAACAAAATATGTTTAGTAAGTTAGAGAAGTATAGTATTTAGTTCAAGGATATAGTTTCATAAAAAGTCACAACTTATCTATGTGAACTATTCAACTAACCACTTATTTCATAAATATCACTGTTGTCATCATGTCAATGACACCATGACCATCATTCAGCTTTATATGATTGTGGGCCTAGGAACTAGGCTGAAGTCAATGTCTGTGAGGTCTTGGAGGTGGACATCACTTCGTTTGCCTCGAAATCCCTGTATTACAGAGAGGGTCAGGGTGCTCCTCAAAAGGGCAAATCTGAGCTTAGTCCTTATGTATGTTATGGCAGATGATTATGGTTCCCTGCGTTTTGCCGTTTAACCTAACCCTAAGCTAACCTAACTCTAACCTAACCCAAACCTAACGCTAACCCTAACCTAACACTAACCCGTAAAGATAACACGTAAGCCTGAAAAAAAGTAAAGAAAAAAAAGAAAGTCGGCAAGGTGAGAGTCGAACCGAAAACCATTGGCATAGCAGCTGTAACGCATAACCCTAGGCTGCAAGATCCACGCCGTTTGAACGACAAACTGACCCTTTTATATGGATTGCATCAGGCTAGGCATATCTATACTTTTTCAAATTTTTTTTAATCAGTATTGAAAAAGTATGGAGAATGTTTTTAAAAATGTGGGGGAACCCTAATTGCAAATAAATTTGAGTAATTTTTGCTGCAAAAGTATAAACCACTTGTTCCATCAAATGTTTATCTGAATGGTATACATGTACAATTTTCTGACCAACTGAAATACCTTGGTGTGTTGCTGAAAATGCCTCACTAAAGGATGATGATGATGATATTCAGAGACAAGTGAAATTGCTAAACTTTGCAGCAACAAGCTCTGAGGCACATTTGATCAGTGCTCTTCTGCAGTAAAAAACACTTTATTTTCTGCCTATTGCATGCTAATGTATGCTTACCAATTGTGGAGCAAATACACACAAACTGGTATGAAGCGCTTACGTGTTACCTACAATGCTTGCCGAATTATACATTACATACCCAGAAAAAAGTGTTGGCCCACACCAAGTTAAACATTGGGCCAAGACTTCCGATGCCTTGTTGAGAAACAATCTGTATTGGTTTTTTAAACATTCTGGGTTTTATTAAGGCATTTTATGTGAATCGGGTCCCTAGAATTGAAAATCGGGTCTCTGGAATTAGAGAAAATTATTATCGGGTCTCTAGATTCAGAGAAAATCGGGTCCCTAGAATCAGAGAAATCGGATCCCTACAGGTCCATACCGGGTACCTAACATTTTCCATTAAAAACTCTGTAAACGTTGCATATCTTCATCTTACTTTGTCATCTAATTGATTCAAATGTCTGATGCTTTTTATAAATCTTCATTTTTCCATAATTATTTAATGCTCCTGTATGACAATTGACAGTGAACAACTGAAGTGTTTGTTGGTGTGTTGTTTTGGTGTACATGTCCCACAAGTATTGCTTTTGCGTAGCAACAAAAATTTTTTGTGCTTCTGCTTCGTGCCTTAGGATTTCTGTATTTTTTTCTGATTTTCAAGCGCTTGCTCAAAAATGATATTTCGACATGCAACGAAGAGATCATTAATGCACTTGGTTACTGTAGTGTGAACCGTCATCTTGTCGGCAGTCAAAAATGATGAAGGGAGTTGAGTTTGTCCTCAGCTTTGGGACCCATACTATAAAGCAACGCATTAACTTGAAAGGGTTGGTCTGCATTCACCAGGCCAGAAGCGGCTCAATCTCCCGAAGTGTTGAAACCACTGTGGCCAACTCTCAGGTCTGCAAAAGACAAATTCTTCCAGGGGGTTACTTGAAAGGTCACCATGACACCTATGTGGGTCATTATACTGCAAACACCGGATGTGAAATGCACACATGCATAAGGTGAACACAAATACCACGCAGACAACAAATGTACCAGCAAGAATGCAATCACTTCAGAAATCAGCAACAAATTATACAACAATTTTGGCTTTGATAGTACAGATGACATTTTTGATGTTTTGACAAGATGATATGTTTGACAGTGTCTATTTTGCCATCAGGGGCAAAAGCACTGCTCAACCAAATTGGTTGAATGAGTCATGTGTCATTTTTTTGAATTGGTCATTAGCGTATACTTATCCAAGCGTATCACCCTTCCCATGTGACCTAAAACCCTAATCCAAAATGTAAAGCTGGTGTCTAGGTTTTGAAACTTTTTTAAACGGAAGTGTCTATTTTGTCGCCAATTTTCTGGTGGCAACAGATCGGCTGGAGCTATTGTGCTGCCAGTCTAACGCAATTCGAATGAAAAGGTCAGTTTGTCACGCAATCAGTGTGCTGCTCATAATGTAGTGGTTATGCTTCATGTCTAGTATGCCATTGGTTTTCGTTTCGAATCTCACTTTAGTGACTTTTGTTTTTTTTGCTTTTTTAAAAACTTTTCCATTAGGTGTTACTTTTAGGGTTGAGTTAGGGTTTAGGATTCTTAGTGTTATGGTCAGGGGTTAGGGTTAGGGTTAGCGTTCAAGGTTAACATTAGGGTTAGGGATTAGCGTTCGAGGTTAACATTAGGGTTAGGGATTAGCGTTAGGCATTAGCATTGCCATTAGGGTTAGCATTATGGTTTGGGGTTAGGGTTACTGTTATAGTAAGGGTTAGGGCTTAGCTTTAGGGTTTATCTTTTGTTCTTACTTCGTTTCTGCCAAGCTTCGGACTGGCGGCACAATAGCTCCAGCCAAGTCGTCGCCGTCAGCATTTTGGCGGCAAAATAGACACTTCCTTTTTAAAAACTACATAAAAAAAAGTGTCCAGCAAATGGCAAGAGCCGACAACCACTTGCACAGCATGAATAGACGCTTCTTACTCAACTAGGTTCACTGTACTGCTAGTGTCACGAACTCAGCATTATATGTGGACAAAGCTGGATATGGTTTAAATGACAAAAATAGTCCCAGCAGAGCTTTTGCCGCTTGCAGAAAAATAGACACTACCTCGCGTTTAGGGTTAGCAGTTGAGGGCCTATGGTTAGAAAAAATGAATTGCCAGTTTAATCCTTTACTCTGAGAAGCAACTGACATGTAAGAATTGGTCAAATATTTCATGGAGGTTAGCGATTCTGTTGTTGTGTTTTTTAGTCCTTCCAAAGCGAAAACTGGATACAGCTATTTAAACACTACCTTATGTAAATGAATGTTATATATATGTCATGTTTTTGCTTGTCGTAATGTAGGCCTACCATATTTGTTTTTTGCTTACTGTATCTTTTTAGTTACAGGCCTAATGTATATAATTATGTAGTGTTGGGTCTTATTCATATATTGGCTTGTCCACCCATTTTACTGGTCTGTTTATTGGTTCATGTGGACTTTCGTAGCAGGCCTACTTTCCTAAGTCTGGTTTACCAAGAAGGAGAAGCAAAAGAAAACAACTTAAACATGACTGTTAAATCTGTACATAATAATATATATTGTCACAACTCACAACAACACAAAACCTAATTTTCAGCACTTGTCAAAAAAGTGATGAGTGGGGTTGACTAGATGACTGCCATGGTTTTTCACCAATCCAATTTCGATCTTCTAATCTCCTGAGTTAGATCTAAAGTTATTTTACCTGATACAGCCAACCTGGGGGAGACTTTAAAACAGATACTAGAGAGACATCATACACAAACTATTTTCAAGCCTATATTTAAACTAAGTACAGTGCTATCTTCAGGAAAAGATACCATACCTGCCAGCAAATGTCAAGGTGTCATCTATGAAATTCCATGTGGGGATGGGGATTGTGAACACAAAGACATTGGAGAAACAAAACAAAGCCTGAGTACTTGATTGAAAGAATACCACAGGGACACCTTACTTATAAATATTTTTAAAAACCCAGAAAAAACAGCCTTAACAAAACGTGTAGCCCAAAGTGGAAATGTTTTCAACTGGGAATTATGCCCATGTTCTACATCATGTTAATAGCTACCATAAATGCATTTTCATAGAATGTTTGTATTTTAATTTAACACCTTTAGAGCTGGCTGAGTTACGCTAAAAGGTATAATTTGCCCATATTGGGCAAGTGTTTGCAACTCCATAACTTGCCAGTCGATTATGCTAGAGAGCTATCCAAACCTTTAACTCTTTGACGACCGCGTGCGCCAACATATTGGCGCACCCTTTTTTGGCCGTAACTGGCCAGGCGATTGAGCTAGAGAGCTGTTCAAACCCTTTACGGATTCAGCAAGTCTTCTAGTTGAAATCGAAAAAAAACGTTTTTCGTTTTGGGTTTCAGGTTTACTGGGGGGAACGTCATATGTAGGGGTGTTTTTGTGTTATTTTGACCATCTTTGCCTGGCCGTGGGCGTTGTCCCAATGGGCCATTTTTTGGACTCAAAGTTAAGTTGAAAACTAGGTCAAAATCCACGTCTATGGAGCCCTTGATTGACTTCCTAGCATATCGGGAGCGAAAATTATGGCTTATAAACCAAAAATTGATCAAAATTTTGCTCCCTCAAAAGCCACTCTGAGGGGCATTTCTTCCCAAGCAATAACTCGCTGTCAGATTGAGCTAGAGAGCTGTTCAAACCCTCTAAAGACTCGTGAAGGTATGTAGTTTGCATTAAAAAAAAAATTTTTCAGTTTTGGATGTCTGTTTTTTTTTAATGCCTATGTGATGATAGAATGTTTAATATTTTTTGCTGACGTCAGCATTTTTGCCCAACCTCCTTTTAAGACCCGCAGGAGCCATTTAAATGACATTAATTTTTTTTAGTTTAGCTGTTTTTTGGTTACTATTTGGGACTTTGAAGGGTCCGAACAGGTTTTTAGTGTTCCTGGTTCCAAAATTTGGGCCAAAAACATTAAAATAAAATAGAGAAATCCCCCAAAAGTATTGAGAAAAGCCCTTTCCAATTACTTGTTTTTTGGCCTAACTTTAGAACCAGAAACACTAGAAACTCAATCAAGGGCTCTAAAAACACGTATTCTCGCCTAGAATCCTAAAATACTGCAAGCCAAAATATTGGTGTGTGGGATCGGATGATGACGTCATATAATTAACCAAAAAACATGCCCCTGTCATGATCCCATTGGCCCAAAACACCCCAACCAAATTTAAAAAAAATTTTTTTTGCCCTGAAAGGGCAAATTGTGCTTTTTCTGAAAAGTTTTGAATTAGGCCAAAAACTGTTTTTTTGACCCATAATTTTGGCTACAGATATGCTTGCAATTCAATCAAGGGCTCTATAGATGCGGATTTTGACCTAGTTTTCAACAAAACTTTGAGCCAATAGAATGGGTCAATGGGTTGGGGCCCAGGGCCAGCCAAAGGTGATCAAAATTTCCAAAACATGCCCTCATTGTGACGTCACCTCCAGCAAACCTGGCACCGAAAACAAAAAACTTTTTTTTTCAATTTCAACTAGAAGACTTGCTGAATCCGTAGAGGGTTTGAACAGCTCTCTAACTCTAACGACTGGCGATTTATGGCCAAAAAAGGGTTGGTCAATCGCGGTCGTTAAAGGGTTAAAGACTTGGCAATTCTAGTTTTCAATGAAGAAAATTTCTTGGTTTTGGGTTTCAGGTTTTTTGTGGCTGACGTCATAAGTGGAGTAGGTTTTTGGACATTTTGGTGCAGGTTACCTGGTCCTGGGCCCAATCACTGGATGGAAGTATTTCACTCGAAAGTTTTAATTGGAAACTAGTAGAGATCAACTGGTATTGGCCATTCATGGACTGATACCAATAACTGATGTTTCCTAAAATTTTTAATCTTGTTTTCGGCTTCAATATCAAAAAGATAATGAATTCTAAGCCTTACCTTTTTGAAAAACTTCAAAAATCAGGATTTATGAGCTAAAATTTTTCAAATTGCAGCAATTTCAACATTTTGCTACGATTTTTGATTAATCTGATTCGCTTGTTAGTATAGTATACACTGCGTGCAATCAATAAACACAGTTCCATAAATCATGTTTAAAATAACAAAAAAATAAGAACATAACACTGAATGAAAGAACAGTGTTTGAAAAGAATAATGAAAGAATAGAAAGAATGAAGAATTCTTATAGTGCTTACAACAAAAAAAGCAAAAACAGTACTTGAAAGTCAAAAGAGGGTGAACAATGAAAAGAAAGAAGGAATACGAAATGGAGCATCAAGTTAAGCAGGTTAAAGTTAGTACAACACTGTATTCAGTTAGCCATTGCCAAAAAAGAAAATTTTTCCAAAACAGCAGTAACTTTTTTGGTCCATGACAGTGGCGTAATTAGAGCTTCAAGCCAGGAGGGGTAAAGCTTAGCTGAAGGAGGTCCACTGGCCACCATGGAGACCGCTAGCCAACACTCTGAAAAAAACTCAAGAAATAATAGCAAATGTAGATGTTGTGGACGTCTATACTAGCTACAAAAATGAAAACACCCCGAAAAACACAAAAAACAACCTACTAAAAAACAAAAGAATTCCAAATGTCAAAACGTCAGCTAAAGGGGCCCAATTTTTACATTTAGCTTGCGAGGGAGGGTAACGCGGCCCCTTATCAGTTACACCACTGGTCTATCATAGTATGTCTGTTAAGAATGTAAATAAACAGTTAGTTAGCCGGTCATCTCCAACCTAGCCTAAACAAAATTATATTAAGCAGCACTAGGCTCTAACCAATTACTGCCCATCAGTCAGAAGTAACTTCCGTTAAAACAAGTCGCCATGACAATAGCTAATGTGCACATGTGCAAATTACACATCTGATGATTTTGCAATAATGCCATGGTAGTTCTGATCCAATCACAAACACTGCACTTTTAGCTTGTTTAAGTTGCGTTGTGGCAAACACTGCTTTTGCTGGTTGTCAAACAGACAACAGCAATTTTCATTTATTTCCGATCTATATTTCTTTGTTTTATGATCTGTCTTTCAAGATTTTTGTCTGATCTGACAATGGTTGGTTAGAATTGCTTTTATGTGATAATTAAGTAACACTGCATTGAAGCGGATAAATCAATAGCAGCATTATCGTGAACATTTTGGACCAGCGAAATAGTGCAGTTGATTGAGCATTTGCTACCAAAGCTGATAGACAAGGTTTGATTTCTGGTTGGTGCATACCAAAGATTTGAAAAATGGTATTTACAACCTGTCCTTCCTCATGCTTGGCATTAATGGGAGGGTACAAAGAAATGGCTCATGTGCGGTGCTGTCATTAACTTGCCATCAATGCAACATCCACTACAAAAAAGCCACATGGTCACTGGTGCAATCAAGTTGAGAGAGAACCATAGACCACTTGTGACACTCCCTAAAAGGATATACGAACCAAGTATAAATGAAACTGAACCTTTTAAAACTTTGATTCTGGGGTTTCCCTGAGCAATTACAATCAGGTTTTTGAGTGACACTTTCACAATACACCTTGCATTTGAAGCCTAAGCAAGTGTTTCATTTGTTGAATCCATTTGTTCTTTTCATAGTTTTCGTACATAAATATACATGCTTTCAAAAGAAAAAGATAACAGCTGGTATGAAATCAAAGTTGAATCTATATCTAATACATAGACTGGTATCTGCTGCAGAATGCATAAGATATGCACATTGGTAGCAAAAGTGTTAAAACTACTAGCCTGTTTTGTGTCTTGTGCAGTGATGAACCTAAGTTGTAGTATTGTAACCTCTAAGGTCAGGGTAAATCAGACTGGCTGTTTGAAGTGTATGTGTTTGCAGAATTAGACACTTAGACACCATTGCAAAAAGGTTTGCAGTTTGAAAAGCAGTTTACAGTGCTAAGAATCTAAAGCTGTCAGTTCTGTTGCTCACTTGCACAAATATTTGTGAAGGCAATTTTTTCAGACAATCTGGTGTTGTCATTATAAGCTGAGTCAATAGCAAGATGCAGCATCTATGGCAGAACAGAGCATTTCTGTATGAGTGAGGTTTTCCACATTTTCTTACACAGGTGATAATGCATTTGGAAGAACATTTTCTTGCACATGGTGATTTTGCATTTCTCATGGCAACCAAGGCAAGTCATTGTATTACACATAACTCTGAAAGTGGCTAGCAGATGGATTCAATTATTACTATAATGTGCCAAATTTTGCTTGTCATGTGCAATTACTTTCTAAAAAGGCTTTCAACTCGGGTGCGATATTAAGCGAAAATGTTGATTTCATTTGACCTTAAATAAATTCACACTTGCCATCAAACATTTGAATCTAGCTTGAAAACATGTTTATTGCTCAGTAGACTTCATGTACTGTGTGAGTGGATGGAAACTACAAACTTTCTGTGTAGCATCAAAGTAAGTTTTGAAAGCTTTAGCATCAAAGTAAGTTTTAAGTTTTGAAAAAAACTACAATGCAAATCTGTTATTATAAAATTCAAAATTCTCTGATAGTTTTTTGTATTTTCTAATTTTATTTCAGACGCTGATTCTACAGTGTGCTACTGCCTCTACTTGTGTCTCTGGCATTTCACTGCAAGATGCATGTATAAGTAATATAGATGCTGTTACATAAAAGTGTGCATCCAAATTTCAACATGGCTTCAGGTACCAGTGTCAGTCAGTTAGAAATGCAACTGCAATCTGCACGAAAATCTATTTTGTTTATGGAAACCCAGCATGCCAATACATTACGTGGGTTACATCAAGAAATTCAGCAACTTCAGAAGAAATGCTCTGGTAAGCCTTTCAGTTTATTGTGTGTAGGCATGTTATCATCTTGCTTCTCATGCATTTTGTGTCAAAACCTCTTGAAACATGCTTCTCCAACTTTTTCAAAGTAGAACTCAACTAGAATGTAGAATTTTAAGTGTTGCAGATTTTTGCAGCATAGATGATTGGAGCAAAGAGATAGTTATTGTTTGACCAGTGATTGGTTTGGAAATGAACAGCTCATGTAATGTGGTTTATGCACAGTTCTAATATTGTGCATGCATCATGATTATTTAAGGTAGGGTCTCCAAGCCTTTTTGTCAGAGGGCCACATTAAGCTATCACACAACAGTTTGAGGGTCTGACATCTTATGTTTAACATGATTGTTTAGGGATATGGTACATTCTACCAAATCAACAAATGTTCATTAAAAATATTGTTTTTCCATTATTGATATGTCTTTGCGGGCTGGATCTGGCCTGTGGGCTGTAGTTTTGGAGACACCTGATTTAAGACATCATTCATTACTTATGCTATCATGTTACTACTTCAAATTAAAAGTATCCATATTGCCTATGATACACATTAATTCAAGATTATCTGACAAATTTTGCAATGTGATTAATTGAAAAATAACAAAATATAACAAAAATTGCAAAAAAATAGATAAGAAGTGATGCCCACAATAGTGTGTATGACAACATGTACTGTGACCATCAATTAAGACATGTTGTACTCACATTTAATGATTTGCCTTGTATGTCTGGTTGATACAAGTTTTTTATGAAACCAGTTAGTCTAGAAAGTCACGTTTACTATGAAGGCTAATCTGACCAGTGTCATTTGCTTTGGTACAGCAGTTCTGTGAAATTATTTGAAGTCTGCACAGGAATGGTAATTTTATTTGCACTAGTGCATTGCTTTTTCTTTATACACAGCTTTTGCAAACCAACGTAAGAATACAGGTGACACCTGTGAAATGAGATTGGTCAACTTTTGTTAGGGAAATGCTGGCAAATATCAAGAAACTTGGAAAGTTTCGCAGTTTTAGCTACTACAATTAACTGTTTGGCGTCCGCTTGCTTTTGGGGATTTTCGGAAAAAAAATGCCTAAATGCACGTGGCTTCGCGTGGGAATTACAGACCCGGTAAAAGTCTCAAAAGTCGCGGCAAGTCTTCTAGTATGCACCTGAAAAAAAATTTTTTGCTTGGGGGTGCAGGTTTTTTGTGAGTGACGTCATAAGTGGAGGACCTTTAGGCCACCTTGGCCCACTTTGCCTGGCCTGGGCGCCAACCATTAGGTGGCAGTATTTCGCTGAAGTTTTTACTGGAAACTAGGCTACAATCCGAGTCTTTCGATACTTTGGATGACCTGCTGGGGTTTCGGGTTCAAAAGTTGTGATGTAAGTTAGTAAAAATATTTGACTAGTTAGCAAATTAGATAAATAATTAATTTGTTTATTTTAGATCATAACTTTTGAACCAGAAACGCTAGAAAGTCGATCAAAAGCTCAAAAGACTTGGACTCGAGCCTAGTTTCCAATTAAAACTTCAGCGAAACACTTTGGCCTAGCGGTTGGGCCCTAGGCCAGGCAACAAGAGACAAAATGACCCTAAAACTACTTCACTTATGACGTCAGTTACAAACAATCCGCACCCCCCAACCAAATATTTTTTTTCGAGTGCAATATACTAGACTGGCCGATCCGTTTGAGCCATTGAACAGCTCTCTAGCGCAATCAGCAGAGGACCTAGGGCGTTAGTAAGGCAACCGAAAACTGCTGTTTTTTGGGCCGAAATCGAAGTGCGGATATATCGTAGACCGGTTCTCAAAGTGGTAATATGAAATTTCACCAGGGTATATATAACTTCCACTTGTGTAACATTGTTGAAAATGAACATACTTGACAGTGAAGTTGTTTTTGAAAAGTGTTTTGTTTAATATATTGCCAGTTTGTTATGATCAATAATTTTAAAGTCATTTATATTTTCATGCTTCTGGTCGGTATACTTGTTCTTGCAATCTTAACTTTTGGTAATGCATGTTTATGAAATATTCAATTATGGATGTTCGAAATATGGCTGTTATACCTCATACTGTATCTCCATACCACTTGCATTAAATGATTTTGATTTGCTGGTCAACATGTTTTAACAAAAAGAAAAAGACTTATAAAACTCAACATGTTTTGATCTTCTCAGGAAAACAAGTTGAAATTTTAGTCAAGCTAAGTCACAAGGTACTGTACTTGTAAAATCTTATTTCTGTTACAATGAAGCTATGACCTATAATTTGCTTAACAAAACTTCCAGTTTTATTGGCCAAACCTTCAATGCATGTTTTTTTATATGACTAGTTAACACCTTCACTGCTGGGTTGGTTTGCTGTTAACACTTTGGCATCCGGGTGGTTTCGGCGATTTTCGCAAAAAAATATAGCAGTTTTCGGTTGCCTTACCAACGCCCTAGATCCTCCGCCAATTGCGCTAGAGAGCTGTTCAACGGCTCAAACGGATCGGCCAGTCTAGTAGATTGCACTCAAAAAAAAAAATTTTACTTGGGGGGTGCGGGTTTTTTGTGAGTGACATCATAAGTGGAGGACTTTAAGGCCACCTTGGCCCACTTTGCCTGGCCCTGGGCGCCAACCGTTAGGTAGTAGTATTTCGCTGAAGTTTTTACTGGAAACTAGGCTACAATCCGAGTCTTTTGATACTTTGGATGACTTGCTAGGATTTCGGGTTCAAAAGTTGTGATGTAAGTTAGTAAAAATATTTGACTAGTTAGCTAATTAGTTAATTAATTAATTTGTTTATTTTAGATCATAACTTTTGAACCAGAAACGCTAGAAAGTCGATCAAAGGCTCAAAAGACTTGGACTCGAATCTAGTTTCCAATGAAAACTTCAGCGAAACACTTTGGCCTAGTGGTTGGGCCCTAGGCCAGGCAACATGAGCCAAAATGACCCTAAAACTACTTCACTTATGACGTCAGTTACAAACAATCCGCACCCCCCAACCAAATATTTTTTTTGAGTGCAATCTACTAGACTGGCCGATCCGTTTGAGCCATTGAACAGCTCTCTAGGGCGTCGGTAAGGAAACCGAAAACTGCTGTTTTTTAGGCCGAAATTGAAGTACGAATATATCGTAGGCCGGCTCTCAAAGTGTTAAGACCTGCGTGGGCCACTTAATTACCATCACTGTGCAACTCCATAACTTGCCAGCCTTTTGTGCAAGAGAGCTGTTCAAATGCTCAAAAGATGTGGGAAGTCTTCTAGATTGCATTGAAAAAAAATTGGAAAGTTTTGGATTTCAGTTTTTTTGTGGGTGACGTCAAGTCGGATAGGTTTGGCTATTTTGTCCCTAATTTTTTGAATTGTGTTTTTATTGGAAACTAGACTATAATCCGGGTCTTTTGAGCCCTTGATTAGCCTTCTAGCATTTCTGGTTTAAAAGTTATGGCCTAAAAACTACAAAATAATTGATTAATCCTATGTATTATTCGATAATAAATTTTTTGTTGTTGTTAGTCAATGACTTTTGAACCAGAAATGCTGGAGAGCCAATCAAAAGCTCAATAGACTCAGATTATAGCCTAGTATCCAATAAAAACTTGGGTCAAAAAATTCCATTTAACGGTTGGGGCCCAGGGCCGGGTGACCTGAGCTGAAATGGCCTGAAACCTACCCCATTTATGACGTCAGTCACAAAAAACCTGAAACCCAAAATTAGAAAAAAAATTTTTCATTGCAGACTCGACGACATCTTTTGAAGTTTTGAACAGCTCTCTAGCTCAATCGCCTAGCGAGTTGTGGAGTTTCAAAGACTTGCCCAATATGGGCAAATCATACTTTTAACACCTTTCGCTGCCAGTCTGAATCTAGTGGTTCGTATGAAAATAGCCGGATTGCACGTGGCTTTGTGCAGGCACAACTCTGGCACCATAAGTTCTAGAGAGCTGTTCAAATGTTCAAAAGGCTTGGCAAGTCTTGTAGTTTGCAATGAAAAAATTTTTTGGGTTTTGGCTTTCGGATTTTTTGTGAGTGACATCATAAGTGGAGGACTTTTAGGTCACCTTGGCCCATTACACCTGACCCTGGGCCCAAACCATTAGATGGTAGTATTTCGCTGAAGATTTTATTGGAAACTAGGCTAAAATCTGAGTCTTTTGATACTTTGGATGATTTGCTGGGGTTTTGGGGTTCAAAAGTTATGATCTAAAGTAAACATAATAATTGATTATCACATAATTAGATAATTAATTAATTCGTTTATTTCAGATCATAACTTTTGAACCAGAAACGCTAGAAAGTTGATCAAATGCTCAAAAGACTCAGATATTCTAGATTAGTTTCCAGTGAAAACTTCAGCGAAATACTTTGGTATAGCAGTTGGGCCCTAGGCCAGGCAACATGAGTCAAAATGGCCAAAAACCTACCTCACTTATGACGTCACTCACAAAAAAACAAAAAATCTTTTTTCATTGCAGACTAGAAGACTTGCCGGATCTTTTGAGGGTTTGAACAGCTCTCCAGCGCAATTGGCGAAGGAGCTATGCTCTTGGTAAAGCAACCAAAAACTGCTGGTTTTAGGCCAATTTCCAAGTAAGAATATATCGTACACTGGCAGCAAACGTGTTGCAATGTGAAAATCGGCTGGTGCCAAAGGTGTTGAACAAGTCGTGAAGAATCATGTAATTCGTAGATAAAAAATTCTACTATAACTAATGTTTTGTAGTAGAAAAGATGGCAGATAATGCCACACAGCTCATCAACATTTTAGTAATGACTTATTGGGTGCAGTCATACCTACAGGTTTGGCATTACCTCATCATAGGGCTATATTAAATGTTCATTTGGTTGAGTGCTGCAGGTTCCGCCTCCTGAATTAGTCACTGTCCAATCACTAAGTTCACACAAACCACTCGGGCTCAAGTTGCTTATCTGGGTGTTAACTGTAACACTTTGGCCTTAGAGAGGCTTAGAATAGTCTATATTTTCCAAAGGATTAACTTGTCTAGGATGATTTAGCACAAAATATGTTGCTATGGTAGTTCACCATTCCTAGCTGAAATGTTGTTGTATAGTTTTATTGTTTTTTTACCTGAAACTGTTCTGGTTTTACCTGTTATTGAAGCACTTCTGTGTATAATTCCTGAAGTATATGCCAGCCCACATGTGTAATTTGACAAAATAATTATTACATTGTGAGAGTAGTTAGTACTAATTTGAAATCCTGTCTACCATTTTTGGGTGCTTTTGTTCTATGTTTTGGTGATCTTATGTCTTAGAATTCAGTACTTATCAATTTGTGATGCAATTTATAAATAAACACTCAACTCTCTCCATCTGGTAGTTTTATTTTCATGCAACTTTATAAATGAAATGTTGTTTTTATGAGTTGCAAGTAAAATGTTGGAAACCTCACTTTCTCTTGCAGCAATATGATGAACCTTTCTTGCAGATAATTGTTGGTTTGCTTTCAAGATTTTGTCACTAACTTGTAATTTTGAATTGCTTGTCTTGCTTTAATGTTTCATTCTTTCAATGACAATTAATTGGTGCGAATTGTCTCAGAAAAAGAAAATTATTTTAAAAAACTTTTTATCGATATTGATGAGGCTTTGCACTTTCAGCCCAGGGGTGGGGAACCTATTAACTACCTATTTACACGGGCCACATGAAATGTGCATTATTGCTGGCGGGCTGCAAAATCAATTGACTTTATCCTGAACTTCTACCTTCATCCAACTATGAGGAAGAGTGACTTCCTTGACTTATATCTAAGTACCTGCTGGCCAAGCAGTTTCGTTTTGACATGATATTGAACTTGGGTAACGAAAATTCTGATGTAGGCCATATCAAATATCCACACGGGCTGCAGGTTCCCCACCCCTGCAATAGCTTATCAATGTGTTCTAATTGCCTTTGTATGTAAATTGTGATCAAAAATGAAGTTTTCCTGATCTGTTTCAGATTTGACATTTGAGCTTGCAATGAAAAGTGAAGTGGCTGAGCAAGGTAACTTGTGACCAATCTGCAAACTTCATAAACAGCTGTGTTATATTAATTAATGTTCTGTTTTGTGTTGGTCATAGCTGTGTACCTAAGAAGCCATATTGTTTCACTGCAGCAGTAACTACTGGCAGAACTTTGTGACTATTTCATCATTTTTTTTAATGCTATCTATTCTAACTACTGACTTTTTATTAACGTTACTGTCGATTTAAAAGAATGAAAGGTTTGTCAAAGGTATGTTGCAAATATATTCAAATGCTGTATTTTATGGGCCATAAGGTGCAACGGATTATAGGACGCACTTTAGATTTTTGAGAAAATTAAAGGATTTTAAATGTGTCTTGTGGTCTGAAAAATATGGTATATTGAATTGTACAAAGCTTGAATGAAATCTCTTGCATCAGGCTTCCAAATACTAAAGTATGCAGTATTTAAGGAATGTGTATGACAACATATTCAGTAACCTTTGACATTGTAGACTGGGTTTTTTCTGGTAATTTTTGGGTCATAGATCGAAATCTTATTGAAATGACTGAAAAAGATTAAGTCATTTCAGTCAAAATGTCTGAAAATATAGGCTAATGAACACTGCCACAGCAAGCTTTAATACAACTGTGAGACAAATAACTGAAATGTCTCAATAAAAAAATGACCGAAATGTCTCAGCAAAAAACAGATTGTAGGTTGTCTTACTCCTTTGTTAATGTGTCTATGTTTCTGAAACACTCGGTATGAGTTTGATCACAGCACTAATATTTGTAAATATCTTTGTGACAGCTCTCTTTTCACTTGTGTAAATGAAATTGAACTGTTGTAAAGAAAGTCAATCAAATGCGATTCCAAATGCGGTTGTTACCAACACATTGATATGTGTTACCAGTGGCAGTGGAGCAGTGTAATGGCAGAGGAGCATACAGAATCAAGGGCATCAGTTGTAACAAAGCAAGTTGTTCAGTTAAATACAGATCACTTCAGTGACAATGCTCATTGTTATATTTTTATAAATTGATACTTTTTACTTAGAAGCCCAAAAGTTTTGAGTTTAAAAAAATAGATAAAACATTCTGAACTTGGGAAATGCACTATGTGCTGTAAACTGTTTGTTTGCAGTCAACACTGATGGAGCATAAAATTTCTGCTAATTTGGTTATTGCAAAGAACTTTTGCCACTGTTTGCCTCTTCTGTGCAAAGCCATGAGTGCAATCCCTCATCTTATCCTTGTGTTGTTGTCACATTCATCACCATCATCATGTGCAGTGACCGCACTACACCACATCTGCTGTCGTTACAGATTTGATATCTAATTATTCAATCATTAGAGATATTTTTACTCCAAAAATTGCTGTGATATAAGTGATACAGTAAACCAGGGGCGGGAAACCTATTTACTACCACGGGCCGCATAAATGGTGGATTATCGCTGGTGGGCCGCAAAATCAATTAATTTAATCCAAAAATTCAACCTTTATCTAACTATGAGGGACAGGCATTCTCTTGACATACTATCTAAGTAATCGCTTGTCCTGGAGCTTCGTTTTGACCCGATTTTGTACTCTAACTTGGGTAACGAAAATTCTGATGTTGGCCATATCACATGATCACGCAGACCGCAGGTTCCTCACCCCTGCAGTAAACCTTGGTTAATCCAGATTTGCCTGATTCGGATCATTCGCCTAATTCGGATGAAATTGGAGGTGCGAATGTTTTCTAATATTGTTCTTAAAAAAAAGCTTGTCAACACCTATATGTGGCTCTCGGACGAAAACAGAAACACAACGCGCCAGCTCAGGGAATGTGACTAAGCATTGAATCAATCGAAGGTTCAGTCTAAAATTTTAGTGAAGTTATTCCAGACGTCACTTGCAAGTTTCGACCCGAACGACTATCGCCTGTTTTAACGACCGCGCAGGTCAAAGGCACTACTATCGTTTTGCAAAAGATAAGCAGGCTGTGGGTTATTGTTCCCTTAATCCCCCCGTTATATTTCAGAAAATGCAGTCGCTGCCCGCTTGGCACAGTACGAACACGAAGTGCAGGAGCTGATGAGCGAGAAAATCGAGCTGGTGCAAAAGGTCGAGGCCCGCGAACGACAGCTCGTCGAACTCGAAGAACACGTCAAGCAGCAAGAGAAAAAGTACCTCAACCAACTCAAGGTATATATCCTGAGTTTCTGGTGACTTGGTCAATTTGAGCTCTTGCAGAAAGCTTGCAATTTGCAGGAAACCCGGGCACTATGTATCGCAGTTGGTGTTTTGTGATATACCAAAATAATCTTAACAGCTGCAAAACGTGGAAAAAAAGTGATCTGCTTGAGCACACGAGTTCGGCAGACTCACGAACACGCTTATGCGCGGACTCGTGATTGAGAATGATTGGTAGGCTTTTTAGTTAACAGTGACGTTTAGTTTTGAACGCATATCTTTCAATGTGAAATGTTTGCTTGCAACTTTACATCAGTTGAAAACCGAAATAAGATCATGGATCGAATTCAGGCACCCATAACCCTAGCTTGGATCTAAACCAGGGGTGCTCAATACGTAGATCGCGATCTATCAGTCAATCTCAAAGGAACTGTGGGTAGATCGCATGACGAACACCTTCAGGGCCGGTGGATGGGAATGCCTGTTCAATGTACATAGTTAATTGTGAAAAATATACATAGTTAATTGTGTTGTGCAATATGGGCTCTTGTGGATATGCAAGGTACATCAACATACATTGCAAAAGAATTCTCAACATATTTATGAATAAATATATGTTTTCGATGTAGGTCGTTTGAACTTGTTCATTTTGTAATTAAAGTGTGAGCACCCCTGATCTAAGGAAATTTGATCTCGATTGAAGGATGGACCCACTTGCGTACTTCTAGCTTTGACAAAGCTAGGAGGAAACCAAGTGGCTGTACGTAAAGTGTTTGTAAGAGTGTAACAACAGAAAACGTCATTTCACAATAGAGAATGAGATGCGCTTTTCTGAAAGTTTTTTTGTGTGCGTGGAAGAAAAACATGTAACTACAGCACGTGCTGGTGCTAGGCCTGGTCCAGGTCCAAACACCGACTGCAGTTGACGTCGTTGTCTTCGTTCTTTCGACAGATCGATCGACACAGGATCACTGCGCTGGTGAACGAGCTGGACAGTCGCTCGAACACGATCGCGTACCAGACAATGCAATTGCAGCAAGCTCACTCCAGGCTGTCGCAGAAAGGCAGGCAGACCGGCGGTGGCGCGCTTGCCC
>Ga0210059_1006822_pt1 | contig 18250 bp, 14 predicted proteins | sample Ectturendosymbi2_FD_188042 | JGI IMG/M metagenome (GOLD analysis project Ga0210059, IMG submission 188042) | Ecteinascidia turbinata endosymbiont from Florida, USA - Sample 2 (SPAdes) (version 2) | ecosystem: Host-associated > Tunicates > Ascidians > Unclassified | place: Key West, Florida... | reverse complement strand
CCTTTTTCATAGTTCCCTGACTTGAAAATGTGAGTAAAACTACATATCTTCAAGTCAGGGTACTATGAAAAAGGTATGGGAACGCGTTCCCCAGGATTGTCCATGGGACATATTTGTCTGTCCCATCACATAGCAATTTATGCTTGTCCCATCCCACGGGATTCCCATTATAATATTAATATGGAATACAATTCAATTAAAATTATTAAATTTATGACAGTTTAGGCTTAGTATCTACTAAATGGGACTACATGTACAAAGAGACATGCAAAACGACAAAATTTATTGACTTTAAAATTCAGAAGTATAGTCTAAGTATGACAATTCAGTATCATTTTGACACCCTCATTCTATTTCTGAGTCACTCTGCTCATTCAGCACATCATCAAATTCTTATGGGAAATACAAATGTGTACTGTCCTATCCCATCCCACCCCACGGGATGTTTCCCATGGGATTCCAATGGGAATGACATTCTTATGGACAAGCCTGGCGTTCCCACACCCAAAAAAGGTGTAGGAATGCCGTTCCCACGAGTTCCGTCCCACTACACCCTTGTTTATATATCGCTTCAGCCTATGTCGGAAGTATTATTTAAAACACATTTTAAAATCACTCTCTCTGCTTGAACTAACTCAGCGCGTAAGGCAAACGTTCTCTTAAAGTAAAAACACGATTTTCCAGTATTTTTACCAAAAACATGTAACAATATCGCTGCAGGGTAAACTGACGATGATTCAAGCGACGTGCTTTATGTTATTTACGACGCGACTTGCGCTGAGGCTGTAAACAATGTTTAATTTGTGACCAGCGACACCGTTCGGCGCTCTACTTTCGCAACCCGCTGACCCTGCGCAAGAAACTTCTACAAAGGACTTCCTCAGCGAACGTGTTTGCTGTCTGCAAATACGTTCCGGTAACGTTTGAGATAGCGCCGTTAATGAACTACTTTGAAATTTTGCTTTGCTGAGCAAGTGCTTCCATTAACCGATCGATTGCTCGACGAAGAGCAATGTTTCACTGATGCAACCACCGTATTTTTATTACGCCGGGATGCAAAGAGGCCTGATGTTCCACAAACGCAAGCACGTAACGTTGACTAACTTGAAAATAATGCTTTAACCGTGTGATACGAGCAGCCTGTAGTGCTTCTCGGCAACCGGTCTCCGTTTATTAATTACAACATAAAAAGAAATGCCGACGCAGATAGTTCTCCACATTCCGAAACGCTCAAATGCTCGGTCGCGTGTTCTTGTTTTCTGCGGTTTTTTTCGGCTTGAGAAGGTTACATCAACGTGAGTGGATGTTCGATCACGCGCTTGTTAACTCGAGCTACACCCTGTGCGCATTCCGTATTCCAGTGGTTGCCGAGATTAAAGTAGTCACTCACCATGAAAACAACGGACTGTAATGCAAACTTTACAGAATAAATTGTTGCAAATGCACGCTGACTTCTCGTTTGTTGCTAGTAAATGAAACGCGTTTTTTATCTGCGTATTATTTTAGATGAGTTCAATAATAGGTTTGACTTAGTGTAACATAGACTCGTGAGATTTTAACCACATTCCCCGCTCTTCCTAGTTCTGTGATTGCAACCCTATGTAGTGGTGTTGAAAAACCAGGGTGCACAACGTCGGTTGAACTGCTAATGATTGAGAAAGTAACAAACAATTTCAGCTGAAGTAGTTTGTAGCTAAAACTATCACTTGTATAAAAATGCACCTTGTGAGAGATACTACATTTTGGGTTGTGCTTCTTCACTATCTTTCAAATGAGACAGGCAGTTGCTTGAGTGGCAACTTTCTCCTTACTTTTTAATTTCATGTACGAATGGACTATTGTGGGCAACATGCCAAATTTCGAGTAACGTCGTTGTATAATTGCACCAAGCAGTTACTTTAGATTAAAACCACGGTAATAGCCGGTACGTTTCCATTACAACCAATGACTAGCTTGACTTGAAACTTGATTTGATTCAAGTTAAGCTTTTCACGCAGTGATTGCAAATATTGCATTGCGTCAGTTTTTTCTTTACGAGACTCGGTTTTAATTGAAAGAGGTCAGTGTTTTCTAATGCTTGCGCAGAGTCAAGTTTTTGCTCAGGTGTCTCAAGTTCAATCAACAGGTAAATTTGGAAAAAATAATACATTGAAAAGTCTCGTTTTTGTGCGCCGTAAACAGCTTGAACGTGAAAGTTTCAGCAGTTGTTCAAAATTTTTGACCCGTCCAAGTCTTGATTGCGGTTTGTGATGGTAAAAAGATGCATGCATTACCCAAACCTGAGTTTGAATGCAGTACAAATTAAATGAAGTCACTAAAATTGCATCAAACGCGAAGTGGCAACACAGCTAAAAAGTCACATCCGCACAAGCCTTTATTGAGCTTCGCTGACAAAAAAGGTTGGTAATGTTAACATGCGAAAAGTTTTCCTTAAATTATGACATCAATGGACAAGTTGTTAGCCTTTTTCAAGAAAAGCAATCACAAATATAGTAACACTCTGGAGGTGTTTATCTGGGTCACTTATACATTTTTTCCATAAGAAGTGGTTGTATTTCTTCATTTGATAAAGTACTAAAAAGTGCAGTAGCAACGAAATGAATGTATTTACTACATTCAACACACCTAGGTAGTTTTCCTTTCGAGCATGACGCTTAAAATTTGGATGTAAGCTAGTAAATCACTGTTTATCAACAATGAACACTGATAATCATGTGGCTTTTCACAATTGCTCGCAAGTAACATGCTCTTATATCCTGCGTTTAATATTTAACTGCGGCTGGATTCCGTAGCGCAGCTGATACAGATTTCCTATTCCACTGAGGGTGAAAGAATTGACTGGTTAGTTTACTTGTATGTGACAGCCCCAGTTGAAATTTTGCTTCCGAAAGTTTGGTTGAACGGAATCAACCACTGGAAAGCAACTTAATTACGAAAGCAGCAGCTAAACAGTGAAATCTGACCTTGACTGCATGTGTTGGAGCTTGAAGGGGGAAGAGAGCTTAATTGTTTTTCCCCTGGTGTTACTGGAAGAGCGCCTCTGGAATTTGATCGATATTTTGTTGATATTTAGACATTTGCCAATTGACGTTTACGTGCGCTGGAACGCAAATACGTCTAAGATCTTATATGAAAATACTTCAAAATCATTTGCCGCTTTATAAAAGAAGCTACTGCAAAAGGTATGCTTAAAAGTTGGATTTGAAAAAACTTCTCAAGTTTGGTAATTCCAACCAATTTCGACTGAATGACCTCATTTAGAAGTGACCTTAATTCGATATATTGAAAAAATAGAAGTCAGAGCCACGTTCGGATCCTCTCCGGTGCATGTTTTACGTAACAGGCATTCAGTTATTTTCGTTGTTCTAACACAGTGGTTCCCAAATTGTTACGCTTACCAGTAGTGGTACGCAAAGGCCTTCAAGCTGGTACACGAATGAACAACTTTCAGTTTTTCTTCACAACATATATTTTCACAGCTATAATTTTGACCTGTCGGGTTCTGTTAATAAGTTCCTGAATCTTGGTGTACTCTACTTCCCTTGTTGGTTTCTAAAAATGGCCATAATGCTTTCTCACAGACATTTTCTTCATGTTGCATCAACTACGTGGGGTGCATACCAGGCCAGTGAATTCCCAGCCGTTTTGTTTCGTTTGCAAAGACCTTTAACGTTTTTGTTGACTGCAATCTTTAAAATGTTTGACAGAGTTACTGTATGTCAATGAGCAACGCGTGGCCCATCTTCGCTTTGTTTAGCAACGGCTCGCTGATTTACAGATTTTCGAAAAAACTTTTTGTTTTTTTGCGGTGCTTATCGTAAGATTCAGATGACGCACCCAGTTGCATTTTACCACTTCCGGTGTTTTGGGTCAGGTGCGTGCCCGACTAGAACAACATGTTTACCGCAACAGTGATAAGCATGCGTGTTGCTGATGAGGTCACAAACAAGGCCGTGTTTTCCAGTGTGAGTGGTGGGTCGTCGCCGCGTCAATGCACATAATCCTCGTTTCATAGACAAAACTTGATTATGTGTAGTCAAGCAAGCGTTAAATATTTCTTTTTCGCAACCCATACTGCGCAAAGGTGACGCTGTGAGTGTATGCAGAGAGACTGGGTAGTTATGCAAGCATTGAGCATATCGATATCGTCAGTGCGAACTCCCTGTGAGCCACTGACCACCGTTCTGAGCATTCTTGTGCTTTTCGCGAAGCATAGCCTGAAGTGACCACCACCCACGAAATGGTGACGAAACGGTAAACGCCGTCGCCTCGCTGTCCACTTGTCAATTCTGTTATGCAGACCCAGCTGCGTTTCGTTCGCGGAATCGCTGAATAATTTATTGGTGGTGTTGCCTGTCAGCGGAAACTTGACAACAAATCGTTCAAATTCTAATTCTGCTCCTTGTTCGCGACCATACGATTCGAAACATCAGCGGCGGAAGAACTCGCTGTGATTGAATCAAGCTTGCGTGTGCGAATTTTGCACTCGATGCGAACTTCAGTGAAAAGTTGCAAGGAGCTCATCAAGTTTTCGATTAAAAAAGTCCTATGGAAATATTTCATCCAGCTAACGTAGCAACCCTGCGTTTCCAGCATGTTGTGAACCTTTCTGGGATTCTCAAATTATCGAAAATTGATAACGCAGTCTCGTCGTTTCACCAGTTGCAGTAGTAGAAATGCCTTGATTACGTCTTTTTCGATTAAATCGCCAGTGCTGTTTTAGCATTACCTGGTACCAAGATTATTGATTGTGCTCTGCTGTGTTCCAGGTGTTTGCTTTGTTGGATTGTACGACAGCGATGGTCTTCGATTTTTACTTCTTGCGCCTATCAGTGTTTACCTGATCGTCGGGATTGTAGCCCTTTTGGCCGGTAAGTACTTTGTTTTATACGTCAGACGATCGTGATACTGAAAAACGCAAACCACACCCTTTCTTGGTCATGAGCTCATCGGTAAGCAACAAGAAACTGCTGGAAGCTCTACTGCGTCTGGATGTGAAGTTCGACCTAGATTCATAATGTAAGAGTGGTGACTATTGTAAAAAACGTCTCCAAAGCTGTATAAGCGAAAATAGAAAACGTCAAAGGAGGCCTGGCGACACTAGGGGCAAACTAGGCAGTTGTCGGATATAAAGGTATGTGGGTTCTTGGAGGAGATCAAGAAAATCACTTAATTTCAAAGCAAACTGTCCAGTGCGGCACTTTCAATATTATCGACAGCTTTTTTGAATTCGGAACTACTCAATTTTCGAATTTTTCCCAATTTCACGCGAACAAGTTGCTTTCTTCAGCACGTGCTGGCTGTTCGAGCATCCGCGTGCCTGATGACGTTGCCAGCGTTTGACGAATAACTATGCGCGCGGCTGCAATCATCGATCGATGCACGCGAGTTTGAATCTACTTTCGGTTAATCGTCGATAAACGGGCACGCGGGTAGGAGATCGTGCACAATCGTTGTCACATCAACAGATAAAGTAATAAATAAAACCGAAAACTCTGAACACGCCTAGCGGAAGTTCTTAGAATGGGGGTATTTTGCTCGTCCAATTCTGTTGGAACCGGTATCAACCCTTTTTAGGCAGTTGGATTGACACGGTCGCTGAAAATGTTCACGATTTGTGTTTGTGACTGTTTTCTGGTTTAGCAAACAGGTTGAGTTTCACTCTTAACTTCTTCATAAACTGACAAACCGGGTAGGTATACATTGGTGCATACGCGTGTGTATGCTCATTTGCATTTTATTTGAATGTGGCCTATGTGTTCTCGGTTGATTGCTGTCCTTTTATTTCGCACTGCGCATTCTTTTTGGTAACTGCACTTGTGAAATGCCAAGCCAGTGATCTTTTTCAAAGAACAGTTCCAATTACATAGTCCCAGTTCCAATTACATACGGTCCGTTGGCTTTTCGCAGCAAAGTTTTAAAGTTATTTTACCGAAATGCGCATTTCGTGGCTGTTACTGTTACTTTTCAAATTCCGACTTCTCTTTAACGGTGCTTTTTTAATTGAGAGAAAGTTTTGTGATAAATTTGAGCCTTAAAAACGTGCGAATTGCTTTGTCGAAACCTTTTAAACAGTGCTATTACTATAAGACGAACTATACTGAAAAGTGCCATATTTAGCGGCTAATATCAGGTTGTAGAATAAGTTAAACGAAGATTTCTGTAGAATGTTTCGTTCTAACCAGGTTTTGTGACTTTATGCCAAAGGATTCTGGTGCTAATCTAGTTGATGCCAAATGACCTTTCCATTTAAATCCATTTCTGGAATGACGAGGCCCGGTAGGAACCATGTATTTTCGTAACATCTGTCCTCGAGATCTTGTACGAAGCTAGTCAAACAACGAGCAGATGCGATAACCCATGCCTGGCTGGGTGCAGTGACAATATCGACAAACGTTTTCGCTTGGGTTGGAAGTTTCAACGCTGTTTTGCTGAACTCCAGAGAATCAGCTCGCAATTTAAAATCACAAGACTTAAAAGAAAATTGCTTTTGCAGGTTTCTTCTGCTTGAATCGCGTAATGAAAGGTTTGGAGAATGACGAAGAAAATAGACGAAAACTGGCCAAGTTCATGCTTCGCATTGGCGTCTTTAGCATTCTTTTCATTCTGCCGCAGGTACGTTGTTATTAGTGGTTTTGATGAGTGCGAGGTTTCCATTCGAAAATCGGTTGTAATCAGCGGCAACTCTAATTTTTGTATCGTCCCTTGTTATTTTTCTTAAAGTCTAATCCTGTGAGCTCACCTTAACGATCAGGTGACGTCAGTTCAGAAGGTAGAAACACTGCGGTCCGTTGATGGTAGAGGAGTCACGACAAGTTGCTTGGTTCATGCGGTGATGGCCTACAGACGGTTCCTCAGACTGCCTTGCATTGTTTTGTTTTTTTTTGTTCCAGATTGCTTTGATAGTTGTCTACGTTATTGAAGATATCAACAGAAAATATTGGCAGGCGTCGTGGTACGTCCGTTCTTGTAGCCGGTACGCAGTGCCCTGTCCTGGGCCGGACCATCCATGGAGTAAGCTGGCGAAAGGTACATTTTCCCAGCAAACGACTTAGGCGCTGTTATATTTCAACAGCGAGGCACATTCTGACTAGCAGCTCACAGCCCTGTCAGCACGCTTTAGTTTACCACGAACAGATTTTTCTTCGTGAAACGCCTTTTCCGTTTTCGCCGAATCACTCATTGATGTAATCTGTTATCGAAGCTTTACTGTAATCGTAGACGACAAATTTAATGGACGTTTCTTGCTCTTTCCGCGTTTGCCTTCGACATGAAACCGCATGTTCGTGATGTTGCTGTTTGTTATCTAGTGCGACATCTAACACTAGGTCGAGGGCAAAGTTGAAACACTGCGGTCTAGCGCCTATTTCTGCGGAACATGAAAGGCTGCTCCAAAAATACCTAAGTTATAAAATAGATTGTTTAGGTAACTTTGAACGTTCAAGCGGACCTTCAATCCACAGCAGATAATTTTCAATATTCTACTGGTATTGAATAAATGCTGTCATTAGAACGCGGCAGAGTTGATGCGATCAGTGCGAAGCGTATTGACGTTTTTCATTTTTAACTATTTGAATAACATTCTTCTCCACACTGCAAACAAGCCGCACTGGAGAATTAGCGCAGTATTATGATATTGCTTCTGAAATAGCTTGCCCAGGAACTACGCGACAATTACAGCTTGAGGTAATTGGCTTGTGCATGACTGAAGGTTCGATTCGCTTTGTTTCAGGCGACTCGCGACCAGGAGTGGTTATTTTCTGGATAAAGTACACAATGATGCTAATAGCGGCTCTACCACCGTTGTTTTGGGTCGGCAGCCAAAAGACGTTTCGTTCCTGGGCCAAGTTTTTCTCCAGTCAGTCGTAAGTACTTGCTGTTTATCTGCGACAGTTTTGCACACTTTTTTTGATTTCGTTTTTAACACATACCTGTGGCATTGTACTTCCGTTACATGCTCGCATTTCTCGCGCATACGGACATAGCAAGCTTGTTGTACAACGATGCCTCCAAATAAACTGATGAGAAAAATTTAGCAGCAACACTAGCACGCGCCTTCAGAGTATTGTGACCTCACTAAAAAAATAAAGGTTTGCGATTTTAGTCCAGCAATACTGAAAAACTTCAAATAACTGTGGCCATAGCAAAAAAGTAACAGAATAGAAATTACGACGTTCAAGTAGTCAAAATTAATTTAAATTAACTGAGTTGCATGTAAATGTGCGATACGGCGGGCAATTGCAGCACTCCTATCTTCGCCGAGTGTAAATATGGGTTTGTCATCAATGCAAAGTACCTTTACCTCCAAACTTTCTGGCAGTTTGACTTGGTTTCCAAAGTTAGGTTGCGCCGCGATTGCAGAAGTGCTTGTAAGCTCGTAAATTTTAACAAGTGTTTTTTATATTCGCACATCGTAGTTTTGTTGAGCATTAGAGATGGTAAAGCAACAAATGTTGGAAAATCATAACAAAGCGTTTGACCAATTTTTGGTCCAAACCACGTTCATACATGACATAATTGCCTGCGCTTCAGAAAGGTTGCAGCTGATGATAAGTTAATGCTATTTCAAAAACAATGATTTTGGTCAAATACGTTGCGGAGACATTATTATTTGTTTTGCAACCTTTCTATTTTGCAAGTACTCCGTTGCCTTGTTAATAATTTTCGCTTTAGTTCTCTTCGCAATTTGCTGTTGTTGTACACAGTTGATAATTCTGCAAAAATGTTTTCATTCTTAACTTAAACTTTTTTGTGATATTCAAGCTGTAAATCGGCAGCTTGGTAAGAAAATACTGTACAAATTTAGCGAGATCAAATTTATTTTGGTCAAAAATGCAGAAACCTACTTGTCCCGTAGAAATAATGAAAATAGCAAAACACATTTCGACGAAATGTTTTCTTCTGGCTGCATCACACTTGGTTGTTTTACATCAACAAGCGGACTGTAGGGAAAATTACCCCGAATGAACTACATGTATGGTGTGAGCTTCCAAAATGGCGGTGTCTTTTCACTTTAGTTGGAAGCATGAGGAAAAGAAGATTGGTGCGACTCATGTTCATTTACTTGCTGATTCCAACGGCCCTCATGCCCGAGGTGAGCAGAAATTAAACACCATTTTACGTAAAAGTGCCTGCACTCTTTCACTTTTTTAACAATGCGTTTGCTACCCACATGGATCAATTAAAGGATTGAAATGCAGTGCAGCAAAATTGATGAAACTTCGACTGGGCATTTTTGGCTTTAGAACCCTTTTTAGACACACGATGTCACTTTTAAGCGTGGGGTTTCGCTAGCAGTGAAATAACTTACAGGGTCATCTTTCGCCTGACTTCATGTAAACTGTTGGTTTTGCAGAATGTTACGTTTCAAAAGACATCGTGCAATAAACTAAAATTTCGTAGGGTTTGCTTTGATAAACGTGGAAGCAGAAACGTAAACACAAAGCTTGCTTCCACACCATGTTAAGTTGGAACAGAGTAGTTGGCATTGGCGAACATCGCATATGGGTATGCATCTGTAACGCCGCATATCGATGTTACTCGTATGTGCGATGCCCACTACCTTTAATTAATCGCGACATTAAACGCAGATCGTGATGCTAGACTGGGCCAGGTCCGATCCGGCCAAACCGCTGCTCGATCAGCAACTGGATTGCGTTCTGGAACGCATGGCTCTCCTGGCACAGTCGCCGCTGCGGCCATACTTCCGTCACGTTCACTTTACGGTAAGTTTACTTCGGGTACCTCCAAATGATCACGCGATCCAGCAGTGCATTGCAACTTGACAATTTTGTTCACAGCTACGCAAAAAGGATGGGTGGAGACTACCGAAGACAGCTCCAGTTTGCCGAGCAGTTCTTTGTCAAGCATCATCGCACACGACACCAAGAAAAACAGAGGGAAACGGGTAGTTGGACGAAGGCCACACCACATTCCCACCAAGCCAGATCAAGTCGCAGGCAAAGCAGCGTCGAATAACAGCCGGCAAGAGGACATCGTTCGCTGCGTTGAATCGCGAAACCCAAAATCATCAGGTTTGACTGCATCAGACAATGCCGCATTCCCGCCTGGTGTGTCCAGCAAAATGGAAACGACTGAGGCGAAATCGAAACAGCTTTCCACGGAAAGCAACAGGTCATTAAACGCCGTCAATGACTGGCTGGTCGCGCATGAATATGAAGAACAACCTACGCTAGAATATCCCTCCGTGGACTCGAAAGGGACAGAAGTTGCGAAGTCAACTAACGGCAACGTTGGCACTGCTGTCAGCGACAAGCACTTCGTGCCCAGCCCGAACGCCCTGATCGTGCATCTGCCTGACTCTGACGGACAGAGCACGACGGCCACGCTTTCTCATTTCGGTTCCGCAGCATCGCGCAATTCCCCCGTTAAAGCCAGCAGTCCGATAACGCGCCGTTTCACGCAAAGGTCTTCTCAGTCAACAACTTCTATAGCAGCTAATGCAGCAAAGGGTGCAAAGGACGAGACGGGCTCTCGTTTACTTCCTGATCCCAGTGGTTCTTCAACTTCAAACACGTTACCAGGAAAATTGGTAACTCAAACCCAAATTCATTTTGGGGACAAGAAACGCCGGACGCCTCCCTTGCCTCCCCCCAGACTGGAATCAATGTCTACGACACCAAACACCGAGCATACTTTGTCGCTATGAAATAGTATGTAACCAATAACCGAGACTTCGGATGCGCCCCACTTGCACAGATAAACAACCTACACAGAGTTATGTCCACGGGCAAGAAACGCTCCCATCAAAAACTTTTTTGCTCCAATCTTCCCCAAAGTCGGACGCAGACAGTGATACTTTTTGAGCCGTAACAAAAGTTTTGCTTATTCCTTTGAAGCACAGGCTCCACATTTTCCTCCCATCAACCCGTCTGGATACTCCGCTGTAGCCTACATCCACGCACTTCAGCGTTATAGCTAAGGAGCCGTTTCCACCCAATTATGACTGCAAAAAATCGTTTGTCATTTTTCGATACAATTCGCAGAAATCGATCAGAAACCCGGTAAGCCAAATTGTTTTGCGATATTTATTATCAGTGGAGCACAATACTTTCATCACGAAAAAATTGATTGTTCAACGTCCAGCTATCTTTTATTGTGATAAAATCAGAGTACAAAACGTCTTGAACGATTGATGAAAAAAGAAAAAAGTGAACTTTACCGCCTATGTTCACCGGCGTTTGGCGCTATGAACATTCTGACAGAAGAGTTAGAAATTTTTCGGCTTTTTGACGCTTGATTGTCAGAGACATCTGCTGGTGTTTGGCAACGAATTATATAAAAATTGGATGTGCAAGTCTGACCGATGGCTTGCTTGACCTGGTATGTTAACGATGTTAAAAAAGTTATCGTTTTCTCGCTGATCTTAATTGGTGCTGAAGTGCTGGTGTTTTTCGTCGGAACAGCCATGGTTTTTTGATTAAGAAGTATCTATTGCGTACGTGTTGCTTTCAAGCAGCGCTTTCAGCTTCGGTTGAAGTCTGGAACTTCATGCTGGAGCTTTAATTTTTGTTTCTACATGTTGTTAAAACTGCTGGTTCCACTGTGTGCTTCTGTATTTTGCAATACATTCTTTTGTAGAAATGCAATTTTGCTTTTCAGTGTTTTCATTTTCGAAAATGTAACGTTGAAAAGATTGATGAATTTCGAACAGCAGTAATCAAGTGTTTTCCCGGCGGTTAGAATAGACTAAAATGTTCGTCTTATTCGAAAACAGATGTATGGTCCAAGGGTTCCATCGGAGGAGTTCTCAGCAGAAGAGGCATTTGAAAAGAAGCTAACATTTTGCCACATTTATCGACCTGATGTTGTTGAATTAGGTTTACAGGGGCACGTTTTTTAAGTAAAACGATTTGGTTTCAGGCCAAGTTGATATTTTCGTTTTTAAACGCATGTCCACACTAAGAGAATCGCATTATCTTGCTGTCTGTGCTCATGTCGACGACCGTTTATCATTTGGTTTTCTGTCGACATAGGCATTTTCAACACAAAACTTTGCCTAAAATCCTGTCCTACACCAATATACCCATGCGTTTTCACTACAGGGAGTTGAAATTTTAGCAGTGCTTTGCCGTAAATTTTACGTTACGTTAAGATGTGCTCAGATCATGTTTAGGTCGTTTGTCAGAAATCTGAAAAGTACATCAGGAAGAGGCCAATTTCTGTGTTTCATAGCTAAAAATTTTAGTCGTAGAATTTAATCTCAAAATACATCACTGTCTTAAACAGTTAAGCGATATTGCTTTGTGCACTAAAGTTCAGAAAAACGAAGTACCCTCATAATAAAACGGTGCCAAAATACAGTAGCATACTTCATGAGACAGTTTTGCGAAATTTACCAAATTCCGCAAATGATTCTTACGATTTGACGATGAACAATGTTTCATTGAAACCATGTGTTCACTACTGTAAGACAGCTCAGATAACCTGATCTAACATTTGATGCAGTATGCGTTTGATTTTTTCATGCATTTGGGTCATACGTAACAGTGTCAGAAAACATGTTTTGCAGTCAGCTGAAGCAGAATCAAAAGTACTGTAATTGCGTATTATCCTTGCTATCCCGTTTGCATTTTAATGGAAGAAATAATCTCCTAACAAACGTCAACACATGCTTAATCCACGTTCAAGACAAGACGTTATAACGTTGTAATTATGCTTCATCTCTTCTGCTCCGGCCATGTGGAGATCAGGTCGTCAGACATAGCTGTGTTTGGCGGATTTCGTTGACACATGATGTCAAACAAACCCCTGCTTAAGAAAAAGTGCCGCAGTGTGTGGAGTTGCGGAAGCTTTTAATATCACTTTTATTTATTTATCTGTTTGGCTTATACGCGTGATCCATGTCACAAGGTTTAGCCAAAGAACATGAGAATGCAAAAATGCTTCGTCATAACACATCACAGAGTAAGTGTTGACTGGCACGCATAGGCAATAGAGGAGAGAATCAAACACTGAAACAATGCACCGACAACATTGCGTTAGTTCATCGTCATACAGAAACTTTTTATAGTGGGGAAAAAATGAAGATTTGTCAAAATCATCAGACATTTGAAGTTGCCGGATAAAAAGATAGATGAAGATATGCATCCTTGAACGAAAGCACAGAAGTTGTTTATGATCAATTGGTGCTAACGAACACTTAACATTCCCGGGGATGTGATGCAAAATTCGTCAGACGATTCGGAGGCGTTTAAATACTAGATTGCGTGTACTTGTTCCATAGATGACATTTGACATTCATACAATGGCCTGCAATAGGGACGAAACAAAGCATTTTTACTGCGGTTGAACATTGAGCAAAGGTGCCTCTGACCCATGTTCGATGCATAATAATTCTTGCCTCAAGAAGTACCACACCAAAATATTTTCTTGTTCAGCTAACCTAATGTGTACCACACCATTCAGACACCCTGTTGGTCGCAGTGAAGGTGTCTGAAATGTAAGCGCCCCACTTCCCTTGCATGTTCTGACTAATTTGTGTAATCAGTGGCTTTCAAGCTTTTTCGTATCGCGACCCATTTTAGCAAACCACTATAACCCAATGACCCCCATCTATAACTCGACTAAAGTAAATGTTGTGCAGTTGTGTGCATGAAATATCTACTCACGACTCCTCCAAAACCGCTTCGCAACCCGTGTGGGGTCGCGACCCACCAGCATTTGTCAATCGCGAAGTGCCAGTCACGAAACCAGGTCCATAAGTAGCACTATTCACACTACATCTCGCTAAATGGACCTTCAGCGACATGCAAAGTAGCACACTGGAAAGCCGCTGTGAATTGTCAATAATGTTAAAATTTGAGATGTGCTAAAATTTGCTACATATTAAACTAAGCAGCAAGGTACGAAGTTGTAGACCGATTGACCTCAGTTTGATGAAAGCATCTCTGAACGCTAAGGTTGCCTCAGTAAGACAGACAGACAATTCTTTATTTTACATGGCCAACGAAAGGACCTGGAGGTCATCAAGTCAGCTGACCATGGGTCAGTCATTATGCTTACTCAGCTGTAGCAGCAGTGATACGCAAAACACGGACACAACTTTAGAAAATGACCAACGGCAAAAGGGAAAAATATTAATAATAACAAACTGACGTTTCAAAAAAAGAGGCAACAACAACAAGGATCAAATAGGCACAGAATATCCAATGCACTGAACATTTACAAGGCATGGAACGTATGTCAAGAACATAAGGATCAAATTTCTTTATCAAAATCAAGTAGGTGTTTTTTGACCTGAGTTCGAAAATTATTGAAATCCAGGAGCTTGATATCCAATTTAAGAGACTGCAATGCTTCTACCCCTCTATACTGAATTTGTATTTCTGATCGTTTAAAGAAATTTTGATTGGAGCGAATTCGAGTAGCGTAACTATTGTGATGCTACCAGATATTTAAACAGGATGTCAAAAATTTTGGGCAATGCTTTATGATGGAAAGAGTGCGCAATTGTAATTAATGCCAGTTTTATCATATTATCCAACGTCAAAATTTGGAGGAATTTGTATAAGCCTCATGCTAGAGTCCGCTTATCACTGTGGCTCATCAGTCGAACGATTTTATTCTGTATGATTATATTCTTTTTTAGTGATGTTTTAGTGACATTACTCCATAGAAAGGCAGCCCATATGAAAGATGTGGATGAACTAGAGCATAGTAGACAGTTTTAAGGGTGGAGATGGATGAAAACGCCCGCAATTTAGGTATAGCGTACGCATAGTAGACAAGTTTTTTACACACATGATCTAATTGCTGTTGCCAATTTAATTGGTTACCATTATGAACTCTAAGGTATTCAACGTGGTTCACTTCTTCAGTAGCTCCAGCGACAACTTTAATCTTAATTTTTAAGCTTAAACGTTTGTGACAAATTCTTTGTAAAGACAGACATTGCAATTTCTTGGTCGAAACCAAAAACAGCGAGGAAATAATAGTTTCCTTCAATCGTGTCATAAACAAACCATGCTTGTGCTACTCCAAGTCTCCTACCAAGAAGTCTGCTGAGTTTTTCAAGTAGTGCACCGAAATTTGTATAATAGAGGCGCTAGATCTGTTTATACAGTAGAATTTGTCTAATTCGTCGTCGTTTAAATCGTCAATTCGCTCAATTCGTTACTTTTTCGTCGGTCCCGGAAGAATTCCTATCTTTTGTGTACATTTCTGTTCGTCTAATTCGCCGTCGTCTAATTCATCAATTTGCTCAATTCTTCACCTCTTTCTATCCCTGAGAAGCGTTTTGTTCGGCTAATACGTCATTTGAACTTTCGCTTTTGATGTCTAAGCAGCTAGTACGTGTGGGAGTTCAAACAAATTAAGGATCTTTTTCTGAGAATTGTTGCATCTCTCAATTTGTTTATGGAATTTATACACGAGGTGCGAAGCGCGACCCTACTCCCCATTGAGATAACGTGGAAAGTCTTCAAAGTTTATTAAAGATTTAAAAGGTGTTAGACTAAATGGAGGAGTCTAGGTAGAGTAAAGGAATTAAGGAGTTTAATTTAGTAAACAACCATAACGTAAATAACCATAACGTCATAAACTTGTATTTTACTGCAAATAAAAGCACTATGTATACGAGTTACTATGATAAAGTATACTAGCTGCTATGATAGAGTTTTCACCTCTTTGCGTAATTCGTCACTTCGCCTAAATCATCTGTTGAGTTCGTTTTGGCTCCTCAACATGAAACGTCTTGTGATCCTGAAACGACAGCGAAAGAAGACTTCGCTTACTGGAAGCGAATAACTGAAGAAAGCAACTTAGAAGTTTACCGACGAATTCGCGACAAGTCAAACGAAGCTGAAGACTAAACAACGACTAAAGACATTAACTCTATAGAACATTGTCATGTGTACCTATCTTATGTATTGTGAATTTGTACTTTACACATTTATCGTAAATCACCTTTTGGAGAAAGTAACTTGAAACAGTATAGAAAACTATCACATTAAAAAATAACTTCAAATTGCTAATAGAATTAATGATGAAAACGTATACAAACATTGTAGTCAAATATCGATTTGAAATTCACGCAAATTGTGGATGACCACTAGTGTCGCTATTGCACTGTGTACTGCTCGAGATTTTTCACGTGACCTTGGTGTCGTACGTCGTGTGTATATAAAGAGCGGAATTGCTATGTTCAAACAAGTCTTGCTCACGGTTGTCTTCGGAGTAGCATCTAACCTGCAGGTAGTCTGATAGGTTAGATCAAGACTTAACATCTAACACCTAAACCAGTAGTGGGCCTTACCAAACTGGCTTAGTTCAAAGAGACCTACCAATGGATTACATTAACTAAACGTGATTTATGGTTTATTGGCTATAAAGCCACTGACAATTCGGGCTTCTCTCTCTCCTCCATGAAAGCACTAATTCGTATCTATCCCTTTTGTTAACCCTTGATGTTTGCAGTAACTTATGTTACGTGCTTTAATTGACGATTATTGATATAAACCCCTATTGTTATGAATATCGCAGTGCTTAACGTTATACTAATAAAACCATGAGTGAATACAATTTTGTTGTGATAAACTGAGTGGTGTCAAGCGAAACCGGCGGGTCTAAGTTTCTTAATTGTTAACTTGGGCGTGCCATGGACACTTCCTATTAGCCAGTCCTCTCGCGGAATTGTCTTAAATGTGTAGTGGTCTTCTTCTTTTAGAAGTGGACTGCCACATAAAAAATGGTGCCACCAGTGAGGTAGTGCCTAGCTTAAAAGGGTACTACTTTAGCTCGACCTCTTTTTTAACAGATTTAAGTGACTCTAATTCCATATTGGTCAATTTAACATGCATACTTAACCATATATAGTCGCTATGTTTGACTTCTTCTTTTGATGGAGGGAGAGTGAGGCCCTTTTAAAAATTTTCCAGGTTCTTATCTAATAATTTGTCATATTTTAGACATGCGAATTAGCACAGAAGATAGGAAATCTAGACAGAACAGAGTCTTGTATGCTGAAAACAGAAACAGAATAGGCGTGACTTACATTGGAGTACAAAAGTCACCAGAAGAAACATCTATTAGCAAGGTTCATAGTATCGGGGAAACAAGTGGTAAGTTTGTGAATTTCTATTTTCGTTTTGTCATAGGTATATGAGGTAATAAATAACAGTAAAAATGTCAACAGATGCACATAAAAGAAGTTCTAGAGTAACACGATTTCAATAAAAGGCCAGGAGAGCATTCTTTGTTTAAGTATGAATGCACTTATGATAAGAAATTGTTATTAGTTATAAAGAATGTATCATGAATGTGTTTGCAACCTTCTTAACCCCACTCTTTGTCATCAATTTTTGAGCCTGTGCATTTATGAGTGCTTACTCTCACTATCATAGGATTGAGAGATAAAATAATAAGTAAATGACTGTTGTAGATGAAAAGTGTTTTAAAGTTCTTCGTAGTTTGCGTTTTGATTAGACCCAAGACCCTGAGATAGTTCTGAATGAAAGATTAAAGACAATTGGTTTGAAATCTGAATATTTGATTAATGTTTTTTACCAAAAAGATACATCAAAATTTGGAAAGAAGGTATCACCCACTTTTAGACCTCGTGGTACCAGTTCACTTTAGATGACAAATGACTGTAGAGAAATTTGTTGTTACTGCTGAATCAAAACCCTTAAAAATAATGACTCGGTCAGAGATTTAAGACAATTATAAGTAAAAAGAAACGATGAATAATGACGATTCTCAATGGTCACTAGGTATTATGGTAGAAATGTTATAGGAGACTAGGAGAGGAGTGTTATATAGAACTAGAAACTGTGTTGTAGAGTGAAGCAGTTACTATTGGTATCATCTAACGTGCTTCTGAAAGGTTTTTAGAGTTTAAATAGACATTTATGTTATGGAATCGAGCTATGACTTAAGTTTTTTATTTGTATTGGAAATGTGTACAACAGGAACGCTACCTTGATTTGGGGAATTAGCAAAGATCGTTTGAATGTTATAGAAGTCAAAAATCAATTCCTAGATATTTTTGAAGAATTTGACATTCCATGTATGGAGATTAACACTGCTTGTACTGTGATCTGGTTTAACTCCGAGATAGACACTGTTGACGTGTCTCTCACTCTGTAACACACAAGCACGAGTTGTGAATCTGATTCACGCTGTCCTATGCGATGATGAAGGCGTTACTCAGGCTCGCGGCTGTTAGAGACACGAAACAGGCAGGGGAGTTGAGAGGTGACACTGTACACTTTATTGCCTCGAGTTCTGC
>Ga0210059_1006821_pt1 | contig 18252 bp, 15 predicted proteins | sample Ectturendosymbi2_FD_188042 | JGI IMG/M metagenome (GOLD analysis project Ga0210059, IMG submission 188042) | Ecteinascidia turbinata endosymbiont from Florida, USA - Sample 2 (SPAdes) (version 2) | ecosystem: Host-associated > Tunicates > Ascidians > Unclassified | place: Key West, Florida... | reverse complement strand
TGACGACGAGAGTGATCTCGTCGGGTGATCTCTATTGTTGCTTGCTGCCACGGTGCGAAGCTATGCGCACATGCCGCTCGGGATTTCCGATCGCAACAATACATTTTGTTCTCAGGTAGATTGATACCTCAATAGCTTACAGCTAGCTTAGAGTTTATAATTTTATGAACAATTACATTCATGTGCCATTAAGAGATTTTGTTGAAAATATAGCTTCATGTGTTGTATTTCAATATCCTACAGTGAAATGTGCTTGCAAAAAGTTTGCAAAAACTAAAATGTGAAAAACCAAATACCATAATGAAATATGGTCATGTTGATACAGTGGCATGTACAGCCTGGAAAAAGGAGATCTGATGTAGAAGGGCGGCTTTTGATAATACTTTTCAGAATAAAACCAGCCTTTTTGCAGGTATCCTTTAAGACCCAATCAAGCTTGGCTATTAGGCTAGCGCAACTAGATATTTAGATAGTGGAACCATTCGCATCGTCGAAGCACGCAAGCAGTGTTCCCTCTAAGAAAATTTTACACTGTGCAGATTTTTGTTTTAGTGAGCACGCAATTTTGCAACCATGTAGACATACAACCAGTGAAGCGTTTCAAGCGTTGAAAGAGTTTTGCGATGTATATACGATATTGAATTTGGAATGTTGCAAGTGCGCGAGAATGAGATGTCACTGCGCAAATAGTCTGCTAGTACTGCGCAGCTGTTCACCTTAGAGGGAACATTGCACACAAGCAAGATTTCCAGGTTAGTACTTGTTTTTATCCACAGTGTATTTAGTACTTGACAATCACTTACTGTTCCCGCAAACGTAGTGCTGAAAAAGTATGAAGCTTGTCAAAAAATCAGCAAACATTAGCCGTACAGCAATGAAGAACTCTGTTTATCCTGATGCACATACACTTATAAATGCTGACAATCAGCTCCACGGCTACATCTATGGAGTGCTCTATATCAAGATTGTCAAAATATACTTGTGTGAAATCACTGGAGAAGAGCGCTTCAGGGCAGTTGCTCTGTTGATTTTGAATTGTGATGTAAAGGTTAATTCCAGTAAAGTATAAGACTTCTTACACAGCCAACAATGTCATCAACTGTTCATTCCAGTGAAGCTATTTTTGTAATACAATGCTTGACTGTTTTCTTTGTTCAGATAATGCAGCAATTTCTGAGGCTAGTTGTCATGCTAATCAATAAGAGAAATTCGTTGTAACAATATAGCTTCAGTGAAAACAAATCCCTGTTACTTGCATGCCATTGAAGTAAGTCTAAACCATATTTTAATACTGTCATAACCTAGTAGGTGCAAACAGCAGATAACGCGTAGGCCTAAACTGCAAAACACGCTGTTTGCAATTTGCAACTGACCTCACGCCACGAAGGCAAGTTTTGTGAAATAGTTTTGCATGTGTATGACGTTATATGAGTTTCAGACAACTTTGCTTGCATCTGGCACCGGTGGAGCAGCAGATTCCAAAATGCATGGGTTTGATGCACATTTTGATGAAGATTGTTTCAGGTTATTGCATAGACGATATTTCAATAAGACAATGACATGGTTGTTTTGTACCTGAGTAACATCAGAAGGAAAATGCTATTGCCTGTTCCCAGTGGCGCATCTGGCCTGGAAAAATGGGGTCTGTCGCGGAAGGGCAGCTTTTGATATCACTTTTCAGCATAAAACTACACTTTCTCTTAAGACTAGAAATCGACCGATAAATTTTGTGATGTTGTCAAAGTATTATATCGGGAAAATTCTGCCGATATATACAGGATATCGGCAATATTTGCTCATAAAAGCCGCTACGCTATTTTTCTGCAGGGAGTGTTCGACAACCCAAGTTACTACTTCGCTTCGTCTATGATTAATTAACGCAAATTCTCTGTACTGTTCCTTACGACGCGCAGCCCTCCGACTGCGTCAAGTAGTGCGCACTATTCTCCGCAATAGTCCCAATAAACCGGTCTATGACGTAACATTCGCTCCCAGGTTTTGCGTGGTAAGCAGATGGCTGCCTGCGAACAAATCCGTGGCTTTTGACGATCTAGTGCCCCTAGGTTTCCACAGAATTCCATGTTGTACGCTTCTCCATCGCACTGAAGTATTGTCTTTCAACTGTGGTTTGAGTATTGCAAAATATCGGCATCGGTTATGAAAAAGAACAACATCGGTATCGGCCCAAAAAAACCTTATTGATCGAGCTCTATCTAAAATCCGATCAATAAAACTTGATTAGTAGGGCTAGTAGCCTAGCGAAAATAACTATTTAGAATAGATAGTGGTACTGACCTCATTATCAAAACACACAAGAAAAAATTTCCAAATTATCATTGCTTTTGTTCACAGCGCATTTATTATACAGCAATCGATATTTGTTCTTAGGAACATGGTGCTGAAAAGATACTTAGCTTGTCGAACATTTAGCAAATGTCAGCCATACAGCAATGAGAGCACTTTATCCATACGTACATACACTTATATAATCAGTGCTGACAATCAGCTGCACAACTGCGTCTGTGGAGCGCTGTCTATCAAAGATGGCGGTGTTATAAATATAATTGCGTCTTGCGATATCACTGCGGATAAGAACGATTGAGTTGCAGTTGCTCTGATGATTTTGTATCATAATGTGAAGTGACTTAATCGAAATCAATACAGGACATTTTGCGCAGAAAACAACATCGTCAACTGCTCAATTATAAAAAAGCTATTGTCGAAATACAACGCTTGACTGATGTTTTGTTCAGATAATGCGACCACAATATCTGAGGCTAGCTGTGGCGCCTTTTATTATGAGAAATTCGTCGGAAAAATATAGCTGAAGTTGAAATGAACCCACATTACTTCGTGTGACGCTGAGGAAGGCCTAAACTTATTTGATTTAGTGGTAACCTAGTAGGTGTAAACAGCAGATAAAATTTAGGCCGAAAGTGCAAAAACAATACCATCGCGATTGGACACTGTGTCTTCTCGCCATGAAGCGAAATACAGTATTACAAAACAGCTCCTGCGTGTGCGTGGCAGTGTACGAACTTCTAACAGCTTTGCTTGCACTGGAGTTGGCACTGCCAGAGGAGGAAATTCAGAAACAAGTGCGTTCGACGCAATATCAATTTAAAGTGTTCAAAAACGTGGATTGTTTCGTGTCATTGCGCAGTCGCCATTTAGACAAGGAAGGGACGTTGTTGTTTCATAATAGTACTGTGCAAGGTTAGAAGGGAAATGTAGGCTGTTGCCTGTTCCAAAACACCCGCATTATAGACCTGCAGTGACAGCGTTTGATATTTCACCATCGGCTTTAAGGCTGAGTAGCCTACCTGTGGTACAAAGGGGCCTGTCATGACAGCCAAACAAACCCCCTGGATGCGCCCCTGCCTGTTCCGAACCACCTGGTCAAAAAACTTGCAGTGGCAATATTTCATTGGCATTAATGCTGACCTACACTGTTCAATACTTAAGTGGCGCGAGTGATGAGTACCTATGGCATAAGGGGGGGGGGCTGTCATGGCAGCGAAACAGACTCCCAGGATGTGACCTTTTTGATACAAATCAGACCTTGTGTTTGTTTTCACTGCTGTGCACTCCATTTGAAATAATGAAGTTCAGTGTTGATCAAGACTAACATTTGTGCTTTGATACATTTCATTTTGGAAACTGTCATAGCACTTTAAGTTTGAATGTGCTGCTCTATAACAAATAAACTGCAGCACTAACTCCTGCTTTACCACTTTGTGGAACGACTGAAAAAGTATGTTGTGTATCAATATTTAATAACCATAGTTTTATTTCTATCAAGGATATCTTGTCTGATCCAGATGGCATCAAAAACAGTGATCCATTGCACTGCATCACCAATCTTTACCATTTCTTGCTACGGAAATGCTACAAGCAAAGACCAATCAGCAGGTAATTTTTTATTTGCTCTTCACACAAATATGAAGCATTTCAGCGTTTAAAAGAACAACCAGTGATTACAAATCTGTTTTCAAGTTACAAATGGTAGGAGTTAACTTTTGAAACTTTTGGTGAGGTTTTTCATTGTTTTGCGAAAGACTGCAAAACGTATGCTCTCTAGTGGCTAATCCTGATCAGATGGACAAAAAACGGATGCAATTTTTGGATTCAGCGCCCTCCAAACCTGTTACAAACTTCAAGTCGCCAAAAATCATGTAAACTGGTGTAATCCATGCTTTTGTAATTTACATGAATGAGGGGGCCACATTTTTGAGTGTGGTTTTCCCACCTGCTTTCGGTTGAGATTGTTTGATGTCACCCAAAACTAAAATCAAGACTCTCGAAGGTTACAACTTCTTAATATGAATTTACTACAGGGTGTAGGCAGATATTCCAATATATATTTCTTTGGAATCGTTGTGATAACTAGGGCAACCAAAAGTCAATTATTTTCTGCCGTTTTGAAAGTTCATGAAACGTCCACAAACAAAATTTCACACTCATACCATGAGGGAATCCCAAGTAATTAGGTCAAAAAAAAGTCAAAATTTATCTTTAGGTCAAAATTTTCTTGCAGCAGTTTTTCTCTTCATCAATACTTTATTGAAATTGCAACGACAGATATCGATATGCTTTTGCAAGTTTAAGTTGCAATTCTGTAGTAATAGTGGGTTGTTGCGACTTCAGGCGTAATAATGCTGTTTTGCCCACTACTGGACGATTGAATAGTATGTAGCATAGGCATGGTGAGGCAAGAAATGTGGTCTTACAGTAGGCTTGGTTTGGTAAATGCTCAATCCATTATGCGTATAACGTTACAACTTTATAATCTTCTCATGTGTGTCTCTAGCGTAGTTATGTACTTATCATTGATATCATCCCCAAAGTTAAACAACCAAATATTTTAAAATTTCGAAGCATACACTGCATAAATACACTTCTGGGTTAACCTCAACACCTAAGGCTGAATTATTTTGCAGTTGCAAACGCAGAAAATTTATAGGTCAAAATAAAGTCAAAATTTGTAAATTATAAAGTCAAAATTTTAAGTTTTTAGGTAAAAAAAATTGGTTGCCCTAATGATAACTTCTACTTATCAAACTTTTAATCTTAGAATTAAGTTTGGTTTGTCATGTTGGGGTTTGACTAAAGGTTTAAAAACCTGGTTTCAGTTACTTTGGGTTCACTCATAACTTAGCTCATTGTAGTCTAATTACTTTTGACCTACGACCTATTTTACAAAACCGTTACAACTCGCGGGCCACTTACAGTAAAATGATGTATGAAACAACAAATTCACAACATTAAAATCTAAAAAAGGAGAAACAAGTGAGTGCGTCATGGAAATTATCAATCAATAGCAATTTACTACAAATCTCTATCAGTGGGATGCCTGTGGTCGAGGCTTCTCTGCAACACCACCGTTCCTTTATCAATACCAATGTTAGTGGCAGCAAGTCTGAGACTATCGTCCAGTGTTTCGTCTGCCATTCAATTGCCGTTTTTAGATGTGACTTGCTTCATAGTATAGAAAGTGTATGTACTGTACTCTCACGCACGTATGTGCTTCTAAACTTCGAGCCCATTTTGGCAAGAAATCTTTCAGTTTGAGAAAGCTGTTTTTGCTGACTAATCTCGACAAAACTGTTTTTGCTGACTAATCTCGACAAAGCTGTTTTTGCTGACTAATCTCGAGAAGCTATCTACAGTTTGCAGGAATGGGCAATTAATTTGGCTCGGTGGCCACTTTGAGAATGCCGCGTATAGCTGATAGATAGTCAGATTTATTTGGCGCCAATAGGTTCATGCGCCAGATGTACTCCACTCATCAAGACAACGAACGGCACCGAATCAGAACACAGACTGCCACAATTAAAAACTGGAAAATACGTTTTTCCCAAATAAATGTATTCACTGATATTGTTTCCAATTCGGGGCAAATTTTTAAAACCCGGGTTTCGGGTAGTTGAGAAAAGAAACCCGCGAAAACCCATTTTTTTCATGTTTTGAAGTGAATGCGATTTTGAGCGATGAAAACTCAATATCATTGTGAAATTACTACTGTTGGCCCTGCGCGATTTATTAGAGTATTGTTAGTTAAATTAAGCACAGTTATAATACTGACGCACGACAATCAAAGCACACTTTCATCATTCAGTCTGTTTCTGAGTTTGTGACAAATAGTCCCGTGGCTGATGAAGCCCACTCTGGTTCCACTGTGGGCTTGATTGTCATTAAGGCATGGTACAGCTATTCAAGGTTATTTGATCTCTTCTTTGTAGCCTCAAACAGACTAAGTTCCTTTTTCACTATTTGCGATCGAATCTCTTCCTGTGCCGGAATAGTTTTGTGATCTTCACTCTCATGGATTACATGGATTATGTGCTTTGATTTCAAATAGTTGATCAAACTTTCGGTGCTTGAACCACCTACTTTTGTACAACGGAGTACAAATTGCACTTTGGTGTTGATTGAGCCTTATTGTAAAAGGAGTGGCTCAAAGCTTGGAATTTTATTTAATTACCAACATCTTTAAACTGAATGTGTATAATTAAAAATCTACTTAAAGTCGCTTCCAAAGGAAAGCCAAATATTTTGTAGAAAGTTATTGCAAACAGAAAAGGAACGAATCAATTTTGCAAAGAATCACAGCTTGTATATGGACTAACACAGGGGTCGGCAACCTTTCCCGAGTCGCGGGCAAAAACGAACTCCGCAAGGTATGGCGAACCGTACTGATTATCCACCACCAACAATTCCGTTCCATTTGCTGTTGTTAAATCTTGGGGATTTATGGAATTTTAATCAGTTTAACTCCTGATTTTCATAGTTCACAACGAAAGCCCAAAATGCGACATACAGTACATTTATAGCACAGTGCGGTTCCTCATAAGTATTTAAAACAGGTTGTTGCAAGGAGGGCAGATCCATAAAACAATACCACCAGGCGGGCCATACACTTAATACAATTTGTTAAAGGGGCTGCGGGCCGAATGATTTCGCTTGGCGGTCCGTAAGTTGCCGGTCCCTGGACTAGCTCATAACAGCTTATAAATGAATGAACTAACTACTGACTCTACTGCGTAGCTTTGAAGAACTACCTCACGTGGTTGTTATTCAATGAGTTTAGCGAAAAGTCTAAAGTTCGCGTAGACACTTAGTAAGTGCAAAATGACGTCACGATCCGTTTGAATAGGTCAATTGAACGAAAATATAAACGGGCCAACAACGAACGTACGGTGGTCACCGAGAAAAATCCGCACCTCGTGCCTCATGAGTTGAAAGTTGTGCTAATTTGACCATTACACGCGCCAATCTGCAACTTCAATGTCATCAGAATTACTAACAGTTGAATGCAACACCATTTCAGTTTATTTTTAATTACCTGGGTTTGGTAGTTGTAACAATTTAGGTTCAACCACCTTTGTGCTTTTTGTTACATTTTGTAACAATTTAGGTTCAACCACCTTTGTGCTTTTGCAGGGTTCCTATGCGCTTTGGAGCTGACCTGGAGATATTTGTCAGTACACATACTGTTGCAAGACGTGCAACGAAAGCAAGCGGTGCTTTGCTTGATAGTGCAAGCAATTTGGAAATTAAACAGAAAACGAATTATGTTGATGCAAATACTGGAGAAATTTTAATGCCTAGCGATTTGAAATTAAAACAGGTACTTTTTCTTGTGACTTGCTAATTTCACGCCAGTAATGAAAATTATTGTAAACATGGCATGGTCTGGTCAGACATTAGTCACGTTGACTTAAATTGAAAGTTCACCCATAGTGCTGGGCTGCTTGAATGGTTATTGGCGCTGCGCTGTGGAAATTGTATAATAATGTTCTGAAGGCAGCACTGCAAGGCTAAAGTGGAACTAAGACGTTGGACCAGGAATGTCCAAAATGCGGTCCGCGGGCACGTTCTACATGGCCCACGGTTTTGGTTTCAGATTATGTTGTAAACGACTGTGTCGGTGAGACAGCGTTTTGCCGCTGATTCAGACATTTCCCCGTTGTGTTTGGTTGTGCTGAGAGCGAATACGAGCATGAAGGCCGTTGCGAAGAAATGTTTCTGTTTCGAGCCTTTTGCGAAATGTCTGGACTATGCTTACTGCCCTGTGCGGTAAAAATGTCGGAAGGACTGCCAGCTTGCAGGCGCCCTCACGTGATCGAATTTGGCCCTCTGAAAAAAAGTTTGGACACCCCTGTGCCAGGCCAATGCGCATGCGTTCTACAGAATCATGAAAACTTAGTTTTGGTGTAATTTCGTTAGGGACGTATTCAATGCTCTTTATTGTCTAAGATTATTTAAATTTGTCCTGAATGCCGCAGACCTGGGGAGGAATGGATATAATTTTCGAAAAAGAAGATGTAGAAAGTACCAGGAAGCTGAAACCTGTCGGGTTTACTTTGCTTGGATTTAAACCAACCGCTTCGGTCAAAGCCCAGCATCATGTCCGCACGGCTCAGTTCATATATCCGGACGAAGAATCTATAGAAGGTGGTTTTTAGCAGATCAAAGCGCGTGCGATGGCATTAACGTGGTAATTTATAAAGAGTTGCATGCACGGCCGATTGTTTTTGCGTGTACAGTATTCATCTTCGAACACCGAGTGACGTAGGTGCAGGAGCAAGCAAATTTTTGGGGATGCGAAGGATTTTTGCCCGAATTTCCCCAAACTTACCCGAAAAGTGGTTCTGTGACTTTTGCTTACAAATTTTCTCCCACAGAGGTCATAAAAGCCTTGTTTTGGTGTGACCTCCAAAGGGAGGGTTTTCTTTTGTTTTTCTACAAACGTTGGGCGCCGTTTTTTTTTTGAAGTCAAACAACGTGGGGCGCCAGTTTTGCCCAGATTTTCAGGGACTCCGCCCACGTTTTCAAGGATTTTGCACCCCCCCACCCCCTACACCGCTGCCGAGTGAACTGCTGATAAGAAACACGTGATACTGCTGGAATGTGTTTTTTACTTTCATGAACAATGTGCTTGCTTTCCAACGCAGGTAGTGACAACATAAACCTTGGTTACGCCGCACATAATTTCATCCGTATTTCCTCCTGTTTCTCATGTAAGAATTAGAAAATGAGTTCATTGATAATTATCTTCATCCCCAATCGCTTCCCTTACAATTTTGTGTAGTAACCCCAAAATAGCAGCAAAATGCGGATTCCGGAAACAAACATTCGTTTGTCACAGTGGCATTCAACGGGGGCGGGATCGCTTCCCGGAGGGCGATTTTGTGATTTACCAGATTTGGGGGGCGATTTCTGCAGATCAAAATATACTCTAAAGTTCTGAATTTATTCCAAGCTGCTTGCAAACATCAGGAATAGACGAAGTTATTTTTTTGGGGACGTGATAAGAAAAGTCAGGTAGAACACCAAACAATCAGCATCAGAGATCGGAGAAAAGCCGGGGACCGTCTACAAAGCACTGTAGCTACCTCACCCAGCTTGAAAAGTGACTTTACTGCAGCGCAGCCAATTTGAGTGCAAAATTTGGTGCGGTAGAAATCAGTGACATCACATGTTCGCAGCCGCCAGGTGCAAGCGTAGCACTTTCAGGTGTCGGTGTTGTGATATTACTGTTAGCTGAAGACTTCCGCTTTGTAGAGGGTTTTGATGACATGCTGTGGTTTTCTTGCACTGAGGCTGAGCGTAAGTGTTTGCTTCTTTGCTTTATCCGGACTGGATCTCTTTCTCAATAGAATGGTACCCGAAAAGGAGAGCAGGGCAGCAGAATATTTCCACTTCACATAAAAACCTACACGATGTATTGCAATCACTGTTGTAGAGCTTGTGGCTGGGAACAGCCGCTCCTGCATTGTGTCGTTTTGGCGTTAAGGTTTGTTTCGTTGTTTGAAACAAGCGATGAATGTTACGTCATTTACAAACACTTGTTGTATCTCCGCATAAGCTCAGTTCACGAGACTCGCCACCAAAGTGGTTTTGCAGTGACCAGAATGCAGAAACTTCTCACAACTTATCGACTTGAACATTCCGGAATGGTCCAAGGAAAATTATGACCTTCACTGTTGGCCGTGGAGCAACAGGACCGCGTCCTGATGCTTGGTCTGGTTAACAATAGCGTGGAGACGATGGTGTAGCTACTCTTGTGAAAGCATCGTGTTGGTAGAGATTTATTGTCGTGAAATTGCATCCAGGGTGAAAAAACATGGCGTCGGGTAGATTCGTGCAGCATTTTTTCCCCACTTTTGTTCAACAGCGGTTTCTCCTCCACAATTACTCTTATGGCGTTTTCTCTCTGATTTGGCAAACATACAACCAGCCTGGATGACGATGGTGTGCTTGCTATGAACTAAATTGTTACGTTTTCTTTTTTAGGTAGTACATCTTTGTTCAACGCTCTCTTGCAAAAGTGCTTCGATAAAAAGTTGGTGGCCATCTGTTGGTACGTTAATGAAATTTGTGGCGCCATATTTTTAGTCTTGTGTCGTGAGGAATTTTAGACACATGTAGCTGGAAATTTTAACTTGTGCTCGAATCATGCACTCTGTTGATAAAAATTAAACACAGTGTTCTTTCCAGATAACACTGTTTGCTTTCCAGGTAGAGTTGTTGTTTGGCTCTGGTGATAGCAGTTCCATGGACAATAGCGGGTGCCTGTTGCTGTTGTCTGTGCACTTTCTCTTGTCTTGCTTTAAACCTTTAGTCATTTCACCCATAAGCTCTTTGCTTACAAATTGTTTCACTGAAAATGCGTCGCTGACGTGAATTCAATGTCGCAGTCTTCCTTGTGGTGTCTTGGAACCCAAATCTTGAAATGTACCGAAGTATCCTTTCGCACTTGTAGATACATAGGGTATAAGAAGCGTCACCTTTTGTTGCCTTATATTTATATTTCTGCGTCACCTTTTGTTGCCTTATATTTATTACCTTATATTTCTGCGCAGTTATTCTTTTAAATATTTGCCGATGTGCATATCTTTACCGCCTGTACCAGCATATTTATCACGCATAGAAGAAAATAAATAACATTGCAATAGTTTTAGTGGCATCTTCCATCCAAAATATGCCAAGCATTTTTGCATATTCTGAAACCGATGCGACAAAGCTTTCGTTGAACAATGAAACAGCGCTCTGGGTATTCAAAAATAAGTTTGGCTTTACTGGCAGAGTCCGCACCTACCCGGTGGACTATCATCCAAAAGGATGTTGTAACCTTTGCCGCCAGTTTATTTCTCGTGGTTCAATGCCTGTTCAGTAATGTTGTGCACGTCACCAAAGCTCCATTGCTTGATCGGTGTTTCGAGGTGCCATGCAAATTTTAGTATTTTTACCTGACGTTCTTCCAACTCGCAATTCCTGCTTAACAATCGAAACCAACATCCATGCGCCGATGCACTTTAGGGTTTTAAGCACTTTGGCGCAGGTAGCGAGCGTGTTATTTCTAAAATTTGCAGGTGATTAGATCACTGGCTGGCTTCATCTGATATGCTCTTTACATTTGCCAGGTATGCCGCCAGAGGCAACTCAGCACCAAAACTCGTTGCACTGATGCCTCAAGTTTGTGAAGCTGATGATGAAACGCAGGAGATCGTGAAGTCGCCGGGATTTTATGTTGTGTTTTTACCATTCGCCGATGATTTGAGGTGACGCGACTCCGCAGTGATCCAGCTGCTGCCACCCACTGCGAACTTACTTATTCCCAACTTTCAGACATGTGAGCATCGACAAGAGCAGGCCTCGCGCGACTCAGGAGCAGGTCCACGCTGCTGAAGCGGTGATAAAGCGGCTGCGTTTCGGTTTCGACCCCGAGAACTTCGACAACCCGGCGCTGCAACTTCATTATAAGAATTTGGAAGCCATGGCGCTGCAGAAGGGCGCTCCTGATCCTATTGAAGATTACACGAGTAAGTAAAAGCGAATGTTTGTAGAAGTCCCTTCGTGAGCCGAGCTGCTGCGTAATTTGAAACTGATCTGTGTTGTGATGTGTTCCTCTCGAAAGCATGTGTTGATCTCTTGCGCCCCCCGTGTTCGCTCGTGCAATACAAAACCAGCACTGAGGCGGCCCAGGTCTGGCTATCCACAAATTTCGTATGGGAGTGAAGTTGGTACGTACAGGCTATGCTGTTTCCTGAATTGGCTGTGCGCTATGCTTAAGGCAGCTTAAGTAAGTAATGTGACGAGGAACTCCAATTGTAAAATGCTCAAGTTTAAGCCTGTCAGCAGAAATTCAAATTGTTACGGTTTGCTGCCGCCAACAAATGGCAAAGTACTGAATTCTTGCAGCAAAAACGTAATTTTTTGCTTTGGAAGCTGGTGCCGACTGCATTCCATTACTAGACTCAGCAGCTATGCGATTCACTGAATGCTGCAGGCAATTTATTTTGACAATTAGAATTTGTGAAACTGTTTGAAGCAGATTCTTATCTTGCTTTTCGCCAACACGTGCGCCGGGCTCTCCGTCATCAGCGCAACCAGCATAACGCCATCATCAAAACGTTGCCAAACGTTTATTCAGTTCCAGATACAAAAACGATCAACAGGAAAGCTGAGAAGGAGATTCGGGATCTTAAAGACCTGCTTTTCCCTCCTGGATACGAAGCTTCTTCCAACTCCGTCAAACGCAAAGCTGCTGCACCAAAAACCACGGCTAAGAAGAGCAAAGATGCAGTAAGAAATTTTATGTCTCGCCAAGTTCACTCTTGCAGTATGTTTTCTGTTCGACAATCGACTGGTTTGATTTTTGCCAAACCACAACCAATCCACTGCAAGTCCCTTTAAGCTCCAAGATGTAATTATCACATTGTTCTGGGGTCCACGTGGAAATTTCATTCAAACTACGGTATGCATTTTTTTAAACTGATATTAAATCAACCAAGTCAGGTGATTTTCTTCGATATCCAACAGGGCCCAGCGGATTGCTACAAAACAAGCAGTGTGTGAAGCATGCGAGGCTTACCAAGCAGCAGCTATGCTTATTTCAAAGATTGTGGTTCTTTCCGAGAGAAGATTTTTCAAGCCGTACTGGATGTATTAACTTCTGTGATGTGAACGTGATTGTGACGTCAGGCACTAAATACGTAAAGTGAACGTCATCAGTAGAAACGTGAGGTTGTGGGAGTTTCGGTTCAAAAAGGAAAATGCTTGTTTTTGGCAAAGTTGCTCTGTTGATGTTGTTTACAATCTGTGATGAATTTATTGTAGATTAATGTCGAGAAGTGCGTTGCGGACGACTCCCTGGGTAGATACACTGTGGCAGACCTGAAAGGAACGTGCAAGAGCCTTGGCATTTCCTCGGTCGGTAAAAAGGCTGATTTGATTGCTGCCATAACAAGGCATGTCAATGGCGATTGAAGAAGAACAACCTTCCTCCAGTGGATAAGTTGACTGCAATTAATTGGTTGCTGCACACGTCGTTGCAACTTCAAAGAAAACTATTTTCGAATTCGAATCACAAAAAGCGCTGAAAACAAATTCGTGGTGTTTGTCAATTACGTTTCATTCAGAGGTCTGTTGCGTCATGGATTTTCGTGTTATTTTGCGACCGTAATGTGGAAAACATCGCTATAAAGATATTTTCCAACGTTGGCTGGCCATGCTCAGCTTGACGGGTGAAGGATTCTTCGTAACAAGCGCCTCTTGTTTCGTAACAAACGCTTCTTTCGTAACAAGCTCCTCTCGTTTGCGGGAGTTATGCTGTGGAAATTTTTCCATACACTACCCTCGGCCCCGAAATTGGAGAAAGATTTTTGGAGTTTCTTCAGCATCTGCGGGGATAGTAGCAATGTTTGATGCCAATGGTGAAGTAATAATCATTGACGTAATTTACTAATATCATTACTATTTGAACATCCGGTGTAATCATTTTGGTGAGAAAAAGTTTCGTCGTCTTCAATAAATAATGAAATCCTTTTCAAACTTTTTAGCTTGATGTGTTTCAAATACACTACTGCAATTTTCTTTAGCATCTTCAAATACATTATTGTAATACAACCGCGCCGTGACGTAAACACAAAGAGTTAACGAGCTTATATCACCTGAGTTAAATCGTTTCTTTGCACTTCACGTCGCTGAAAGCTTTCTGATATGGTAAGTTTTTTGTAATAATGTATTCATGTATTTTTGGTTTTAATCGAAATCCTAATTCCTTTTGTCAATCACGGATGTTTCGGAAATGACATTTTGGTTCTAATTATTTTTAAGTGATCATGTTTTTCGTCCGTGACGTAACGTGCCCAACTGACAGTTTTCAAATCAGAACTAAAACAAATGACCTGCATGTACAGTATGAACATTTTTATCATCCAGGGTTGCGGCGCCGTCCTAGATATGAGCTTCGGCTCCGGAGCTCTTCTTTTAATGAACATGGCTCCGGATCTGTTCGTTTTTATACATTAATATTTTAAATTGTCTTGGCGTGCCTCAGATTAATGGAAAATTAAATATATGTGGCACGTACACAAAACTAATAGAATATGCCTAACGTATTGAGTAATCTTTTTGTATCTGGAACTGAGTAAACGTTTGGCTGGCAAGCAACGTTTTGATGATGACATTATGTTGGTTGTGCTGGTAGTATTTTGCAAGCAGCACTCTTACCATGACAGAAAATCAGCGAAAAAACAACAATCACAGGCAGGGGCGACTCGTCTAGACGGGCTGCCGGGCTGCAGCCCTCCCTGAAACATGTAAGGCAAAAGATTCGGCCAAACTCGCCTTAAGTTTGGATTTAGTTACGAAAATTTCACAACACAATCATTTTCGGTACTTACGACACCATTTCGGCTCAACGTTACCTAGGAATCCAACAAAACCAATGTTTCGCTGTTTTCCAACGACGCCGCTTATGTGATGACGTTTTCAGCACACTTGCCGATGAATTTGGCGATTTCGGGGCTGTCATCCGCACAGCCCTAAAGGAAAGAAACCAAACAATTGGCTGCAAAAAGAATGGTGGTATATCTGCTTATCCGAAAGCGTTTTTGATATTTTGACGATTAATTTTTAAAGAAAAAACGGAGGAAATATGATCTTCACTGTTTTTTACTACCTGAATTTCTTGGATATTGAATTTTAGAATTAAGTTTAACAATGCTTTTACTAGTACTTTGGCGGCATTGGATTCAAATCTGGTCGCCAATCTCGGGCTGCGAAAATACAGCCCTTCGTTTATCTGCACCAGTGCAGCTTGCAACAGCAGGCTAAGCTGATGAGCTTTCTAGGGTTGGCGTTTGAAGATGTACGGCAGTAGTTGGTGGATCTCATGCTTGGACAACACAAGATGTGACTGGTTTAAAACATTGAAATATGAAAAATTTGAAGCATGAGACATCTGGCAAGCCTATAAGCATTCAAGTACTATAAGTAGACCTTTAATTTTTTGGCAAGGTGAACGTTGCAGCTGTAACTGATTCAGGATACAAACTTTACTGGAAAAGCATAACAGTCCAGTGAAAGAAGTAGAAATTTTGTGTAAAATCATATACTGTTCGAAATCTTTTGGAAAATTTAACCTTAATTTCAAGGAACATGATTAAAGTACCTGCGCAACGAAAGTGGTTCTAGCCTGGGTCTGCTGCCATGACACGGTTTAAATAAAATGCTAAGCTTTGTTTTGTTAACAATAGCGCCTCATCAGTCGAGCGGAATGTTCCAAGCGTACTGTGCGAGTGGTGCTGGGTTCGACTCTCGCCTTTGCAGCTTTGATGGCAGTGGTTATGCGTCATTCTTTTGATGGGACCGGCTTAATTCTTTTGTTTTTCGTGTTTACGCTTTAGGGTTTGGTTTCATTAAACTGAAGTGAATGTTTTCTATGTATCAATAAGGACAACTGAAAATTACGAGTTTGATAAGATTAGGGCTGCTGGAGTAACTGGAAACGCCACTAATTATAAAAATAGCCAGGGCGACAATTCCATATGTTCAACCACACAGGGTCGTCGCCAGCGGGGGGGCAGTGGTGCCCGGCCCCCCATTTGAAATCGGTGCCCCCCCATTCCACGTTTGGCCCCCCGGTTGCTGCATACATCCAATACTGTATTTTAAAAATGTGGTCTCCCTTCTGTTTTTTTGCCCCTCCATCTGGTTTTTGGCATCAACTGCTGCTAAATCTTGGCGACGGGCCTGCAACCAGTGGTGAAATTTTGAAGCCCTCCCGGCCAATTTCACCACGAGCTGCCACTGAAAAGAATGATTTCGTCAGCGGTGAGGATTTTCCAACAACGCCCTTGAGGCAATCCCTCCGTGGTCATTGTTTTTTTAAGCAGCACCTGTCCACTGTAGTTATATTGTACCTGTTTTTTTCGATGCATGTTCACTTGTGATTGCACGAACGATATTCGTTAACAAAAACAGTAGTGTTGCGTGCACTCAAGGTATGCTTCCCTAAAATTGTTATTCCAAGAGTAATGAGTAACCTCCATTTATGCACAAAAGCGCGTAGCCTGCTGCAAATTTGTGATAAATCGAACATGTAGTCATGGGCGTCGGAAGGGGGGGCAGGGTGGCCTTGGCCCCCCATGGATTTTGAAATTTTCAGCTAAAAATTGTTGTTTTCTTAGTTATGAGAGTGGTAAAAATCAAATTTCACCACTTTTGGCACCCCCTGAAAAAATTTAGGAAAAATCGCGAAGTGGCCTCTCCTGGAAAAAAAAATTCCGTCGACCATGCACGTTGTGTAAGCAATGTTTTCTGTCACCTATACCTAAAATTCCAGTATTTTTTCGTTGAACCTATTTGTAAAAATACGATTTTCAACGATCGAATTAAGGAAATTGCGGAAAACCCAGACTTGCATCTCAAAACAAATAAAATAGTCTTAAATACTTCCCTACAAACGCAGCCCACGAATAAAACAAACGTGAAACTACAAAAATGAAAGTTTGCAATATTGGAATCAGCAATATATATCTGCATACACTTTAGACTTGAATACAGTAACACCAGAATCAACTGACCAGAGCTGCTTTTCCAACTTACGGCGTTATCTACATACGGGACATTTCCAATACGACGCTTCCTTAGCGTCGTTCACTTCTTTTTTGCTCATATTAAGACAAGTGTCGTGAAACCATCGGGGACATATATCATATCCAATCTGTTAAAAAGTGAGAAGCACCAAATTAAAAATTGTTTTCTAATTAATTCTATCAATTCTTTTCTAGAACGTGACATGTTGCGTACCCATTGTTGGTCTTGCTTTGATGTTTTTGTCCCGCACTGGCAGCAGCGTTCTCTCATGTCTAAATACACAACAGAGAAGAACATAAGTAGTTGGTTTTGCTTAAACATACAAATTCGAAACTTAATTTTATAATATAAGGTATATCTGTTTCTCTGTTCCATGAAACAAAAGACTAAGGGCAATGTTGTGCAGCCTCATTGCACATACTTCTTTCATTGATAGATTGCATATAGCTTATCCGTACTGAGTTGAAAAGTTATCTCAAACACACAACAAAAAATCTACTCGAAGTATAACACTACACCAAATCTTCTTTCTGCAGGGTGTGCGACCAACAGGCCGATTGTTTCTATATCTTACTTACCAGATGTAGTTATAATCTCATTTGCCAAATCCACTCGAGCCGTTTGTAATGTAGATTGTTTATTGCAAAAGTTCAGGTTTGTTGGCGGTTGTGGCAATTGCTTAACGATTTCTGATGCGAAATATTGAAAAAAGTATTCGATATTTGTAATGCTTGCTTATAGCCTTGCGGTTGCACTCCTCAACAACAAGAACATGGTTTGTGCACTGACTTTTATGACGTAAATCCCACAGTTGTATTCGTCCTGCTGAAGACAATGCCGCACATGTTTTGATTGTACTTTCTGCAATTGTTCTCCAGATGGTCTTTGTATCATGAATCGTCTGCTCACCAAAGAAAATACCAAAATGAGCAAGAAAGCCGTCTCCACAGTTAAACAATAGTTTTTGCATACCTCCACCTGTTGACTGCATGCATAGTATCTTGTTCTTTTCTGCGTAACGGATCCACGAGATACAGTGACGCAGACGCAGGATGTATGAACTGCACAACGAAAAATTACAATTCGGATCTTTCAGGTAAACATTTCCAATTATGTTTGTAGTCGTAATAACAAAATTTTGTTCAATATTTACCAGTAGTTTCCAATGGTTACTTTGGGAATTGTAAGCGCCAACCAGGGCGTCATAACCACTCAAGTCAATCTGTGATAGAAGAATTTGTTAAAAAATCAATGTTATAATCCCACTCACTAATACAGTTTATCATAATATTTCATGATTTTCTTATTTTGGCTGGTATATTGCGGCTTGCAACTTCATGGTTTTCATTCAAAATACAGTCA
>Ga0210059_1006820_pt1 | contig 18253 bp, 9 predicted proteins | sample Ectturendosymbi2_FD_188042 | JGI IMG/M metagenome (GOLD analysis project Ga0210059, IMG submission 188042) | Ecteinascidia turbinata endosymbiont from Florida, USA - Sample 2 (SPAdes) (version 2) | ecosystem: Host-associated > Tunicates > Ascidians > Unclassified | place: Key West, Florida... | reverse complement strand
GAGCTCTATACAACTTGCCCTGGAGAGCGAGTGTTAGTAGCCACCAAGTTCAATGTAACATTCCTACCTTTGAGGCACTGTTACGTAAATACAAGTACCTATTTCTCGAAAGATGCAGAAAATCTAACAACTTATGGTTACGTGCTTTGATGCAGTCAGATTGTTTGTACTCGTCACTATTCTTTGAACACTATAATCGCATTTTACTCTGTGATTGAGTGATCGAACTTTGCAGTGTCAGAGAGTGAACTCGGTGAGGTAGCTCTATTGCTGCTGGTTGCTTTCCTGTTAGTTAATGCCCCGAATTGCCATCTCTTGCTTGTGCTTGCTCAAGTAGTTCAAGGCGATGCAGTCAACTGCAACAAATTGCGCCCGATAAGGGACCTGAGAGAAAAGCCTTAAGCCCCTCTCAGTAACATCCTCCGTTGAAGATCGTCTTGAACCAAAGGGTAAGGGTCGAACTTGCAAATTGAGAGTTAAAGTATGGATAAAAGTGATAAAACTTCCAATCAAATGGAGAGAGAAGTGATGTGGCGGCCAGAAGATAGCGCCACATGTCAATAAATGGTCACAGCTAGATGGTGCCCATTAGTAACAAGTCACTGTGACAGCAGTCACCACAAACGAAAGATCGTAATTCACTTATCCCTATATACTGATGGTGCAACCTAGTAGTAGTAGAGTGAACTCACGGGGTGATATACTGGCATTATGGTTGCGACTGATAGTTTAATGTGGTGACTAGTGGAAGCAGAGAGTGATCTCAGTGAGGGAGCTCTATTGCTGCTGGTTGCTTTCCTGTTAGTTAATGCCCCGAATTGCCATCTCTTGCTTGTGCTTGCCTAAGTAGTTCAAAGCGATGCAGTCAACTGCAACAGTGGGATGGTCTTTGCAGAAGTGTGAAACGTAACCCATGTGACAGTAAAGTTCGTGAAAAAAAAATCGTGCGTTCCAGTGGTGCCACTCCTAATGTTTTTCCACTAGATCTAGTGTTTTTGGATTTCACGTAGTGTTCTAGTGTTTTTTCATAGCTATCTAGGTTTTTTTTATGAATGAGCTGAATGTATTTAATTACACAATTTTGTTTGATTGTAACTATAATTGAGACTTCGATTTCGTGGAATTACAATTTGCTAAAAATCTACCTACTAACTAAATTACATGTGAAAGGACTGAGGATGCGTGATTTTAAGTGAAATTGTTTTCCTATTGAAAATTTGCTGATCGATTCCTTGCTTACACCCATCGTGGAAAGTACCTACACAAGAGCATATATAAGGTTGCCTGTAAAAGGCGGAGCTCTGTTGAGTGCGTCTTGGCTCCTCAACATAGAACGTCTTACGATCCTGAAATTACAACGAAAGAAGACTTCGATAACTGGAGAACACGACTCAGAAGTTTATGACGAATTTACGGCGAGCCAAACGAAGCCGAAAATTAAAACAACGACTGAAGATATTAACTCTCTAAAATATTGTTATGTACGCCTATTCGATGTATTTGTACTTCATTCATTATTATGAGTTACCTTTTAAGAGAATAACTTAAGGTGATATGGAGACTATTACATTAAAAAATAATTTCAAATTGAAAATAGAATTGATAACGAAAGCAACACATAAACCCTAGCAACACATAAACCAGTAGTAGGCCTTACCAAACTGGTGTAGTTCAAAAAGACCTATCCATGGATTAGATTACCTAAAAGAGAACTACGATTCAGTGGCCATGATGCTGCTGACAAATCGGGTTCTCTCTCTCTCTCTATGAAAGTATTGATTTCGTATTTAACCTCTGTTGTTAAACCCTGATGTTTGCGGTAACTTATGTTACGTGCTTTAATTAATGATTGTTAATATAAACCCCTGTCGCGATGAGTTTCACAGTGCTTAACGTTATACTAATAAAACCATGAGTGAATATAATTTTGTTGTGATAAACTGAGCGGCGTCGAGCGAAACCGGCCGGTCTAAGTTTCTTAATTGTTAACTTGGGCGAGCCATGGACACTTCCAATAACCAGTGCTCTTGCGGAATTGTCCTAAATGTGTAGTGGTCCTCTTCTTTTAGAAGTTGACTGCCACAGCTCCGTAAATAGCGGAGCTTGGTTGCGGAGGTTTGTTGACGTAACCGGAGTCGTTAAACCTGATATTTGTCTTTGAGAAATGAGAAGTAGACGGTAGCAAAAATAATTGTACTGCAAAAGGTGATGTTACATTACGGTAAAAAAAATATATTTTGAAGTTTGATAATTTTTGGTTATCTGAGTTTCACAAAGGTTCGGGGACAGAAAATAGGTTTTAACAGTTGTGAATGTATAAAATTTTTAAACATCGCGAACTTCCATGTATTCCATGTTTCGGGGAAACACATATGAAGTTACAATGATGCAACATTTTTCTTCACTTTTTTTCCTTTTTTTGATGCTGCAACGCAACTTTTTTCCACTCCGGTTACGTCATCAAACCTCCGTAACCAAGCTCCGCTATTTACGGAGCTCCGCCTTTTACAGGCAACCCATATAGAATCTGTTTCGAGTTCAACAGCTACAAAGTCACTGTGGTCTTTTGTTAAAAAATTCACTGACCTGCAGTAGGCAAACAAATACAAGCGTTGCTGCTACAGTGTCTCCCATTTTCTTTGTCGCTGGTTTTCAAATGTCTTTCTTTGCATTGCAACACATTTTTTGGCCATTTTCATTGAGTGTAGGTTGGCCTTTTGCTTTCACAGCTAACTTATTTGTGATCTAGTGTTTTTTTTGTGAATCTAGTGTTTTTTATCATGAAATCTAGTGCTTTTCCTTAAGAACAGAGCGGCAACACTGGTGCGTGCTCTTGCTCAGTGTCAAACGAAATTTTTGACCTCTATGAAATTTCTGAACTATTATTCTTATTGTTTGTCAGTTATTTTGCTTATCAGCAAGGAATAAAGTTTGGTGATTACTTTCTTGATGTTGTTTGTGGTCTAAATTAAAAATTTTTGTCAGATTCAGATACCCACAACAAGCTACAGAACAGGAATAAATATATAACCACTAAAAAATATTAGACTTAGTCCCAAACGTTCATTATTTCGTTTTTCTAACCCAAACCCTAACCCGACACACTTACCTAACACCAAACCCTAACTCCTAATCATCAGTTTTCTCAGCGTATTTGACATGTGGAGCAGTTCTCTCAGAGTACTGCTCTGTGCATATGCATACTCATAGATATGTTGTGATGTCAAAAATTTCGCTTGACGCCGGAATGTAGACTGGCACGTGACATAAGTCCTGACTTTTGTGAAACTCTGTCTTAGAACTAAATCCTTTTCTCACTTACTAAACATCTTTTGTTTTTCATGTACCTAACACTTATATTGGATAAATGTTTGCTGCTACTTTAATCTGTCCATACGCTTGGCTTGTCACTTCAACATCATTTGGTGACACTATGCATCCTGGTTCAAGGTTGGAAATAACTCACCCATGAAACTCACCCCATTATGGTCTGTGGGTAAATTTCTATTTTTTCATGATTAATATCATTATAAACAATTGTTTTTTTGCCTTTGATACTTGTTGTATTGAAATGATACTTTTTCTAATTGCATTGCTCTTTGCCTCATGACCCTTATTGCTGCTTGCCTACTTCACCTGTGTGCTTGCTTCAACTGCCCGTCTGTACATGTCTCAACTCTTCACCCATTGCGTGCCCACCATCACCTGTGTTACAACATGTTGATGTATATTGTGTATGCGTTACTATTACCCCTAAACCTAAAGTTTTAAATCTTAAACAAGCCTGACCCCTAAAGCTAAACTCCAAACCATAAACCTAATCCCTAAACCTAAACCCTGAACATAACCCCCAAGCCTAACTCATGAACCTAACCCTTAAAGCTACAGCCCAAATGTAAACCGAAAACCTAAACTGTAAATCTGAAGTGGAAAGTTTGGAAACTTGTGCAATCATTACTACCAAAATGAAAGTCGCCAACCTGAGAGGCGAGCCAAAAACCATCGGCACAGCAGACCTTAAACGCATCCATCACTGTTATGCTACGAAGTCGGTGGCATTTGAGTGGCAAACTCAGCATTTTATTCGAACCGCATCAGTCAAAGCATGTTTGTAGTCACTACTTTTCATAATGAGAAAAAAACAGATACTGATGCTTTTTATTTTTCATTGATGATAAGTGATGTCAATATTTTTGCATTATTCAAACTACAGTTGAAATACATTATAATGCAATTCCCTTTTGTGCAAGCCACATAAACAATTGGAACGGTTGCAAAGATTTAAAGAAATCTTTGGATCATTGATGAAGTCATTCAGGAAACAATTTAAGAAATTTGAGCAGCCAAATGCAAACCAATACCACAAGGCACAAAATGTCAAATAAAAGCAAAACGGAAAGAATACAGGTGCGAAACAGGCGCTATTGAAAATATGGTATAAATCCAAAAACAAAAATGGTCTGAAAAAGCAAAACACATAAGCAACATACATTTACACAACACAGATGATGGTGGGCAAGCAATCTGTGAAGGGTTAACATTTATTACAGATGAATAATTAAGTCGTGCGCATCCCTGAGAGAAGTAAGTGACAATGGAGGTTAGAATACAGAAAGCCATCCCTCAACCACAACATTACAGAGTCGTAAGCGTCAGCAGCATCAGTACTGTTGCAACCTCTCTGTCGGCGTTGCATAGATTGTGTGATTCACCATGGGCGGGATGTGTGCGAAGATCAACAATATATATGCGTGGCGTGAACAAACAATGATAGAGTGATCGCAGCATGTGATCTCTATTGTTGGTTACTGCCACAGTGCGAAGCTTTGCGCACTTGCCGCTCGGGCTTTCTGATCACAACAAAGTGGTGCTGTGACCAGGATTGGGACAAAGAAAGGTGACTCTTCTATCAGGTGGTTAAGCCTCAGCGCTTGATCACAGGACTCTCTACCTCAGAAGTGATCACCTGTTCAAGACTTCCGCACTGAACGTTGTATTCTGTTTACTGCGCTGCACACCGCAACTTGCATTCTGTTCTTGGCGAGCACGCCGATTAATTGATTGTGCGATCTGTTCGCCCAGTGCTGAGTTATTGCTGATTGTCATGCACAGCTATTGCATCATTTGTGGAGATGCCGCTGATTTATCATGCGTGTAATTTGCTACTAACTTTCCTTAGTTCGAATTAGTGTACTGGCACAGCAGGCATTGCTAAATTGCAGTTCGAGCAGCCTGTTCGCCTATTGTGAGACTACCGCTGGTTTCCTCACCACCACGAGACTACCGCTGGTTTCATCACCACATCACAACAAAATGGTGCTGTGACCAGGATGTTGAGGTCGTGCCGTGTGAAGCCTTAACAAAAAGAACGTGTGATCAATGCGGTTCGCTGTAAAAAGAAGGGGATGTTATTGCAACCTCTCAGTTGGTGTTGCGTTGATTGTGTGATTCACCATGAACAGGATGTGCGCGAAGAACAACAATATATATGCGTGGCACGTACAAGCAATAATAGAGTGATCGCGGCATGTGATCTATTGTTGCTTGCTGCCACAGTGCGAAACTTTGCGCACTTGCTGCTCAGGCTTTCCGATTGCAACAGTACCACCAGCGTAGGGTTGTACCTCCAGCGTAGAGATGTACCACCAGCGTAGGGGTTCATTTAGAAGGCAACTGTTTGTACCTCCAGTGTAGGGAGGTGATTTGTAAAGCAACAGAATAGAGATGAGTAGCAGAATGAAAAAGGAATTATTATCAACACGGACCACAAAGAAGCAACACAGTTTTTCATAGACCATGATGAAGTATCATAGTTGGACATATTTCCACATAGCTTCATGGATGGAAATCCTACTACCTAGTCAGAAATTTAGGATATAGCAAGAGATTACAAAAGTTAAATCAGTATAAAGTTATCCAATAAGTATAGAGTACATGAAAAACAGAGTATTATGAGTTAAGTAAATAGGTCTAAGAATAATAACAATTCATTCATATTGCCATGATAGATACCTGCTCATCATCACATATCTCATGAGTGACTCAAAAATCAATAATAGATTAATTAGTTACTTGGGGGCTTAATCAATTATAATGTTGTTTTTAGGACACAACTGCTGAACTGGAAACCTTAGAAAGCTAATCAAAGTCTCAAAAGACTTGGATTATACCTTAGTTTCTAATAAAAACTTGTGTCAAAAAATTCCTTTTAACGGTTGACGCCCAGGGCCAAATAACCTGAAGCAAAATGGCCTTAAACCTACCCCACTTATGATGTCACCTGCAAAGAACCCAAAATCCAAAACTTTCCAATGTTTTTTCAATGCAAACTACAAGACTTGCCGCATCGTTTCGGGGTTTGAACAGCTTTCTAGTTCAATCGGCAGGCGGGTTATGGAGTTGCAAAATGACGGTAAAAAAGTGGCTCACGTGGGTCTTCAAGGTAGAAGCAACCTGTCACCGAAGGTGTTAAATGCCTGTTGATAAGTTTATGCATTCTTATGGAAACAATCTCTTCCCGTCACATTTTAATTAGTATTTCAAATCTATTCCCACAATTTATAACTACCCCACCAAACTTGCAAATTCAAAAACATTTTTTGACTGGCGTAAATTCTTCTTAGGGCAATGCTCTCTCAAATTCACTGGACCCAAGGTATGGTCAGAAATGCTTGACCATATCAAGTTTCAATCTCATTTTGGCTTCGAACAACTGCACAAAAGCTACCTATTATATCATAGGCCTGTTGCCAGGTTTATAGGTTCGGGGAACAAAATAGATTTTTAGGTAGGCAAGATTTTTGTTTTTATGATATGTTTAAAACATTTTTGTGGGCACAACAAAATTTGGGGTGCATTGCCCATGGCCAACGGCCTCCTCTCTTTGCTAGATGGTACACAATAACAATAGAATTCATTAAAACTCAACTGTGTTGTTCATTCTTTCTTTTCATGCCACGTTATTTTTCCATTATGTTTTTTTAATACTTAGTAGGCACTGTACATTTTCCTTTTCTAATGTAGGTTACTCTTCTTCATCTGTCTGTCATTTGATATTTTTCCAATTTGTTTTTTGTCCCATATTATCGCTTGCATTCTCAAATGAATTGACATTAATTTCAATGTTTTATTCTCTCCACACCTGTGAAATTAAATACCTTGTCATGATAACTGTGTGTACATAGGCATGCACTCATCTGTAAATATCGTTTGTGTGCTTCTTTTTATAAGTTTGTCTTTTCTCTTCACATGACATATTATAATTAAAACTTATATTCCATGGTTGGTAGACTAGCAGATCTCATGGTCTTTCACCAATCCTTTGTGACAAAGGAACCACAAAATATTATTACTTGTGTAGAACTTTGCTCTTACAATGCCATAGCTTCTGTATTGTATTTGCAACACATCATGCATGATCATGAGATCATTGATATCACAGTATTTGCACTGGATGAAACTGTCAAGTTTGTTGCACATTGCTACACATAAGTTTCACTAGTTCATGTAGTTGCATACCAAACAAATCAAATTGCAGAAAATTATAAAAACTGATTTGTACTTATTAGTTCTTCTTTTAACAGATCTGTGTTTTTCTAAGCAATGCTATATGATATATTGACTTGTGTGAATCATTATTTCATCACAAAAAAAGCAGTGCCGGTATATTGAAAACGGAAAGTCTCTGTATTCTAAAGGCAAGGTCTAAAATGACTATTTGTCAAGCTTTGCACTGTTTGAATAGTTGGTGCTGAAATGAAATTTTGTTGTTTAGGACGACAGTTGTGATCAGATCATCAATATGTGTGATAAGTGGCTTTAGGTGGTGAGAATGTTCAAAGGACTAAAAGATCGTATTGGGAGTGAAGCACGCCGTGGATCTCCTGCTAGAGGAAACTCAGCTTCTTCAACTCCAAAAGTGAAAACAGTGAGTAAAACTTAATTTTTGATGGGAAATTTTGTTAGGAAATAGGTTTGGTATCTTAGTGAAGTCTGTGATTTGACCGGTGGCTCAGATATAGTGTTTGTTTAGCAAGAGCATACACCTCTGTGTATCTGAATTTAGGACTAGAAAATGGTGCCTAGCAGAGATATTATTTTGCAATTTATAGGTTTTTTTTAAGGAAAATATTAGGTACCCGGTATGGATCTGCAGGGACACGATTTCTCTTATTGTAGGGACCCGATTTTCTCTGATTCTAAGGACCTGATGATAGTTTTCTCTGAGTCCAGGGACCCGATCAGGTCCCTAAAACACCTTAAAAAAAGCTCTGCAATTAATATAAACAAAATGGTATGCCAATCCAGCTACTACTTGGCTTTGCAATTGCATGTAATTAGAGTAAGGTTCATCTTTGATTATAAACTACAGGCAAATACAACTCTATGGGGAGTTGTATTTGTAGGAGATGCATTCTGACTTGCCATGTTGTTTTACCAGGAAGTATAAAAGTTTGCACTATTGCATGTGAGCATAAAAGCATTGTATTTTATTTAAAGCATGCAGTCAAAGACCTGGAAATGATCTGAACACGTTTGCTGCTAGTGTATGAATATATCATACTTTGAAATCACGCATTGAGCTGCTATTTTCACACCACTTCTCAACCAATGTTCCCTCCAATTTTAAAAATGCACGCGGTTAAACAAGCGGGTGCGCTGAATCACAATTTTACTGAGCAGAAGTTATTAAATCTATTACAGCGGACGGTTAGCAAGTAGTGGAAACTGCGCTGAGCATTGTTGGACTGCGCAGAGGGATCTTAGTAGCTGCGCAGGCGCGCAGCTTAGCGGGAACATTGTTTGCAACTCCATAACTTGCCAGTTGATTGTGCTAGAGAGTTCTTCAAACCCTTAAATGACTTGGCAATGGCAAGTCTTCTAGTGTGCAATGAAAAATTTTTTTTAAGTTTTGTTTTTTCGTTTTGTGTGGGTGATGTCATAAGTGAGATAGATTTAAGTGATTTTGGCTGAGGTTATCGGGCCCTGGGCCCCAACCACAAAATGGAAGTATTTCACTTAAGCTTTTAGTGGAAGCTAGGCTTAAATCTGAGCCTTTTGAAGCCTTTGAATGGCTTTTTAGGGTGTCTGGTTCAAAAGTGAGGGTAAAATAACCAAAATTTGGTTAAAACATCTTTTTGGGATATTTCTACCCTGATAAAATTGCATGGCCCACTACCTTGTTATAATAGGCTTGCATAAAGAACCACACATTACTGTATTTTTGGACCATAAGGCGCACTTTAAATCCTTTAATTTTCTTAAAAATTGAAAGTGCACCTTACAATGCGGTACACCTGATGTATGAATCTGGTTGTGGTTTCTCACCTTGGACCAATTTTATGTGGTAAATGATGTTATTTATTTAATTGCTAGCTACGATGTTTTTGTAAACACACCATCATGTTACATCATAAGCCACCAACAATTGCAATGAACAGTGCATGTGGTTCCGTGAGCAGCTAGCACATACCTTACTTTTGAAGCACAGGTCGTATTACTCTTTGAGGCTACTGCGTAGTGCACACAGAGCTATATGTATTACTTCACAAGGCTCCTGCACACCGAATCAAACATGTGCACAGCTTTTAATTTATTCTGCTTGTGTCTAGCGGATTAGGCATGTGTGGCAGATTAAAGTCCCATGTATGCAATCTGCCATTTTGCACCTTATAATCCAGTGTGCCTTATGTATGAAAAAGAACAGCTAGCATTCATAAATCAAAAGTGCACCTTATCTGGTGTGCCTTATGACCTGTAAAACATAGTGTTCTAAGGTAGCGAATTTATTTCTGTATGTTATTCAGTGAGAATCTTGCTGCTGAACACAATCAGTGTGTTCCCACACTGTAGTGATGAGATGTCTAGATAGCTCTATTGTAACATATTTTGTCTTAACTCTGTTGCCCACTCAAACTGTGCTGTGGCCCACAGGTCAAGAAACACTGCTTTAAACCAAAACATTACACGTACTATTCTAATGGTATGTGAAAAAATCAAATAAGTATTTGGTGGCTTGTTTGTAATCATGGTTGCAATGAGAAAAGCACCATACTTTTTAAAGAGTTATGAATAGTTTTATTTGTTATGTACTTGTCAGAGTTAAGGGATGTACATGTGAGAACTAAGAGATGTACTTGTTTTCTCGTCAAGTAGTAGCTAGCAAGACACTGCTTAGTGCAGAAGCTGTATCTATTTTATTTCCATAATTTTGTGCCTTCATAAATTTACTGGATCACGATTTATGGTATTGGCAACAATATATACTTGTTAGAACATTGATACTATTTTTCTGTTAATGCATTAATTAGTATATTTTTCATAGGCAAGCAATGGAAACAGTGACCTTTCATCAACTGACTCAACCCCAGTTAAAGCACCTGGATCTGCTGGTATGAACTTTCTAAGACACATTTGCTTGTATTTCTTTTGATGAAGTTCTGCAGACTTTTTCAGGTGTTCACTTGGACAAATCATTTGCTAATGTACCACTACTAGTAAAAGGCTGCTATGATCAACAATGAAGATGTATTCTAAAACCTTTATTTTTATTTAAGTGCTTGTTTTAGACACATGTTCCATATCACATGGACAGGCAGAAGAACACAAAGGTACAAAAATACATAGGCACAGCTAGGTGTTGGTTGGTGAAAGCATCTGATAGTGAAGAGGAACAAGCACTGAAGCAGATCACCAGCAGCATCTATTACATTTGGAAATTGTCATACATAAGCATTAGATAATGGGAGAACAATGGAAATTTGTAAAGAGCATCAGACAGATGAGGTGAGCACATAAAACACTTGGATGAAGATGCACATCTTTGGACAAAGGCATGCAGATTGTTTTTAAATGTTGTGACAAAGTAGGTAACTTTATTTGCACCAACGCTTACATTCTTGGGGTGTAATGCAAAATGTGATAGGTATTGTTGCGGACAATGCAGAGGTGTTAAACACCAGACTATGTGCCTGCGCCACAATTGTCAGGCATTCATTGGTATGCAATCGGCATGAAACAAGAGATTTTTTACTATAGTAGAGCACTGACTAAAAGTGCCTGCCTGAGACCTTTTTGCTGTGCAATAGAGTGATTCCACTTGCCTCTGAATGTCATTATCATCCTTTAGTAAAGCACAATGTAATACAACAAGATATTTGTAGATGTGTATGTTTGTGTTTATTGTTGGTGCATACCACAGACACCAGTCCTCTTTTTTGTTTAGTGTACTTTAATGTTCTCTTTGTTTAGATTGTAGTGGTCTCTGGTTTTTGCCAGTCAGCACAGGTTTTAACAAACTTAGTGTCACTTTGAAAAGCATCAAGCTGATTTAGCCAGCAAAATTTATGGAAAAGTGATTTTGTCATGTGTATGTTGTTGTCCATCATTTTTTGCTTGTATGATGAAGAAATTATCTGAAAACGTCTGAATAAAAAAAGTAGTGTTTGTTGGAATAAGAAGACATTTAGCACTTACCAGATGAGGTAAATTTGGAAAAAGTTAATCTTTTATTTAAAGCCACTGCAAATTTACAACGTAACTTGTGTTCAATGGTCAATCCCAAGCCAGTTTAGGATAAGAGTTTTGAAGGATAAACTTAATTGGTCCCAGGTACCTATACTTGCACTGCATACAACAAACTTGCAAAATAACTATGGGTCCGAATTTGGAAACAAGCACAACAAGGTCAGAAAAGAGAAATGGTTTTACAGTTGAAACATTGCTGACACACTTCATGCAATAGTGCACTGGTTGCAGTTGGAATGACCTGTAAACTTGGAAACCACCTTGGTGTCCACAAACATAATTTTGGCTTCTAAACTTGTAAAAGAAGCTTTATTTCTTATGATGCAGCAACCCTTTATTGCAAGACATAAGTTTATTGAAACAGAAACACCAAAGTTTTTATTTATCAGAAAATGTTTTACATTGCAAAGTGAGGATTTCAACTGGTAGTTTCCCAGGGCAGAGCACGTGTGAGTTGACAGATGCATTTTTTGTGAATGATTGGTAGGAGCAAGGCTTTCTTCAGGTCTGAGGCATGCAGAGCAGGTTTTTATTTTTTTTGAAGAATTTTGTAAAGTTTTTTCCCCATGCATGTCTTCCCATTCCTGTAAACTTCTGCACAGTGTTTTTCTGTTATGCTTCAAGGCTTGTGAAAAAATTCAAGCATTTGTTCAAACCAATGCAAAGTGTGCATTTTTGACAATGATAGTAGTGCCTGAAAACTAGGTTGTGAACACACTGTGCACTTCACAATTTGCTTTTATAGTGGATGCATAAGCAATTTTGCATTTTTATGTAAAACAAGTATGTGCATTTTATGGTTTGTATTACTTTTATTGCACTTATTGCACAAGTTGAGTTTCTCTTTATATGTTATTTTGCTAGACAATCTGAGTGTGACTCATTCCTCACTAATTACATATGCAAGTGTGCGTGCAAATGTTTGGGGCTCTCTGACAACATTTCTTAAAGTTTGAATTCGGTGTGCTCCTTGTGAATGGAATGTGTTTGTTATTATGATATGGAATTGCTGCTCTATTAATGTATCTTGTAAATAATGTATCTATTGCTGCATCTTAAACCTGTCAACAAACTTGAAGTGGTGCGAACCATACAAAAGCTTTGCTTCAGTGTGGCAACTTAAAATGTCAGATCACTTATTCAGGAAACAGGACCAGGGTTCTGACAATGATTAGGATGATGCCACTGTAACATTTGGGAATACCTTCAACTCAACATAATATCCGCAAGTACCCCAACGCTGGTTCATCAAACCCTACACTTTTATTGTTTATATTGATTGAGCAACCCTTATTTTTAGATCTTTTCAATTTCATGATGATATGATGATAAATTTGCATTCTGTGTAACGTTTTATAATGCAATTGTGCTGTGGTATTCATTAATATAGTATCTGCTTGTTAGATTTATGTTATTGATAACTTTTCTGTTTGTATGCACAGGTGGTAGAGGTGCCAAAGGTGCTCCAGAAGTTTCTAAGGATACTTCTAACAGAAATGCTGCCAGCCCTGCTCTCAGTGAGCAAGCAAATCCACACCCACCCCAGTCGGGAAGCTTCTTCAAGCGTTTGGAGTTTTTGACTCCATTAAAAGATCAGGTTGCTTTCTGTGTTGAACATATTTTATTTTTTGCATGTTTTTTTTGTCTTAAACTCACTGTCCACATTAAAAGGGTTAGCAATAGAACACGAGAATACAAAAGTGCTTAATCAGAGCACAGCATGAGGTAGGTGTCCGCTAGTATGCATAGGCACCAGTAAAAAAGGAACATAAATTGAAAATATGCATCATCAATTATTGCGTTCTCGTTATACAGAAGTGTTACATAGGAAAGAAGGAAGATTTGTAAAAAAGCATCAAACATTTGAAGTGAGTGGATAAAAACGTTTTAAATATGAAGATGCACATTGCTAAGGAAGTGCATACAAATTGTTTCTAATCAAGTCATCAAATGTCTTCATGAAATTTAACTTGATGCTGAGGAACACTTACATTTTTGAGAATGTGATGTATAATTTGATAGGTTTTATTATAAGTCGTGCTCATTCTTTTTATACCAGACTGTCATTAGGCAGTCTCTATTTACGACTGCATGCTTTACAGAGGTGTTTGTAACCCATTAGAATGGGTTTCATGCATGCAAGTTCATTCAAACCAAAACTATGGCTTTGGCACGACATTACTTACGGGCAGTTGTTTCAGGAATGTTTGTGTACCACCGGGTTGGATTAGCTGGACAAACGTTCGGGCAATTGTTCTTGTTGCAAGCCGTTTGTGCTTAGACACCAGTGTTCATATGCTGTGGCTGTGTGAAAATGACACATTAGATATTAAGTTTGCAGTGACGATTCGAATTGCAACCTTGTCTTTGAAAGGTGTGATGTAAACAAAGTGCAGCTAATTGCAGCAGAAAGCATACTTTTCAGGTTTCTCTTAACCTAGTTATTTTTCAGTCATGGATCGAATTTTTTAAAATGACCAAAAAAATTAGTGTAATTCAGTCATACTGTCTGAAAATATCGACTAGTGAATACTGTTACGGCAAGTTTTAATACTATTATGGGACAAATGACCAAATCGTCTCAGCGAAAAAAAGCTCTTAACTTCACCTCTTAAAGCTGATTTGTGTTTTGTAATTAGCCCGTTGTGGTTCAACAGGTAGCTGCAAAGTTTTCTGAAAGTCTGGACTCCATCAACTCGATGGGCGAAGAAAAACGGTCAGCGAGTGGAGCGACTCCAATCAAAAGCCCAAATCAGAACCAGGTGTCTGACCCAACAGTGTCTGATAACGTAAGTACTGTTTCGTGGCCTGCTTTAGATGAACAGCTTTTATTAATTAGATGCAAAACGCCACGTGGCGTGCAGCAGCAAATCAAATGCAAACCATCCAGTGCTCTGTTTTTAACTGAGTAGCTTGACATAAATCTATCGCTGGTTACTACGCCCACAGGTTGCAAACTTACGCGTAGTTACGTTTCTGTGATGCCAGGCTTGTCTCGCTTTATAGCTGTTGAATGAAAATATTTGAAAACTTCGCCGACTTATCACGCCCTGAACGGTTGCGACAACGGAGGCTTTTCTTTACGCCTCATCTCCACGTTCGGCTGCAGATTTTCTCGTACGTAAGACTATGCAGGGCTTGCAAAACTTCACGACGCGCAGGGCTTGCTGAAGATAGTCGATCTCTGTTTTTGCTCGTCGGCAATGCACACCGCGTCAGGGTTCTTGAAAAAGTATTGAGTTGTGAAATCGGTTTTCAAGACCTTGAAAAAGTATTGAATCTGTCCAAAATGTGCATGAAGTATTGAAAAAGTATGGAAATTCAAAATTCAGCCGGTTATTTATTCAAATTTTATTGTTTACCGTTGATGACAATTTTGCAGATGTTTTTTGCATTGTGATCCACGAATAAAATTTCGGGAAAATGAAGACAATGATGGTACTAAAGTTTTTTCATTTAGCATTGGAAAAGTATTGAAAATGGGTTTTGAAAACCGTGCGGGAAACCTGCCGCGCCGGCATGTTCCAAGGTGCGTCAGCACTTCTGCGCGCGCTTATTTCAGAATAGAAAAGTATTTAAAGCCGCAAAAAACGAAACCTTGAACTTGCCATCTGTGTGGTCTTTTTAAACATGCTGAACACGCTGTGAGTGTCTGCAAGCGAAGTTGGCCTTTTGCACGAAATGCGACATGACTTCCATTGTGTAGTGTGCTAAATCAGTTTGGCTGCTAGTTGACGCGTGTCGATCACCTGGCTTATAGCTGACGTGTCGCTTGTGCTTAGACACGCAGCTTGTATCGTTCTTGGCAACTGAAGCGTCGACGTGCCCGGTGCGCTAGAAAGGGCCGTGTCGATAACTGCATGTTTTTCACTGTTCTCTATCTCGAACACACTGTTCCCTTTAAGAAATTTCAAACTGAGCAAATGATGATTGGTGCAAAATGCAAAATCGTCGTGTTTAATGTATGTTTATTTTACAGCGTAGTGTTGAAAAATTCCAGTGTCAGCGTCTAGTTTATTTCTCACACTGTAAATGTATTTTTGGCGACCACTGTTAGTAGTCCAACAATGACTGACGACAACGCCGAACCTTTCCACGTTTTTCAGTGTAACCAGGGCATTATTGAAGCTCGCGAGAAGGCACCAAGGTGTTTCTTGTTGGTGCCTCAACCTTTTATTTTATACTAATGTCGTATCTTTTCAATCCGGGAGCAGACCCGTGTTTTGGAATGTCTTGAAGTGAACGCAAGAGCTGAAAACAGTTAACACCGCGTTTCAGGAATCGGTCAAAGCGGAAGATGGCGAAAGCGGCGCCGCCGGTGACCATTCCGCCGTCGAAATCAAGGACGTGACCAAAGAACAACTGCTGAAGAAAGTTCTGAGGTGCGAGCAGGAACACCAGACCCGTAGCCACGGGGTGGCGTTCGGGGACAGTGCGCTCCCTAAATTTTTGTGCTCTCCCGGATTTTGTTGTACTCGGAAAAATTTGTTTTAAACATATATCAAAAACAAAAATCTTGCCCCCCCAAAATGTAAATTCCCACCACACCTTAAAACGGGGCTACGGGTCCGAGGAACACTGGACAAGCGATTGACTCAGCGAAGCGGGTGCGTTGGCGGCGGCGCTGATTCTGTGCAGTTTTAGGCGTGAAGCAGAAGCTGGCGCATTTTTAAATTCGCGGGAAAATGAAAAAGGCCGATTTCCTTCCACTTCCTTATCTTACGCCCACCCTGTGCATCAGGTCTGTAACGTAGTTGAATAAATGGTGTCATTTGCTATTTGCCAACAAAAGAACCACGTTGTTTGATCTCACCGCATCTTCGAGGCCGCTGAATGCGTTTCTTTCCCTGGAAGCCATTTTGTGTTTATTATCTTATAGGTTCATCCCATAACAGGGGTTCCCAACCTGGAGTACGTGTACCTCTAGGGGATGCATTTGCCTATCTGAAGGAGTACAATTAAGGTTATTAATGAAAGGGAAGAATGCATTTATATATTATGTAATTATAAAAATTTACACATATATATATATCACTTAATATTTTTTCAAAAATCATTATTTGCTTATTGCCAAATATATCTATGATTAGTCATGACAAAATAGTTGGTCATAAGAAACTTTAGGGGTACATTCTGATTTGTCGAAATGCTGAAGGGGTGCATGGCAAGAGAATGGTTGGGAACCTCTGTCCTATATGTTACAATTTGGCAAGGCAAGGGGTAGCGAAGTGTTATTAAAACACAGGACACATGAGTCAAAGCGCAGCTCGTTACGTTACGGCAGAGCATTGTTCTTTCAGATTGGAGAAAACGCTGTTGAAGTACCGCGAGAAGTTCTCGGAGGTCGCCGGAAGGCTCCAGGGGACGACGAAGGAAAACGAAAAGATGAAGGCGGCGATACAGCAGTCCCAGGATAAGTTCACGCGGAAGATCCGGGAGATGCAAGAGGTACAATCGACTACTTCCGGCCTCGAAGCGTCATGCGTCGCAAAACAAATTGGAAACGCGCGTGGCCCTTTTTTACGGTCAAATGAAACTTCCCCCCAGAAAAATTCGTTGGGGGTATTGTTTGTAAAATTGTCACGACACGTGTGTTTCGCTGCGCACACGCGATTTTGTAGCGAAAATCAGTAAAAGAGGCCGCAGGGGATTCAAAAATACATAGTTTGGCCGGCAATTACGGAGGTCACGTGTTCCAGAAAAACGTAATCTAATTTAGGGTTGTACCAAACCACTGTCGACTGATGTCTCGTGTTGACCGACCCGTAGCCTGGTGGTAAGTAGTGTGCGCGTTTCTGTGCTATTAGGTCTGGTTGTCAACTCTAGGCCGGTTACACCAGACCTTATAGCAGGGGTCACCCAACTACGGCCCGCGGGCCAAATCCGACCCGCGAAGACATTTTGTCAACAATGAAAAATAATGTATTTACGAAAATTTTGTAGATTTGGAAGAATGCCACATACCGAAAACAATCACGTAAGATGTCCGGATCTCGAATTGTTGTGTAATAGCTTATGTGGGCATCGGACAAGAAAGTTTGCAGATCCCTGCTTTATAGGGTTCTCCTGTCTTCTTGACTGGCAGTGAAGGCTGCGAGTAGTTCTGCAGAGTCCACCGTAAAGTCTTCTCGGTCTAAGTTGCCATAGGAACACCTTCGTGAAAGGCGGGGGCACAGTAAAGTATGAACCGGCAACCCCTGCATTGCCTTAAACCAGGGTTCTCAACGAGGTTTCGTTTTTTTCTCAACGTTTTTCTCAGCGTTCTCAACGAGGTATGAAACGGTTCTTTCTGCACCAGCTGGGTCTAAGTGGGACAGAATCTCGGTCAGAGCACATCGGAAATAATCTACAGGGGCAGAAAGAAGATTCCGACTCTCTTGGGCCTTGACGGCCGTCTAAGTCGAGAGCCGCTTGTTCAAACTTCAATGTAGTAGGGCAATGGCGGCCAACCAGTCAGAGACCAAGGAGCCACAATTCTTACCGTGTTACCGCAAAGAGCCGCTGTATACACACGGGCACACATGAACATAAACCCATCTCTTCCTCGCTCACGCATATGCCTTTGCTCAGCTAGATTTATTGCAATCACACACCAACATGACACTAGCAGAACATTACAAGCCATTTATTGTTATGCATGTTGTTTAGTGGGACTTCTGGTAGTGACGTAAGAAGCCGCACGAAATCGGGCTAAGAGCGGCTCGCGAGCCGCGGGTAGGTTGTCCCT
>Ga0210059_1006819_pt1 | contig 18255 bp, 12 predicted proteins | sample Ectturendosymbi2_FD_188042 | JGI IMG/M metagenome (GOLD analysis project Ga0210059, IMG submission 188042) | Ecteinascidia turbinata endosymbiont from Florida, USA - Sample 2 (SPAdes) (version 2) | ecosystem: Host-associated > Tunicates > Ascidians > Unclassified | place: Key West, Florida... | reverse complement strand
TACATTAGGCTACTAGCAAGTGTAGTGCAGCCTGGTTTGTGTCATGTTACAGGCATCTGGCAAATAAGTTTTCAAAATTGATTAATGAAGGCCCACTCCACTGGCAAACCTATGTCATGTGTCTATTTTGCCGCCATCTTGACTATTTTGCCGCCATCTTGGAGGCAGAAAAGATATTGCCTACTTTATATTATGGGCCACGGGCCGGTCCAGGCCAGAAAATATGTTGTAGTTTGGCAGAACGGGCCAGTCCGGGCAGTTTCATGTTAGCTCCGGGCGGGCCGGGCTGCAAAAGTGCTGGCCCGTGCCATCTCTAGTTGCCAGTTGGTCGGTTTTCCCGCACAATTGGGCTGAGTCTAGTGAGAATTTTCCTGGTGACTTTGAAGTCAACCAAAGACTTAGGCATAAACATGGGAAAGCAAGTAAAACAATACATACTTTGAAAATTCTGAAGCTGTTGGTGCTATTACTAATGAGACCTTCTCCTTATGAATTGCAACCAGCTGGAGAGTTGCAAGGGATTATGCCTAAGATTTATTGCGAAAGGTGCTGGCTAATCTTAGAAGATATTGAGATGATTTTTTTGAAACAAAATGACATGTGGTTTTCTGTAAGTGTGATGGTGCTTGTTTTGCACGTAATTTTGATCTTGCACTCTTGATTATGCAACGTAGGCTGTATAGTACAGTATATCGTGTTTCAGGGCCAGATGTTGTAGTGAAAGATGATTGCAGATTATGTTTTTTGTTTCAGATTGTGTAGGGAAATGTAGGGATTTTTCATTCTTATCGTAGGGAAAACTTGTTAATGTAGAGTGGCAACACTGGTTTGGTGACGCAAGTCACCATCATTACTTGACCTCATGGCTGTCCATAAGAAAAAATGTCTTTGATGACAGATAATTATATAATTACCATCAAATTGTAACTGGCATTGCAGTGTTGTTTTGAGGAGTAAGTAAGAGTTTAACACCTTCGGTGCGGTGTGAATTCTACGCGATTATTCAGCTGGTGTGGTACAGTTTTTAGGTTGTATTCATCCAACAGGTATATTCAAAATTGAATAACTAAAAGTACTGGCCCGATTGACCCCAAATTTTCAGGTAAGATGCATTTTCACAAGAAGATTTGTCTAAAATTTGGTTGCAATTAAGACTAAGCATGTTAAAAGTTAGGCAGTGTCTATGGATACGCCTGTGGATCTTCAAATTAGAAAACTTATTCATACGCCACCTGTGATGTAACAGTAACGCACGACGAGAGTGCAGTAGGCTTAGTAGAAATGAAGTAAACGTAAAAGATAAACCCTAACTTAATGCTAACCTAACACTAACCTGTAAAGGTAACATGTAAGCCTGAAAAAAAAAAGTTGGCAAGGTGAGAGTTGAACTGAAAACCATTGGCATAGCAATGATGACACACAACTGCTACACCACAAGACCCACGCTGTTTGAATGACAAACTGACCCTTTTATTTGAATTGCGTCAGGCTAGGCATATCCATAGTCACTTCCTAAAAGTTATTGTGTCCTACTCAACAACTATTGAACACAAATCAGCGTGTTGCCAGCCACGCGCACAAACAATTAGTCAGATGCGCTGGGAACAAGTTTGGTTGCTTGATTAACAAATTATTAACTCACAAAATTCTTGATGCATTCAATTCAAATTAAATTTTCAAGCAAAATGCATAGCAATCCGAAGATAAATCCTGTAAATTTCGGTTGCAAAACATTTAGTTTTTAAAAAGTTATGGTGCTTCACAGAACTACTGCTCAACCTTGCTGAATAGGATGAAGTTTTGTAGCTTAACGCACATCTGTGGTTACAAAATGAAAGTTTCTAACTCTGAAGCTTTTCGTTAGAATTATTTCCAACTTTCAGAGATGATAATAGGTATGAATATTATGTGGAAATTTTCTGTCCACCAATACAACAACAAAATATCCTAATACGCGCAACAACTGTCAAGATCTGAGTTTTGCAAAAAGTGTTGTAGCTTAGTAGGCCTAGAAAACTGTTGCTAGATACCAAGCTGCATAACTAAAAAAGTTCTTGCTGATATTTCTTGAAATTTTCAAGAATTATGCGAGTAGGTATGGAGAACATTATTGTAAATGTTCATTGGCACAACCAAATGAGTACAGAAAATGCTATTGTGTGTTATGAAACAACTGTTCACACCTAACTTTTTTGAAAAGTCTTGTAGCGTAAGCCTAGCAAGATGGCTTGCTACCTAACTTCATAACTCTAAAAGTTTGTGGTCAGTTTGTATGAAATTTTCAAGATTAATGTGCTTAGGTATGAAGATCATTTTTGGAAAATTTAATTGTAAACAAACACGTGTGCGAAAAGTTTCTGGTTTGGTGTTAATATACGTCAATCCACACCCGGCATATTCGATTGAATGACGCATATATGTGTCATTCAGCACCCTGTGCATTTGAACGTATGATGCATATATGCGTCAAGCAGCACTGAAGGTGTTAATGATAGAGGAAGTTGTGCTAAAGCAGTGGTGGGCAAACTTTTTATGCATGGGCAGTGGGCAACAAACTAATTTTTTTTCCAAACCTAATGACCATGCAAGTTTTAAAAGGAACTGATTCAAGTTATTACAGAACACTACTGGTTTATACATAACCAAAAGGTGTAGATACAACTGACAACACATGTAAATATATTTGTGTTTAAAATACAATACAGCTGATAAGTGTTAGTCGTGAACCACTATACTGAATAAACAGGATAAACAAAGGGAACACTTGTCATGTCAAGCTTCTTTCTAAAGTGTTGAAAACATTTGGTGGGCTAGATGAAATGCCTTGCTGGGTCATAGTTTGCCCACCACTGCACCACAGGATGACTGTGTTATGAATGCTGAATTACAGATATCCCCAAATGTTGTGAACAGAGAAGTCAGCCTAGTCATTGCCTAACTAAGTGACCAGACATTTTAAGGTGCGAAGCAGAAGTAAAACTAAAGAAGGATCTCACCACCTTAAGTTTATTTATATCTATATTTTTAAATGCCATAACACAAAACTATTTGCAGGAGGCTGTACTTTAAAGCAAATGGTAATGTGTTTGCAAATCGGTTTTCAACATCCACTCTGCTGGATATTGAAAACATATTATATCCATATTCATTTTCATCAACATATTCATAGAGGTGTTTGAAAATAAAACCAGGAGATATCCATGTTTTACACAGTAATGAAATATATACCATAGTTATATATAGACCATGATCTGTTGGAAGATGGGGAAAGTCAAAAAGGTCAATCTTATCCCAATATATTGCTGCATGTGAATAAGAATTTCATGCTCTACTTACAATTATGCTGTCATAAAGATCTAGTTCCAAGAATATTGTTTCATATTAGGATGACACATCCCTTTCTTTTTTTGGCAGAAGTCTGTTTACACACAAGAAAATTTACAACAGCAGTATCAAGTTGAAAGTGGTTTTCTGGATGATTGTTACAAGTCTTGTTTCTTTTAATTGATGGATTTCAGTGGAACTTTTCCCTACTTAAAAAACTCAAAATATTTCTTCCCGTTCTTAGAACTTTTCCAAATTGGAAAGAAGCTGAAACCATTTTTGTATACGGTCTAGCTGGGGTGTTGCAGCTATTGTATAGGTAGTTACATAAGTGGGAATGTTATTTGTCATTTTTTCTAGACAGACCTTCCTTTAGAGTTTGTTGAATGCATTTTCTCCATCTACCTGCAAGAAACATGAACTGTTCTCACTATGGAGACTTTTTCATAAAGAATGTATGACTGCCTCTGTGCATGATTCAAGAACAGCACATGCTTGTAGTGTTCTGCTACCTTAGTGGTGCCCTCCATAACACTGTCCTTTTTTTGGAATGGGACAAGTCTCCATGCTTAAAGAGTGAATATGTGGGTAACAGTGTCTTTTGCTAAGCATTTGGCCAAGTCAGCTGTTTCGTCAGCTGTTTCGTCAGCTAATTTTTGTGTACAGATCTCACAAGATTTTGAGCATAACATTTCTTTCCATGTGTCCATGTCTATATGGATTGGCCTTCCTAATTGCACTTGGATCTATTTCATTGTTCACGCCAAACATTGTCTTTCCCATAGACACCAAAAAAAGTTGATGAAATTAAGTGAATCTCAGCTTTCATGCATGACTTCTTGTTGAATGGTTTTCAATTGTAAAAGGGTAAGTAGACTTCTGGTACAAATAAACCCAACTATTATTAAAGATGAACTCAACTTCTGTTATTGTTGTCAGAATATGTGCTGACTCTAGGTCTGACGCAGTTGGTTATGACAGTGATAGTTGCAAAAATTGTCACAATGTTTGCAGACAGATAAATCACAACCATTGCATGAATAGCCTGATTATTCTTGATTGATGTGAGCAGTATTTTATGAGGCGCTTTAAGGGACTGAAAGGTCTCTCAAATTTTTCAAACAGTCCCTCAAAATGCAGTAGAACCTCACTGCACAACCACTACCAAAATATAGTAAAACCTCGCTTATGACAATCTCTGTATTGAGATAAAATTATTGCAGTCTCTCAAAATGTCTTAATGATCACCAAGGTCAAACCTTGAAAAAAAACCCTGGATGTGAGTGTTGCGAGCCAACAGACAAACAAAATGTTCTAGCCATTATATTAATGGCCTGTTAATCTTGATGATGTCAATGGCAATAACGATCAGATCGTCAAGTGGCATAGTCTGTTATATTTTGAATTCATACATTCACCAAGTGAGTCCAGAGATGGATCCATCTTTCACGGCTTGGGAGCAAAAATAGGAATATCACAGACAAAAGGCTACTACAAAAAGACAAACTTTACAGCAAACATCAAGCACAAATTTTTACACATAAGTTAACAAATATATCACTGATGTAAATTGATTGCTGATGTGATTTCTTAAGCAACTTGGGTAAGAATTAGCTGATGTGGTTGATACTCAAGTGTTATGATTGCATCAATAAGAAAATCAAGTACAATTAAGCAAGAATCACAAAGAAATGAGATAAAAACGGATGAAAAAATGCTATGAACATGTGAGGTGAAGACAGCAATTGCTACCTGAATACACTTACTTAAATTCTTTTGCTACAGTTAACAAGATACCATGCAAGATACCATGCATGATGCAAGCATTTTCAGGTGTGATATGCACAAGGTAACCACACCAGAAAAACAAAGTATGATTTAGTTCTAGTGACAAAGAAGAAACGTGTGGTGTGAGGACTGACAGGGTTGAGCATTTTGGCAGTCCAAAGTTATGGCTTAAAAACAACAAAATAATAGATTAGTCTCCAAATTAATTAATCAATCGATTATCGATTTTTTGTTGTTTTTAGACAAAAACTTTAGAAATCCAATCAAAGGCTTAAAAGAGTCGGATTCTAGCCTAGATTCCAATAAAGACTTGAGTCCAAAAATTCCATCTTGTGGTTGGGGCCTAGGGCCAGGTAACCTGAGCCAAAATGGCCTAAAACAGTGGTTCCCACACTGGGGATAAATTATTCCCTGGGGGTAATATGCAAGTTTTCACGGGGTCATGCGGAACCAAAACCATAATGTTCCTCTGTATTATGAGTGATCACTGCAAAATAAATTTTCGACCTGAAATGCAAACATTTTTTATTGAGGGTAATAAGACATAATCGCTTCCTTGATTTAGGTAACAGTTCGAACAAATTTTGGGACCACTGGCCTAAAGCGTACTCCACTTGAGACGTCACCCACAAAAAAACTCAAAATCCAAAACTCAATTTTTTTCATTGCAATCTAGAAGAGTTGCCGCATCTTTTGAGCATTTGAACAGCTCTCTAGCAAAATCGATTGGTGGGTTATGGAGTTGCAAAGTAGCAGGAAAATAGCTGCAAAAACACGTGCTCAATTTGAACTATGAATATCTTGTACACTGGCGCTGAAGATGTTTAGAACATAGTTTTACCTTCTCTAATTCTCGTGTTCTACGTTTTGTTAAAGCTGAGAACTACTTACCATTTTTAGAAGTATTTGATTTGTCAACATACGAATAGTGCTGAATTTGACAAGTACTAATACTATCTGATATCTAAATTTGTTTTTTGAATTTATCATTTGCATGTATTTGATGTCATCGCACTGAAAAAGAACATTGCTATATCAAAGTTTTATCAATTTTATGTACTCTTCAGTTTTTATCTAGTGTTTTTGTTTAAACATTTATATATCTTTTTTTATAGTAAATAACTGGAGCTACTTTATGCTGATTTTAGTTATGCATCATGATGTAAGCGCTTTTTCATAAAAAATGTTACCTCGATGGACAGTCTCACTTGAGGGAGGCCCTCGAAGAGTCAATCACTCAGCTGCTATTGTGGGCCATAGAATATTTATGTTTGGTGGATATTGTGTTGAAGATGACTATGATCAGCCAACACCCATTGACGTTCATGTGTTTAATACTTGTAAGTTGGTGTTTTTCTTCTAACAGTGATTTTATACATTTCTCAATGCACATGGACTGTAACATTGTTTATCAAGTTGGGTCCGTACAAAAGAATGTTGTAACCCAACACTCCCCAAACTTTTTGGATGCTGGGCCAAATTTGCAATTTGATCAGCATGACAGGGTTTGAAATACAGGTTTCCAACACACTCCCCTGTAATTAGCACCCAGTGCAGATGAATGCAGTTATTGCATATCGGTTAATATACCAACCGCTTTATTGAATAAGATTCTGGAATCCCAAACCAAAACCATTCATACGTGAAGTAAATGGTCTGGTTAATCACATATTGTTTAGTCGCATAAACCCGATCTTTGCATAGAAATGTTGTTTTTATTCACAGATTTTTATCACTTAATACCTTGAGAGCCAGGGAATGTAATATTTGTACTTGGAAATCAGCCTAAAACAGCAGTTTTCGGTTGCCTTACCAAGAGCATAACTACAGTGCCCATTGCGCTAGAGAGCTGTTCAAACCCTCAAAAGATTTGGCAAGTCTTCTAGTCTGCACTTGAAAAAAATTTTTTTGGTTTTGGGTTTCGCCTTTTTTGTGAGTGACGTCATAAGTGAGGTAGGTTTTTGGCCATTTTGGCTCATGTTACCTGGCCTAGGGCCGAAATCGCTAGACCAAAGTATTTTGCTGAAGTATTCATTGGAAACCAGGCTCGAGTCTCAGCCTTTTGAGCCTTTGATCGACTCTAGCGTTTCTGGTTCAAAAGTTATGATCTAAAATAAACAAAATAATTACCTAATTAAGGGATTAATCAAATATTTTGTTTGCTTTAGATCATAACTAGGGCAACCAATTTTTTGACCTAAAAACTTAAAATTTTGACTTCATTATTTATTAATTTTGACTTTATTTTGACCTATAAACTTCCTGCGTTTGCAACTGCAAAATAATTTAGCCTTAGGTCAGCGGTAGGCGCCTTTTCTTACAAGAGCCATTCTGCTTCATCCTCCAGCACATATGACTGGCGAGGAGTCACAAAATGTAATTCGGTTTTATTTTTCATGCGACTTCGTAGGAGCACACGCTGAATTGCAATCAGCTTAATCGTCCAGTAGTCGTGGGGAAAACAACATTATAACATTATTACGTCAGAAGTGACAATAAACCCATTATTATTACAGAATTGTAACAAAACATGCAAAGCGCATCAATATCTGTTGTTATAGTTTCAAAAATATATCGAACAGAGAAAAAAACTGTGCTGTAACAAAAGTTTGACCTAACGATGAATTTTGACCTAACGATAAATTTTGACTTTTTGTTGACCTAATAACTTGGGCGTTGCTCATGGTATCAGCGTGAAACTTGGTTTGTGGACGTTTCATAAACTTTAAAGAAGGCAGATCAATTTTACCTTTATTGACTTTCGGTTGCCCTAATCATAACTTTTGAATGCGAAACCCCAGCAGATCATCCAAAGTATCAAAAGAATCAGATCTTAGCCTAGTTTCCAATAAAAACTTGAGCAAAATACTGCCATCTAATGGTTTGGGCCCAGGGCCAGGTGAAGTGGGCCAAGTTGGCTTAAAAGTCCTTCACTTATGACATCACTCACAAAGAATCGGCACCCCCCAACCAAAAAAAATTTTTTTGCAAACTCCATGACTTGTTGAGTCTTTTGAGCGTTTGAACAGCTTTCTAGTGCTTAATGTGCTGGAGTTATGCTAGTGCGAACCACGTGTGATCCTGCTGTTTTGGTGCAAACTGCTTGATTTAGACCGGCTCTAAAGGTGTTAATCACATATTTTAAATCAAAGAAGTATAAAGTACACTATGCCAGCTTTTTTAACACTTTGGCGTCTGGCCGCTTTTGAGGATTCTCGCGCCAAAACAACTGGATCACACGTGGCTTTGTGTACACATAACTCGGGCGCCGAAAGCAGTGGAGAGCTGTTCAAAGGCTCAAATGACGTTGCAAGTCTTCTAGTCTGCACTCTAAAAAATTTTTTTTGGTTTGGGGGTGTGGATTTTTTGTGAGTGATGTCATAAGTGGAGGACTTTTAGGCCACCTTAGCCCACTTCACCTGGGCCCAAACCGTTAGATGGTAGTATTTTGCTCAAGTTTTTTTATTGGAAACTAGGCTACAATCCGAGTCTTTTGATACTTTGGATGACCTGCTAGGGTTTCGGGTTCAAAAGTTATGATCTAAAGTAATAAAAACATTTGACTAATTGGCTAATTAGATAATTAATGAATTTGTTTATTTTAGATCATAACTTTTGAACCAGAAATGCCAGAAAGTTAATCAGAGGATCAAAGGACTTGTACTCGAGCCTAGTTTCCAATGAAAACTTCAGCAAAATACTTTGGCCTAGCGGTTAGGCCCTAGGCCAGATAACATGAGCCAAAATGACCCAAAAACTACTTTACTTATGTCGTCACTCACAAAAGATCCAATACTCCCAACCAAAAAATTTTTTTTCGAGTGCAGGCTAGAAGACTGATCTGTTTGAGCCCTTGAACAGCTCTTTAGCACAATCGGTGGAGGAGCTATGGTGTTGGTAAGGCAACCAAACACTGCTGGTTTTAGGCCGAAATCCAGGCACGATATATTCGTAGACCAGCTCTCAAAGTGTTAAGGAATAAGTTATAGACATGTAAGGACCCCGAAAATTTTTGACTAAATTACATATAATTAGAGATGTTTTGAGCGCCATCGCTAGGCCATGATGATGATGCTTTGTCATTTTACAAGTGAATCTGATCATAGATGTGTATTCTACACAGATATTCCCTGAAATCATGCACATGTTTGTATGATATGCTCGATACCATTCCATAATATTGATTGCAGTATCCGTTCAGATATTTCCCTTGATAATTTTCTCTGATTTTAGGAACCTGAATCGGGTCCCTAAAACACCTTTTAAAAAACCTGTACTATGCTGACAGGTGTTAAAGCCAACGTGCCAATAATCTGATTGAACAATTGTCCATATGGGGATGACTAGAAAATAAAGTTACCACCTTTGGTCAAAGTGCTAAAATCAACACAGCTGGATAAATGTCCAGGGTTCTGAAACAATTAAAAATAAAATGCTGTGTGTTAAAACGATTTTTACCTGAATGATACACTCATGCATGTACATAGTCAGTCTTATTATATTGCTATTGTGTGTGACATGTGTGAATCTATCAGATATTAAAATTGTCATGGTGATATATGTAGTCATGGCATTTGAACTGAAAGTGCATGTCTTCCATGCAGAAAAGATACTGATTGTTGCATGTATGCAAATATTGCAGTAATTCTGCGCAATGTCAGATGCATCAAGTAGTTATGTAACACTACATCTAGTGTAAGAAGCATACCTGAAAGTATACTGACACCTGGAATGTGTCGAACTTCTATTTTCCCCTTGTTTTGAATTTAGGTTGTTTATTATTTTGAACTGCAATAAACTAATTTGCTTGATGGACCATGTCTATTCTTATTTGTCTTTTGTGGAAGGTACCTCAGATTTTTTGCAAACAAGTTCTTGTTTCAGAACTAGTACTTTTGTTTACAGACTCGTATCGATGGACAAAAATACCTTCCAACATTACATTTACTGGTCAAACGCAAGATGTGCCTTCCATGAGGTTCGGGAATCACCTTATATTATAGATGCAAATTGTCGGTTGGTTTTCAGTCATGGAATGTTATTCATTCTTCAGCAAATGTAACAAACCGCTTAAATACTTTGAATTACATTTAACTCACTCATTCACTCTACCCTTTTAAACATGGTGACGTGGTATTTATTGAGATACAACAAAGATAAAGGCAGTTGCAGCCAGATACAGATCAAAATTTTTGAAAACAATGATGAACATGTTAAAAAGATGCAAGCATGTTTTCAGAACTCTTATCCTTAGCAATTCATTTTGCTGATTCCAAAAACATGTAATGTGTATTAATAGTGATTAGGTGTTTGAAAAAAACAAGCTGATGGAATCCCAAGCGGCACTTTCTTCCAAAAGGAAAATTTCAAGTCAACGTCTGCGTGACATGCAAAACTGTGAACAATTTGCATTTAGGTTTAATTATAGTTGTACATGGATGCTGATGTGTTTTGCATATAACAACAGTTGAAATTTAAAAACATGAAACTTGAATCTTAGTTGCTTCCCTCACGTTGTTACTTTTTTTTCCCATTACCATAATGATTTTAATTGGAAAATGCAACAAACAGTTTGGAAAGTAGCATTGGAAACGTTGTGCAGCCAGTGCTACTGTTTCATCTTGGCAATGCAGGAAAAAAGCTTACGAATGTTGCTGATTAAAATCGATGTTTGCTAATGTAGCGGTAAAAATATTTGTACTCCTGACTACATGGCATTTTTCAACCTGACCTGTGAACCTTCATTATGCTTCAGCAAGTCTGCCGAGAATATGTTTTGGTGACTATGTCCTATGACAAACAGGTACGGACATGCTTCAGTTGCCATCGGGGATAAAGTATACCTTTGGGGAGGCCGCAATGACATCGAGGGGGCATGCAACAACCTCTACTGCTTCAGCTCAGGTAACTGTTTGGAGATGTTGTTTGCTTACATTACCTGGAAAGAGGCATGCTCGAAAAAATGATATAATTCGCTGACGTTTGCTTGTTTATCATAGTGAAACAGGAATGTGGGTGGTGTGAGTGCGTAAAACCTACCAGCATGCTCTGCGCTGCAATCTTGGTTGTTATGCAATCGAGGAAGGTTTTGTTGTGGGACAAGCACAAGGTTTTTGTTTTTTCAGTTAAAAATTAAACTCATAAATTGTGTCCACTCATTGAGGTTTTCACCAAGACATCTCTTAAAACTTCATCTTTTTACGTATTGCGATTGATGATATACCAAATTATGAACCCGCTAAGTTTTTATCTTGTAGTTATTGGATAATTAATTCATTTTTGTATGCGTTGCAAACAAAGGAACGGTCAACACGCACTGAAATCGCTGTGATACAAAATTGAATTCTTACAGTACATGCTTCAGTTATTGCTTTAATGTACCTTTTGTGACACTCGGTTCCGTTTATCGCGTTCACATTCGTGATGCACTGACTGTTCCCAAATGCTTTTTGTTGGCTAGACAATAGTCGCAGGAAATCTGTGGTATGGTAAGCAATATGTCGGTCGGTCGTAAAAGTTTGGTTTCATTGGCCAGTAAAATATATTGTTGCTGTCAGAAAACATCGATTCTTTGATTTTCTCATGTCCGTCACTTTCCTTTTCCATACATGAACATTTTTCTTGCGCTTCAGCTAAATTGAAATGGCGCTTGAAGATGGTGAAGGGAGAATACCCCGGAGCTCGAGACGGACATGCAATGTGTGTTGCAAATGGTAATATATACGTTTTCGGCGGATACGAAGAGGAGGTACGTACTGTACGCTGCGCTCCGTGCGGTAGCGTAACCAGAGTTTTTTTTTACCAGGGGAAATTTAGCTGAAAGGGGCCCACTGGCTGCTGTAGGGGGCCCCGCTAGCCAACACTCTGTACAAAAACTTGAGAAGCGATAGTGAATGTGGATGCCTATACTAAAACCCCAAATCACCGGAAAACACTCCAAAAAACGCAAAAAAACAACCTATTAAAAATCAAAAAAATACTAAAACCGAAATATAAGCTAAGTGGGGGCCCAGCTTTTACATTAAGTTTGTCAGGAGGGCAGTTGGCAACCCCCTGACACCGTCAGTTACGCCAATAGCTCCGTGTATTTCCCTAATCGATAGTGTAACATAACTTAGGCGTGTCAGCGGAGTGTTGTAGCTGTCCACTACAACAATCCCTTCGCAATTCCTAAGTCATCCATGAAGGGAGAAACTGTTGAAAAAAGTGTTCAATCAAGTAACACACGCCCTCTTGCAAGTTCATACAAGTAGGTGCGACGGCTTGTTTTCTTTTGGCACCGCGCCAAACGCTCTCTTCGTTCAGCATCTGATGCTGGCGCGTCGCACTGCGTCACAACCTGTTTTGCGTGTTTCTACAGATTGATTGCTTCTCGAATGAGTTGCACATGATCGACATGTCCACCTACACTTGGCATCGCATCCGACCCGAGGTGAGAGCTTTTCTGTTGCCAATCGGCAAGCGATACGCTTACAGCGTGCTTGCATCCACCGTCCAGTGGATATAATTATTTACTTTTTAATCACGGCACGTTGTTTTGACTGATTGCTATTAAAGCAGTGGTTCTTAACCGTTTTTCCACCACGCCTCCCTTAAGTAAAATTGTCCTTTGTTTCGAGCCCCCTGACTTTAAATAAGCTGTAAAAGCAAATGTATTTATTGGTAAATTTAATAATCAAACCTTTCATGTTGTAGGGCGCGTAAGGGATCGCGCCCCACCTGGAAATTTATTGACGCCCCCCTTGGGTGGGTGCGCCCCCTCCGGTTAAGAACCACTGTATTATTAATGACTCTAGATTTGCTGCAAGCTTTCGAGGAATCAGTCGACTGGGTTCTGCTTTCATTTTTTGCGATGATTCAAACTTGCACATATCTGCATTCAAATCTGCAAATTTTTAGTAGGAAACCGATTTCATGTAACACTACGCATCGTCTGTCCTAAAACCGTGTTCAAATAGATTGTTTTGAGTGGACATTACTTCGTTTCAACCAAATCAAGTGGATATGCTCCTCCAAATTGTGTTGTGCCCAGAAAAAATTGTGTCAAACAAATAATAAAAACAAAAATCTTGACCCCCTGAAATGTATTTTGTCCCTTCAAACTTCCAAACCTGGCTACGGGCCTGCGCTGTCGTTTACAAAATTAATGCCTATTTTCGCAACGGTGAGGTCAAACGTGGAACAATACTTGTATTCGCGCGTTCAAAGTCAAACAGACGCTTTTCGACAAAAGCAGATCTTTTCCCAGACCCTCGTCCAGGTGGGCTTATACCGATAACTCAGTGCTTTTTATTGTCGCCAACTCCCTGCACATTGTGATGTAAATCCATCTGCTTGCGTCGGTTTCGCATTGTAATTCCATCAAGTTCGCGTCGGTCTTGCTGTCTCCTGCAAACAAATTTCCCAAAACTAGCGTTGCTGCACCAAAAATCAGAATATCGAACAAAACTTTAAAGTATATAAAATCAGATGATACTATACAAAAGCAAATTTATAAATCAACACATGCTGCACAAAGGCGCACTTCACGCCGACTAACAAATATGTTTGTCTAGAGTGTAGTACCGAAAATTCGAAAATACATATATATATAAAAAAAAACACAACTTTCTTTTGATCGCAGCAACCAATCACAATATACCCAAAACAATGTTGCACATATCTTCGCCCCTCCTCAAACGAGGAGTTGTTCAGCAAAATTGCTGTGTTTTTATTCCCGTTTTCTTAAAAGCGTTAAACTATCAATGTGCAGTCAAAAGTCCATATATCAGGATTTTAAACTGAAGTCTACATGTCAGGATTTTTAGCTGACCACGTATGATTATGGGAACCGTTATCGCGCTGAAGGTCGGATCGAAACTTTTGACAACGCAGCTTTGCGTGTCTCCGCATACCAGTTCCGCATACCAACCAGTTCTGGATGTTCCGCAACGATTCGGCCACCGAACTAAGTCTATCGACAGAGAGTCGGAAGTTCGCGGAAATCGGATTTATCAAATTAATGCCTGATGCGAGGACTGCGTTGCGGTTGCAACGCTTGGTCGCACATCAGAGCCACGCCCTCGGCTCGTAACCATTTGGATGGCGCCGTTTCGACCTCAGCGATCCGCTTTGAATTTATTTTCGCTTTGAAACGCCCTGGCGCAAAAACCTCTCAGGCTGTATACAATACTTGTTTTCAAATCGTCGTAAACTTTGGTGCTGGCTTTTCAGGGGGGAACCCCTGCTTCGTGGAGGGACTTCCACACTATGACGGCCAGCGGCGGCCTGATATATGTTTTTGGAGGCCGCAGTGACCTTTATGCGCCGTATCATTCCAACCGGGAAGTTTACGATAATGTCCTGAAGGTTTGTGATGTTGCCAGACTTTTTCTTGCAAATAAGACCTCTGTATATTAATCTATTTTGGAATTACCGTATTTGTTTCATATGATATCGATTTTTGTTGCTGCTTTTCTTCAATCTCAATAATACTATCATCGAATTTCAATGAACTGTTTTGGAGACCATCTGTGTTACACAAGTCTTGCGTTCACGCCCTGTGTTTCCTTGATTTTAACTGTTTGCGGGTAATCCACGAAAAAGAGGTCTTGTTGTTCTAAGTGGCTCGTGACCACGAGATGTAGTTTAGAACTGCTGAAGAGCCTGTCTTTAAACCTATAGCAACTGACGCACTGATTGCGCTGGACACATGACATACCACAGGCCAGCGTGGTTCAACTACTTTTTGACCTACCGCCCATTTTACAAAAACGTGCCAACTCGCGGGCCACTCCCAATAAAATGATAGATAAAACAACAGATTCACAACATTTGAAACTAAAAAGGGAAGGTAAGTGACTGTGTCATTGAAATCATTACACAAAAGCAATTTATTACAAATCCCCATCAGTGGGATGCCTGTGGTCAGGGCTTCTCCACACTGTCGTTCCTTTATCAATATTAGTGTTAGCGGTGCAAGTCGGAGACTATCGTTCAGTGTTGCTTTTGCAATTCGATTTCTATTTTTAGATTTGACTTGTTTCATCGTAGAAAATGTACTCTCACACATGTGTGTGTTTCCAAACACCGAGTGCATTTTTGTTGCGAAATCTTTCAGTTTGGGAAATCTATCTTTGCTGACTAATTTCCAGAAGCTCTCCACAATCTCTAACACGGTGTCACAATTCTCTGTGTAGACTCAGCTTGTTTGGCTGTAGGCTGTACTTGTTTGTCTGTTTCACAACCGATATCGAACTTACGTTGCTGGCCTGCCACTACGTGTGAAACTTCGATTCAGTGAAATCAACAGTCAATTTCAGGTTTCGTGGGGGTCAATCAATCAATCAATCAATCAATCAATCAACCAACTTGTCTTTTTACGCGTGGTAAAAACTTGTCATGGTTCAACGTAAAGATTACGAGGATTGGCGAAATGACCGCGAGTTCAACAAGTCGTTTGTTAATCTTCATTAACTTTCGAAATTAACGTATTATATATTTTTCGCCGCTTGTTGTTCAGATGATGCGTTTGTGAAAGTTTTCGCGATTTTTAGCAGAGTTCGTGCTTTGGTCGCGGCTGCCCGAGCAAAAGGGAAATCCTTTTCGCAACTTTTGCACACGCCCTCATTTTTTCTCAGAAACGGTTGTACCGCGCCGCCAGGTTGGTGGTACGGTGATTTTTACCCATTTGTGGTTATGGCTACAAGCGGTTTTGCAGACAGGATGGAGCGTGATACGCTCATACTTTTAAAAAGGGGGAGAACAGCGCGCGACTTTACTCTCTGATATAATACACCTATCGATCGTTCCTATCATCATTTTCTTTAAAATTTTTAACCGAAAAAAACATTTTCATCGTTGAAGTCGGGAACGTACGTGTCTGTTGTGACAGAGTTCTTCCCCCTTTTTTCCAAGCATCACACCCCCGTCTGTGACGTAAATGCCACGCAATCCTGCTGTGAACGCGCGCGTCGGTTGTCGCCTCGGTCTGGCGCGAGGCGAGATCGCGAGCCGCGAAGGCGTTCTTTGTTCTTGCTTGTTGGAAGGGGAGGGAGCCGCTCGCGCGCGCTGCCGCTGCACCGCAAGCGAGAGCTGACGCTGTGTGTCACTTAAAGGTGTTCAACACGCGAACCAAAGTTTGGAGCGACCTGGACAACCCCCAGACGCGGCGCCCGCGCGGACGAAGAAGTCATTCGGCTTGTAAGTGATGTCGCTACTTTTGAGTACCGTGCGCGGCGGCATCGGTCCTTGTCTGTCTGGTAGGGCTGCGCGGAGGGAAAATGAAGGCAAACGATACGCCTGCAGCTTTCTATGACACACACACGTAAATCTCCTGGTAATTTGAGGTCTGTTACCTTGGCGACGTGAGCTTGGTCGAAGAGGCAATTTCTCGAATAGACAAATCGACGACGTACTTCTCTGCTGCAACCTGCCCCCCACATGTCTCTCTTGCCGCGTTGTCCTGAATCTGAGCCGCGTTTCGATAATGTGGTCGACATTTGGCAAATATAACTGAGCGTCAGAAAAACTTTTTTTTTTCTTTCTTTAAAAAAAAAAGCTTATTTGTCTATAGTCATGCACGATGGCTGCTTGTACATCATCTGCGGCTACAACTCGGCCATCGACCAGCACTTCAATTGCTTGTGGAGGTTCAACCCTGGTTCGTACGAATTTTATTCAACTTTTGGTGTGACGTGTCTTTGCCTTCAAGACAGCGACTTTGCCGAGCAAGTCAGCTAAATTTCGAGCGAAACCTCGTACGGTTATAACCACGGGCGTCAGGGGGATTTTTTCCGGGGGTGGGGGGGAAATAATGGATTTTTCCAGGTGGGAGTCAGCAGCGGCGGCGTTTCATTTCACCCATTCGAAACTAAGAGAACAACCTTTTTTGCGAAAAATTTTAATAGGAAAATATCAAATTTGAAAATCAAAGGGGGCGAGTTCCCACATGGACCCCTCGCCCGTGATTTCCATCCAAACTCTTGCTACACGAACTCAGCATCGCTACCATTCTTATACTTCTTAAAATAAGTTCCGTCGTTTGTCGGGCATTCCAAATCGGTCTTCCGGATCGTTTTTCGTTACTGCGTCTTCCGCCAATGTTACGATCAATATCCTTCATGCCCGTACTTTATGGACCGCTCTCGTTCACTGACGTGTCCGTGTCTTGCAAACAATGCGCGAAGCAGCATCACCATCGTGTGTGTTAAGAACCCAGCGAACTAGTTTTGCCACCTGTACCCGAAAACATGACACAATTAAAATTCGCTTGCTGTTCTCATCATACTGATGCGGACATGTTTTAAAGTCTGAATCAGCCGTTCTTAACCGGGCGGGCACGCCTCCCGAGGGACGTTGATAAACTTCCAGGGGGGCGCGAGCCCTTACCCATTCTACAACATGGAAAGTTTTTGAACGGGAAAGTGTTTCGTTCAATTTGCTTATTTGACGTCAGGGCGGCTTGGAACAAAGAACAATATCACTTTAGAAAGGGAGGCGTGGTAGAGAAAAGGTTAAGAATCACTGGTCAAAATAATATAACGTCACCGATTTCAAAGCTTCGTTTACCAATGAGTTAACAATTTAATAGATTCTCAGTGACCCAATAATGGGTGTTTAGTGACGCAATAATGGAAATTAAGCATCGAGCAAAACACCTCGTGTTCACTTTCGTAGAAGCACTTCACTTTTCGGTTGTAATGTTCACCAACGCTGTTGCTGTGCCGAAAGTAGAAAGCACTTCACTTTTCGGTTGTAATGTTCACCAACGCTGTTGCTGTGCCGAAAGTAGAAAGCACTTCACTTTTCGGTTGTAATGTTCACCAACTCTGTTGCTGTGCCGCACGAGCGCTCATGCGTGTCGTGTTTTTTGCAGAGAACCGGATGTGGACTGAGGTAAAGACAATCGGTCATGGTCCGGTTGCACGCAGACGACAGTGTTGCTGCCTGCACAAGGACAAGCTCTTCCTCTTCGGTGGCACCAGGTTTGTGGCGTGCTTCTTGACCCGTGACACTCAATGTGGCGTGCTTCATGACCCGTGACAATCAATGTGGCGTGTTTCTTGACCCGTGACAATCAATGTGGCGTGTTTCTTGACCCGTGACAATCAATGTGGCGTGTTTCTTGACCCGTGACAATCAATGTGGCGTGTTTCATGACCC
>Ga0210059_1006818_pt1 | contig 18256 bp, 9 predicted proteins | sample Ectturendosymbi2_FD_188042 | JGI IMG/M metagenome (GOLD analysis project Ga0210059, IMG submission 188042) | Ecteinascidia turbinata endosymbiont from Florida, USA - Sample 2 (SPAdes) (version 2) | ecosystem: Host-associated > Tunicates > Ascidians > Unclassified | place: Key West, Florida... | reverse complement strand
AAGTTTCATCCGTAACAATCGTGTTAAGAAAATATCAAGAGATCCAGATGCCGTCATCAAAAGAGCCACATCTGGCTCTCGAGCCATAGGTTCCCGACCCCTGCTATAACAGGTCTACCAGTTGTCAATGTTAATACCCAATTAGTTTAGTCTAGGCTTGCATTATCTCAGTTTCATTCACTTGCGTTTACGCATTTGTTACAGACATTACGCCATTGTTACGATTCCCAACTGACTGAGTAATTGCACAATAATTCTCTCTTTTTCATAAAATGTCCGAAAGTAATTGCGTGTTGCGTCTAACGTTAAAAAAATGTTTCAAAGCTTTAACCTGTAAAATGATACACGGCCCGATAACGAACTCCTTACGGACCGGCACCGGGCCGCGGCCCGGTGGTTGCCGACCACGGCTTTAAGGGTTTGACACTCGATTCTCGAATATCATTATTTTTAAAAGAACGCTTTTTTGCCAATACATTTATTTTTCGTGTTATCTTCTTTACAGTTTAATCAAGTTCCCACAATGGTTGGTTTGAAAATGTTTCAGTGTATAAACGTACTCTTTTTGAGCATAGTTTATAGTCCTATGCTAAGCATTAGCAAATTAACCTACGTTAAATGAAAAACGATAACTTCAGTGTTTAATGTGAAGGGACTTTTCTTAAACTCTAAAAAAATTGTGTAAAATTTCAATTTTACATGTTGTATATCAATTTATGAAGTGAATATCTTTCCACACAATTTTATGGTATTTGTCACGGTAGTACATTATTGCCTGTATGAAAGTCATACCTAAACTAAGAAGTTCTTGCAGGCTAGATTCACTTCATTTTGCAACAAACATTCTCTAACTTACCTGAACCTCTTCAAAAAATTTCTCACGACCTTCTGGACCACTAAGAATGTGGATGAGAGATGACCTCCCGATTAATTCACTGGCCGTTGTTCGAGCCAATCATAGACGAAATAATGTGTCGGTTCAATGCAGCTCCCGTGATTGCGAAAGGTTCGCTAGTTTACAATGTTACTCTCTTCTTCTCTTCTTGTCGACTTCTGTGATTTTCCTGCATTTTGCCTGCAACAGCCTAAGGCACTGTAGTAGTTCAGACAACAACCCCACCTACGCCGATTGCATGGTTATTTGCCAAAAGAAATGCTCAGATCGCGTTTAGGACGACGGAAGATGCTAAGCATGGAAGTATGACAGTGGCGCAGCCAGAAATTTTGTTCGCGGAGGTCATGGCCTTTTCGGCCTCTCCCTGACAGCGCTACCGAAGTACGACTAAACAAAGGAAGAGGGAAAACGGAGAGACAATGAGTATTGTAAAGGCACAAGTAACGATTTGCTCTGATATGAACTTCGCTGAAGGAACAATCCTGACAAGAGTATCTACCAGAGTCATTATAATTTGAGAAGTTCTGCGTTAGTTCTTTTTGCAGTTACTGCATATTATATGTTTTCATAATACCGGCGTCAGGTACTGATTTAAAAAATACCGGCATCTTACCGGCTTCTGCTAAATTAGAAGTAAAATACCGGCCAGGCCGGTGAAATACCGACCATCTGGCAACCCTATATAGACCATGAGTCTGACGCAAAAACTTAAAATAAAAAAAAGTAAATTGCTTAGGCCTACAGTATATCGTTGCTGGCTCTGCAGCACAGCGCACAATTCTTCCACCAACCAGTAGAAGACAGTAGTGAGCTGAAAATAACCACTGGGGTAATATGTTTAACCAGTAAACGTGTTTCTAACACTTCTCTTGCACATTATGAATCACACACGTTTTCAAAATGTTAGGAATACTAGGATTCAAAACAAATGAAACTACGTTAAGTGGTTTTGCAAAGATTTTTGATATAGCACGTGGTATTTGCCTAGAAAAAATTAATCAGCCAGCGCTAGTGGTCATTCGAATAAAACGAAAATGTTCACGGACGATCAAATCTGTAGAAAACAAGAACGTTAAGTACTAACATTAATCTCACGAAAAATTATCCGCAATTACCTGTCCTCTGTATAACTCGCAGATTCGGTCTGAAAAACATTTTGAAAGTGCATTATTCTACTAACATAACATTTGTCAAGAAGCCAAAAGCGAGTTATAAATATGCGTTATAAAAATCACGGCTACACTAAAACCTCCATCAAGGTAATCACTTGTAACATACATACAATGATTTTCACATATCAGTTTAATGGGCATCATGTGTGCCAGAGCCGTGTGAAAGGCTGTTGGGGCCCCCAAAAAATCCAGATGGGGCCCTTTAATATCAGCAAGCAATTAGGCCAGCTATGTCCAAGCCGCGGCCCAGTCGAAGGTTTTGTGCGGCCCAGTTTAGGTTTCCGCTGTAGTAAACGTATCCTATATACTGACAACCTGTCCTTATTTTGATACTTTTGCATTTCACATTCATGATGCAGGCGGTCCTCAGTGCCACTTTATCACGTCTGCTACCATTGCAGTTAGAATTCGAACGTTTTCAGCACATTAGCACAAGCTAAATTTAATTTCTTAAGATCCAAGTAAGCCATTCATTGTGCAGCCCTCATTAATATGTCATTCAATGTGCGGTCCTGGTAAAGATAGTGACATAATTTTTGGCTCAGTAAGCCATTTGGGTTGGACATAGCTTATTTAGGCAGATGTGTGCTTTTTCGAGCCAGTTGCAAATTAGTCCCTTGAGAAGCGCTATGTCAAAACCCAAGCTAAACTAATAATGTACAACTTGGAGAAAATAACTTTAATGAACTGCCAATGCAAAATAAGTGAAAACTAACTTTATCACTTGTTAGTTGTTATCATCAATCAAGCGAAACAAATATCTCTTCTTGTGATGTGATAGGAAATTATTTATGATGTAATTTATCTGTTTGATGTAGTTGCTGTACTTGCATCAACCCTATACGACAGGGGTGTGCAACCTGCAGCCGGTGGGCCAAATGCAATACAACAAAGTAGATTTTTGTGCTGGTCACTAGTAGTACACAGCCTGTGTGAAACGAAAGCGAGGCCCGCGGTCTAATCTGTTTAATTGCGTTTGGGCCTTCAGTAATAAAGGTTGCACACCCCTGGTATACGACAATATGTGAAACCGGCAGTCTCATCATTGCTTGTGATTTGCATCCCGACAATCACAGAGCACCTGGTGGTCGCTGTACAGCCTCATCATTTTAATAGCCAGTCTTAATGTGATCAACTTGGTGCTTTCACCAAAAGCTCATGGGTGGAAGCAGTGCGTAGAACTAACTGCTTCCCAACACTCCCTCTGCCTTCATTTCTAATAAGAACGAATTTATTGGAATCTGACACCATCCATCTTCATCATGACATGTACTAATAGCAAGTGAGATTAAACCTGAAGAAGCTTTTTAAGATCGAGCAAGCGAGCGTTAAACTTATCGAGCTTATCCCCGGTTTTTCTGGTCGAAACTTTAAATTAGACTGTCTTAACAGTCTTCACAGACATATATATAATAAACTGACACAACAGTCTTCCTTCGTTTCAACTATACATAACCTGTCTCAAGCAGCTTTCACGAAAACGTTTTTAACGTTAAACTAGAAAAGAAACCTAGTCTCTCTCTGTACGCAGCTACAAAGCGATTGCACAACACTCCACAGCACATTCATTATGACGTAAATTTCCCCGAGAATTTCAACGCACAAGGGCGATGCCAGCGACGTTAAGTGGGGGAAGGTCAAGACTTTATTAACAACTGACCTTGTTCTGACGTAACCACAACTTTACAAAAACTGCTATAGTGTCCGAACGTCCGCAATTCTTTTTCGAAATTAACGAATCATGATATTACATGCTTAATCTACCGGCTCTGCATTGAGGGCAAAAATCAGAAGAGTAAAAGTCAAGGGTAGGGAGACGGCTCTAACTTACTAATACAATATATATTGCGAGGTCCCTAAGAATGATCGCCTCCCCCCGACCGAGGGGTACGGGGCTGCCTTGCCACGGCACTGAAGTGTGCTATAATAGTCACTTAAAGCGCTCTAGTCAGGAAACACTTTGACATTTAGACATAGATCGTGGGACTGATATTACATTAGCAAACCTAAGTGATGCATCATTCGTACTCAGATCGTCTATTCAAGACTATTGTCACTGAACGTTCTAGTGTCCGTTAATTCCTGACTGGGTTCTAAAACACACTGTGCCTACAGAAAGCGTTAGAATGCTTCCACCAGTGCGAGTACCTAGCGTCCTGGCAATGAGCAAGCAGTAATCTCAAGATCGCGCGTGCTAAGCTCTTTTACGCTGCACCGAGGTACCAAGGTAAAGGTGCATGATTAGTTCAAACATTTTGGAGGGCCGGCTTTTAAAGAACAATAGTAATCAACAGAAGTGAGCCCTACTGTACGTTGGACTTGTGAAAACCTGAAGAAATCGGTGAAGTCTGTGAGGTTTAGAGGGCAGAAACATGCCAATTTGTTTAGATACTGTAAACAGTTTGAAGAGAATTAATCCGGCCACTTTCACATCTTAAACACGCTTATGCATTCCCAGAGATTATTTTGAAGCGTCATACATTTTAAAAATGCTTCATGGTGAGCAACCTCTCGTGACAAATGGCGTATATGTGACAATTATCAAGAGATTGTATTTCACCAAATGCATTATTTTGTGATACTTAACCTGCTGCTCAATTTTTCTGGTTAGTACTCCCCTCTGTGTGAACGATCTAATTGTAACATTTGGTCAAGGTCGGACAGGACGGTGAAAAAATTGCTTGTGTCAATGCTTGCTAACGAACGGACATTGCTGTGACGGAAGGAATTTGTGCAGAACTTTTATGGCCTGGAAATATAACAATAAACGCGATGACGTCTATAGCAGGGGTGAGCAACCATGCAGCACTGCCGGGCGAATGCATATAACTAGATTGGTCCACGGGTCATAGCTGCATGTGTCAAGCTCTGCAGTTTAGGCAACTTGCTGGCCACCCACGGAAGATTGGTCATACCCTTTTAAAATACGGACCTTTCAGCGGGCCACAACAATTCAGCTCTCGAGCCACGGGTTGCACACCCCTGGTCTATAGGAAAGACCGATGGATTTGCCAATGGAAAAGAACTATGTGACAAGCCAATATAATCACACTTTTGTGGCGCACACTTTCGAAAAAACATGTACTATAAACGCGGTGTTGAAGTGTAAATTCCTAATGCATCGATTTCAGTCGAAATCAATATTATCCGACTAAATATAAAGCGCACTTTCAAAAATGTACTTCTGATAGGTGCCTGCTCATTGGGAAAAAAGTATGCATATACCAAGAAGGTGTCTTTGTTTACTGGAATAACAGAAAAAGTGAAAAATAAAATTGAATTCCTTGACTGCACGCAATCTTATCTTCGCAGTTACACAGCCTGTTTAAAATCATTGGCAGTCCAGGGCCGGCCTTGGCAAATGCGGGGCCCAATGCAAGACCTAGGCGCGGGGCCCATATAAGCAGTGGTGTTATGACGTCATCGTGCTCCGTCAACCGTGCTATGACCTTTTTGATGGTTATGTTTTAACAAAATGAATATATAAATATAAAAAAGATGGCAAATCATTGGAGTTAATCTGCATCTGTGTTTCCCAGCTGCGTCCATGTTTATGACTAATATCATGCTGCTCTGGTGGACATCAGACAGTGTACCGCTACCAACGTAATCAAGCCGAAAGTTGTAAAGGAAACTCAGCAATGGAGATCCGAGCGGCTAGCGCAAGTGCAAAGTTTCGTCAATCAAACCGAACTGACAAGTGAATTGAACGTACAATGCAATTATTTCACGCTTGTTGAATGGCAAAACTGGGCACATGATCAACTATCCGCTTTATGACACAACACACGAAAAAAACATACTTCACATAAAAGCAATCCATGCATCCCCCAAAGTTCCCCAATGCCCAATTTTATAATTATTCATAATGTATACACTTGGAATGCAAACTGTTCTTTATGAAATAGAAATGTAATGCACAAAGATTTTGCAACTACTGTACGACGTCACAGATATACAAACACTTATCAAACGCAATATTTAATGCGCATGCTTGATTGATGAAAAAAATCATATAGCCTCGCAATATATTGACAACCAGAAACGAGTGTGCTGGATAACATTCACAATTTTTTCCTTGCCTAGTTTAAGCTACTGGTTTTAAGCGTCCTTTACGTTTGTGAACCTGGATCTGAAGTAGTGTTTTTTCTACCTTTCTACGCTCGCAAATAAACAAACACAATGGAGGTTTGGCGGGGCGGCAAATGATAGAAGTACTTGCACAACCGACAAACAACGCGGAACCATTTTGGACAAAGCAAGGAGGAAAATTTAAGTGCAAACCCTTCACAAAATTTTGCGCTGGTTTGCATGAGATTTTTGGCCTTCACGGGTTCAATCTCTGATCTTTTGTCATTTGTTTCAATTTGGTAGAGTTAATTTTATTTTGACAAAACATTAAAATATCTAGTCTATGTTAAAATCTTCCATGAAGCAAAACTACAGGCTTTTGCTAAAATGCAGATGACCCTCATTCCAAAACAGAATGATATTTCGAGAACCGAATAGCGTTACGTTCGAAGAAATGCCAAGTTAATACGACAGACACTCGCCTTTTAACCTGTTCATTGCGAGTTGGATCATTGCACACCTGGTTGGCAATAACTGTAGGTCTCCTGCAGTCTTAACGGACACCAGCACCAACCAAGTTCCATCCATAAAAACTGGAACATGCGGGAGCGCAGACATAACGCCCTAGCATGAGAGTTGAGCACATTTGATAAAGTTCCTTAGTGCAATATCTTCGTTTCTTCAAGAGATAACTATTTTCTAACATTGAGATTAAACAGCCGTTTCTATAATTCTTTAGCGCAAGGATTACCTGGCAAAAATGAACAACATGTCCGACCACCATGGCGCGGGGCCTCCAGAGGCGCGGGGCCCAATGCAGCTGCATCGGATACATCGGCTTAAGGCCGGCCCTGATTGGCACCATGCGAAAATCCCATAAGAAGACCTTCTGCTTTTTTGTTTCAGCAACTGCTACAATGGTATTCAACTTGCAGGGGTAAACCTTTAACTGTTACTCTGAACAGATGCTATCAAAGCAAGAGAGAAAGAGTATAATACTTTTCGTGTTTCTCAAATAACCGCTATATTGTCAAACAAATATTTCTCGTCTTTTGGCAATGATACGACCTAGGTTGACTTCAAATAGAGCCATTCTGTGAAGTCTTTTTCACTTTCTTTCTCGTCTCGCTGATTCTATGCTGATTTGGCCTAAGTTCAAGGGGCCTTTATCAAAGTCTTAATTCAATCAGATTTCTTTTTTTCTATATCTTTTTGCAATCTTAGATGATGAAAAAAATTTGCTTTGCTCAATAGTCGCAAAAAATCTTGCATTGTCGGAGCTGAAGCATCTGTTTCAAGGCCCTGAAAAGGGCCAATTTGTTTTCAGTGCCATATTTCTAGATTTGCTTTTCAGGTTGCAAACGTCCTGCTTTGAGAAAGCTCAAAGGTTGATGCTTCTCACCTCAGTAACAAAATTAAATTGTTGATTTCTAACAATGTCTTATAGAGAAAAATTTGCAAGCATACTTTATTTAATTGCAGTTTAATTTCAGATGTTCAGAAACACACATGAATAAATAAAAAAGAAACGACGAAAACAAACGTTGCTTTAACTGAAGTTCTTCGAAAATGTAGTCACCTTGTACGCATGTCATTGTAAAAACACACTTTGACACAGTCATTGCGCTTAAATGGTAAAACAAAATTGAAAGTAAATAGGTAGACAAGATTGTGCTTCAGGAAACGAGACGTTTCTGTTCGTCACAACGATGGCGCCAACCCTTGGTCGCAGCTGAAGACGTAACGACATATCACGCAGAGTCCTGTTAAATAAGAAATAGTCCTCCATAAACAAATAACTTCTTAACTCTTTCTGCATTCACACGAAATTTCTTTTTGCATAAAACTACCGTTTTACCAACCAATTGCCCATCTCGTAAACTAGTTGCGCTCTTTGATTTCTTCATTAATTTTCGGCTTATATAAATAGACCACATCAATCAGCTCACATGGTGTGGCTTCTTCGCAATTTTTTAGTTCAAAAATGTCCAAGATTTTTTTAACAATGAACATTGTTTGAGAAAAGCAAAGCTCACAGCTTTGTGTCGACGTTTCGCACAAGTTTGGAAAAAATATTTTGTTTCTAGTTTTAGATAAAGGTGAACTTTTTCCTAGCTGAAATTTTTATGACGATCATGGCAATGTTAATAAATTTAGCAGTATTCTTCCCAAGATAACAATCATTAAATTAATATTGAAGTATTTGTAGGGTTTGTATTTAAACACTTTGTCATAACAGCGCTGTAAATTTAATAAGTATTTCTAGGTTGTTTGCTAGCGCCTTATATGTGTAGTCTTTTTTCAAAAAAAATGTGAGTGGAATAAGGTTAATGAATTGTTGCTTTTCAGTGCTCAACGTCGGTCAAGAGACATTGAAAACAATTTCACATTTCACCAGAATTATCAGCCAAAGAAGCCTCACGCTGCTTTCAGAAGGAATGTTTATTGTACTGTTGCGTCATAGTCAAATTTTTCATAGTGCTGGTCCAGCAGCTCAATTTGTTTCACCGATTGTCAAGATATTAGTTTGTTGGAATCGTTAAAATTTCGGACTGAGTCTACTTTTGTGCAGAGAAGATTCACTTACTTCGTCTTCGAAACGCAAAGCAGGTTTTGTAGTAATCCCCATTTGATTTTAATCTGCAAAAAGGTCTGCATCGTGCCACAATAACTCTTGGTGCTGATTTGGTTGTAGTCTTGACAGGTGACTTGGTGGTTGAGGCGGGAGACGTTGGCTTGAGAGCAATAACTGCAAAATAGTAATACATTTCTACAGATTTTTGGTTTTCTTCAAGACTGTTAGATAAAATTTATTGAAGAAGTTTGTTTAACAGTGGAGTAACGAACTTCACAAATGTTTGTTATCTTGCATTGCCAATTTTTATCGTCAATAAAAATCCTCCAGATGCGAAACTCCTGAAGCAAATATTACATTATGATAATGTGGTACCTGAGGTTTTGTTGTCTTCCTTGGAAATGACAGCCATACCCCGCACTGCAAAATATCAATACATCAAGTGAGAAAATTTCAGCCACAACTGATTTTTCATAATAATATCATATGAAAACTTAAGTAGATACGTTTCTAAAGTTCGAGAGGTTTTGAAACTTTCTTAAATATAAGAAACTATTGCTGAATAGTTCTGTTCGCTACAGAAAAATTAACCTTTTACAAAATTGACATTGGCGATTGTAAGTTACAGTATGATTATATAATTCTCTGTCAATTTAATATGGGAAGCCACCGGTGTTTTATTGTTCACAGACACTATCCTTGAAATTTTAGGAACAACTGCATCACAAACCAAGTTACGATGGAAACATTTACCTGTTTTTGAATTTTGGATTACGCACAAAAACACAGCGGAGACCAGTAGGCAGAAAAGCTTCACATTCATCTTGCAGTGTTTCAGATACTTCCGATAAATATTTGAGCGTCTTCCTTACGAGTAGACGTCGACGAATTCTTATGCTCTTCGAATTTCTTCCGCTTTGAAAAATAATGTTAGACGCTCCTTTGAAGGAAAGTTTCGACTGATAACGAATCTTCTGTTCACGCATTTTTATACTTACGTATAGCAGCAAAGAGAAAGGCACGAAAAAAGCTGTTTCCAATACCAAATCGAGTCACAGCACAAACCGGATGCGAAGCTACTGGGCTATGATGACAGCTAACAGAAGACGCAGCCTATTTTGAAGCAATGCGTGATCTTGCAGCAACTTAAATGAACTTCGTAGCGAAACATTTAAACTAGTAACGAAAGGATACCTTGAGTAAAACATCTATTGTAACCGCACCAATCTTTGGAATGTGGAATAGTAATCCCCTTTGGCATGAATCTCTTGACTTGTCGTTCGCAAGTCTAATATGACACGAAGTTCATCACGTTTTTTGAATAATTGCGAGTTGAGTCAGTACGTCAGCTATGAAGATCTGTTTAAAACGGTTGTCCAACCAAGCCCGAGGCGTTCGTTTAACTTTGCTCTGAGAATTTGTAACTTCGCTTTGCAAAGTTCGCTTCAAAACCTTCAATCCTCATATTGTTAAGAAGTCATACGCCTTTTTCTACGAATAGCTGATAGGCAATTTGTTCATACTTGCCATTAACCACATCTGCATCATGTATGTTTGTTTGTTGTAACCAGAGTTTTTTTAAATCAGGAGGGAATTGATGACTGCAGCTGCATTGCCCATAGTTGTCACATTGTACATAAAACGTGGTCTCCAAAAACTTTAACGCCAAAATAAGACATTTGTCTTCTTTTATAACAAGCTTTAGATAAACCCAATCAGCAGAAAAGGTTTTTGGAAGCAAGCCCGAAAGGTTGCTGTATTTATAGCCACACGTCCACATCGTTCTCAACATATTTTGAAATTGTGTTGAATCGCTATTTTGATATAACGCCCCCTTGTGAAAGTGAAAACCTTTTTTGTGAACTTGATACTTCTGTGCTAATCTCAAGTCCGTGCTCCACTGAAAACCTATCTTTTTATTTGTTGCATTTCGTGTATAATTTTCCAAGCATACTGAAAAATTTATAATTGCGACGATCGACGATCAAAATCCATAGCGACAAAAAGAACACTATTCTCGTAAAAAATGTTACTTTTCCGAAAATATCTTAACCTTTTTGTCTCTCTCCGTCTGGTATTAACTTTACTTTTATTGCATAGCCCAAAAATTGTCTGAAAGCGGTTCCTTATCGACACAAATTGAATACATTTTTTCCAGGCAAAAAGCTTGAAGAAACACATATCATAAAAGGGGCGTTGTGTTACCTTAATAAAACGCATTGTTTTCACACACCACGACTCTCTGTAGGTATCAGTGGTTTGTACAGTTGTAATACCAACGGTTGCTTCTACCATTAAGCACGCATCCTAAGCCAAAAGCAAATAAGAACATGATTTTGGGATATGGCAACATCCTACCTTATCGCCGAGGAACCGCTAAACGTTCAAATACCAGTAACTTCCATCACCAAGGGTATGATGACGTCCAACCTTGATTGCACGTCATCGGTACAAAGGTAACTTAAGCTTTTGTTAGGTTAGGAAATCATTCTGCAAGATCAAGAAATGCCGTTTAGCAGTTCGACTCGCAGATGACGACCCGACAAGAAATACGATCGCGCAACAGTGTGAATGCGTGCTTGCGAAAAATCGTGTTCCGTTTTTTCGTGATTGCGTGCCGCGAAACGTTGCCCCGTGCAGTGGAAGTTCCCGCTTGATAAGCGAGACGTTGACCAACAACTTATAGCCGCGTTTCTTAAACATTTGCGGGTCAGGGACCCCTAGTACGTCCAAATACAGCGGTGGGCAAGTAGCGGCTCGCGGGCCACATGTGGTCCGCCAAAATGTTTTCAGTGTCCCGCGGAAAGCTTCAGGAAAAAATCTTCAAGCCTGAAATTTTTTGAAAAGTGTATGAGGTTGCATTTGTCTTAGTGAGTTGATTACACTGGATGCTTGCGCTTTCGCGTATTTGCACGAAAACAAGTAAATTATAATAAAAACCTTTTGTGTGTACCATTACTACTTTAGCTTTTATTATTTATTTTACAATCAAATCAGAAGGTACAGCCCTCCGCTAAACGCGCCCTTCTCAAAGTGGCACTCGAGCCAAATTTATTGCCCATCCCTCTCCTAATAAAAGTTACGGACCCCTTAAGAAGAAGCGTTACAATAAATTGTCGAAATAAGATTTTGATCATCGTTGCAGTGATAGAAATGTCTGCAAAGCCTATTAACCTTTAAATCACATTCACCGACTCCTTGGGGATTCACGGACCCCAGTTTAAGAATCAATGAACTATAGCATCGTTACTGATTCATAATGCTGTTGAAAATTTACGAAAACAAGACTGCGCTCCTCATATGCGCTTTGTGAAAGCGAGAGCTAATCGAGCGAGCGTGAAAATGTTTAGCTACAATTATGAGCGCGACACCAAATTCATAATCAGCCGCTGGCCAAGGAAGGAATTATATTACGGCAATCGACCAGGATTCAGTGAAGGCTACGATCGTTACAAACGGAATCGCTATAGTCTGGTAACACCAGTTTGAAACAGATTCCTCCTAGAGATGGCAACTTCAATCTGTTGAGTATAATTGGCCCTTTGTCAGTGAGAAACCAGTATGAGGGCATTGGCTTCACGTATGTTGTTGCTGTTTAAAAAAGATTTTAATCCTGGAAATACAGTCTTTCTGCAACAAGTAGTCAAAATCGGTACTTTAGTTTCCCTTCAGTAAAAATTTCTCCAATTTTTTGTCTCGAAGACGTATGATTGAAATTGCTGTTTGATAAACTATGGCTTGATGAGTTTTGTGTGAAGATGACGACTTTTCAAATTTAGAACAATTTTCGGTGAATCGTGAACTGAATCAGACCACACATTCTTAACATTATGCAGATTCATGGCGTCTCAGGCACAAGTCGTAAACAATCATTTTGTGTCTGCAGACAACCTATTCTGCTGCGAAAGCTTGAATCATTAGGACTCTTTACTAATCTTATCTGTAAGATAAGCAGCGTCCTTGGTGTTCTGAGCTACAGGCGCCATTTCATTTTTGAAAGCTTATCTAACAGGCAATCTTCGAAAAAGTGTCCATTCACTTGTAGCCTCCTTTTCAGTGCCAACATAGATTAAGTTGCCACCATCCTAAGCGCGTTTGAATGGTGTTTTAATGTGGTTGCATTGCAAGGGAAACAATCTAAAACATATATAGCAGGTTACAGAAGGTAATGTGCATTGTATTGTATAACGTCTTCACACCCACGCGCAACGCCGTAGACTCAAGCATACACGGCAGCAACAAGGAGCACACAGATACAGCGCTTGAAAGAACACGAAGATAAAGATAGGGCGGTGATAGAAAATCGTACGAACGCATATAGATATTTGACACGAACAAACAACAAAGGATGACACCACCACGGTTGCTATAATGTTCAGTACCGTTGCATAGTGCTGCGATGAGTTCTAAGCATACCGATTTATAAATTGCATAGGGGAGCGGGAGACTGCGAAAGACCACTGGTCGTTTGGGCTGCAGAACCCCTGGGGACAAAGCTTCTTTGCAGGAAGAGAATTCGGAGGTCGGAGCAATTGATCACAAATGGCCATCGTCACCTCTTCTCGGGAAATTTTTCCCTTGTTCTGGTTTCTCAATCTCAATCATTCAAAATTTTCTGAAAGTTATCACTACGTGTCGCCCGTTCACTGACTGCACCCTCTCAGACTTTTGGTATAATCCGAAAAAGACGTTTTACAGCTACTGCAAGGTTGTTAGAAAAAAGTACAAAACTTTAGCTTGCCTATGAGCAACAAAATAGTGCATTTGCAGTAAAAAAACTTAAATGGATAATTTCCACCGAAGACTCATTGAGAAGAATCTACAACATACTATTAATAATTGCAGTTTATTTTCAGATGTTCAAAAACACGCACGAATAGATAAAAAAAGGAACGACAAACTTTGTTCAAACTGAAGTTTTTCGAAAATGCAGTCACCTTGTAGACATGTCAATATAAAAACACATTTTTACACGTTCATTGCACATAATTAATTGGTAAGCAAAATCCAAAATAAATAGGTAAATGAGAGTTGCTGTTTGGAAACGAGACGTTTTTTTGTCAAATATATACTGGCGAAGTCCTTCGGCCGCACTTGAAGACGAAACGACATATGACGCAGAGTCCTGTTAGAAAAAAATAGACTTCCGTAAATACAAAACTTCCTCACTCTTTCTGCATTCACACGAAATTGCATTTTGCATAAAAGTTCCGATTTATAATAGCAGTGCATCGATTCGTAAACTAATTGAGCTCTTGTTTGCTTCATTAGCTTTCTTTCCGCTTATGTAAAGAGACTACCTCAACAGTGGCGTAGCCAGCCCACAATGTTGGGGGGAGGCAAACAATTTGGGTGGACCAAAATTTTTGATTTTAGACGAGTAACAGTACTATTTGGGATACTGCCTCTCAAAGCACATAATGACCAGATATGCTAAAATTTGTTTGGGGCCATGGTTCCAGGGCTACGCTTATGCACCTCAAACAGTTCATCTGGTGTGGCTTCTTCGCAACTTTTATAATTCAAAAATGTTAAAAGACCTTGCTCAAAGCTTTGTGCGAAAGCTTCGTACCACTTACGAAAAAATATTTTGTTTCCAGTTTTAAATTAACGTAAATCCTTTTCCACCTGAAGTTTTTATGCAGATATAGTGATCTAAATAAATTTAGCAGTATTTTTTCCAAGAGATCTTGCCTTACGTGATTAATTTTGAGTTTGAATGTTTATAGGGTTTCTATTTAAACACTTCGTTATCACAACAGTGTAATTCTAAAAACAATTTAATGGTTATTTGCTAGGGCCTTCCATGTATTGTCTTTTGTTATAAAAGACATGAGTGCAAAAAGTTTTTGCTTTTCAATGCAAAAACTCGGTTAAGAGACATTGAAAACAATTTCACATTTCACCAGAATTATCAGACAAGCAAGCCTCAAGGTGCTTTCAGAAGGAATGCTTATTGTATTGTTTCGTCATATTCGAATTTTTAGTAGTGTTAGCCCAGCTCAATTTGTTTAATTGATTGTCAAGAAATCAATTTGTTGAAATCGTTAAAATTTCAGACAACGTCTACTTTTGTGCAGAGAAGATTCACTTACTTCGTCTTCGAAACGAAAAGCAGGTTTTTCGGTAATCCCCGTTTGATTTTAATCTGCAAAAAGGTCTGCATCGAGCCACAATAACTCTTGATACTGATTTTGTTGTAGTCTTCACAGGCGGCTTAGTGGTTGAGGCGGGAGATGTTGGCTTGAGAGCAATAACTGCAAAAGAGTAATACATTTCTACAGATTTTTGGTTTTCTTTAGACTGTTATATGACAATTTATTGAAGACGTTTATTTAACGGTGGAAACGAACTTCATAAACGTTTAGTATCTTGTATTGCTCTTCTTATAATCATTAAAAAGCTCAGCAAAACTCCTGAAGCAAGTATTACATTATGATAATGTGGTACCTGAAGCTTTGTTGTCTTCCTTTGAAATGACAGCCATACCCCGCACTGCAAAATATCAATACATCAAGTGACAAAATTCAAGGCATAGGCCATTTTCATAATAATAATATCATATGAAAACGTAAGTAGATACGTTTCTAAAGTTTGAAAGGTTTTGAAACTTTCTTAATATAAGAAACAATTGTTGAATAGTTCTGTTCGCTACAGAAAAAATAAGCTTATACGAAAATTGACATTGGAGATTGGAAGTTACAGTATGATTATATAAATCTCTGTCAATTTAATATGGGAAGCCACCGGTGTTTTATTGTTCACAGACACTATCCTTGAAATTTTTGGAACAACTGCATCACACACCAAATTAGGATGGAAACATTTACCTGTTTTTGAATCTTGGATTACGCACAAAAACACAGCGGAGACCAGGAGGCAGAAAAGCTTCACATTCATCTTGCAGTGTTTCAGATACTTCCAATAAATATTTAAACGCCCTCCTTTCAAACGAGTAGACGTCGACGAATTCTTATGCTCTTCGAATTTCTTCCGCTTTGAAAAATAATGTTAGACTGCTTTGAAGGAAAGTTTCGAATAATAACAAGTCTTCTATTCACGCCCTTTTATACTTTCCCAGGGCAATGAAGAGAAAGGCACGAAAAAAGGTGCTTTCAATCAAATCGAGTCACAGCACAAACCGGATGCGAAGCAACTGGGCTGTGACGATCGCTATTAATATCATTTGTTGAAATTTTTAGATATTTGAAAATAGGTTGAATTCGTAAACGTTTACTTTTTTTAACTTACGCAGCGCAACCTAACTGAGCGCAATACTGTTGCGTGACAATGACTTGCTTCCAGTGTTGGCATCTTTGTTGGCTCCTGCCAACGTATATACATCATCTACTGTTACAACAGAAGCCTACAGGTTATGATGATGCAGTGTTCTGCAGAAATCGACGACGAGTTGTCAAACTTCGGTCAGTCGGTTTTGGGTTCGCTTCTTAATTGTGCGTGATGATCAGCCAGTAAACATGGAACTTGTTTAAACGTTGTCTTTTTCACTACAAGACGCAGACCATTTTGAGGGAATGCATGGCCTTGCAAAAACTGAAATGTTCTTTATAGCCAGGGGCGTGCAAAGGTGGTGGGGTGAACGGGGCGACGGCACCCTGGCATCCAAAGCAGGGTGGCATCCAAAGAGTTCAATGGGAAAAATTAAAATGTTGCAACCAGATGCTTCTTCAGATATTGCAAGGCTACTAACTTAACATATGCAGCATGGGTTTAATTTTTCGAAAAATATTTTGATACAAACATTAGTTTTTGTGTATTTCTCACATTCCTCAATGTTAGATTTTGGGAGGGGGAGGATACAATCAAGCAGTTGCCCCGGGCATCACCAGACTTCTGCACGCTCCTGTTTACAGCGAAACATTTGAACCAGTATCGAAAGAAAAATCTTGAGTAAAACATATGTAGCAACCGCATGAATCCTTGAAACGTAGAAAATTAATCTTCTTTGGCATAAAACTCTTGACTTGCCAATCGCAAGCTTCAGATATGAGGCGAAGTTCATCACGTTTGTTGAATAATTGCAATGTGGCTAAGTAGCCTATACACCTCAACTATGAATGTCAGCTTGAAGCATCCTCTTACCCTACCCTGAGGCTTTCGTATCTGCCACTGCGTCGGATTCACAAACTGTTACAATTCGAGAACTTTTACGAATTTCTGAACCAGCCGGACCACCTCCAGGATATTTTTGTGAATGTGACAGAAACACAGATGTGCGAAGATGAATTTTGAACAAAATGGGCTGGTCTTTTATGTATTTTGACATTTTTCCCACTGTATGATATTTTAGCTAAAACATACATTCACAGACTAAATTTGATCATGTTCTTCACACTTGTTCATTTCGATAAAGGAAGAAGCATTTTTGTCAACACCTAGTCTCTAAGATTTTTTTGAAGATGGCTTTGGAAAGATACAGACCTTGCTGCGTTTGGAGCGAAACAGGGAAAAAATGGTGAAAAAAATCAGGAAACGAAAAGTTACTTGCTGAATGGTTGTGGTCTGTATTTGTTATGTTCTTCATGTTTAACTTAAATCACAAACTTCTACGAATGTTTACTATAAGATCTGACATGCTTGTTTTCGTGTTGTCGGTGCGTGATCAACTTACATGCGGCATTACGTTGCTTTAAAGTAAATGCATCTGCTATGTTTCAGGAAAGTCATGTAGAATAGTTGAGTTTGCTTTCCAGTCTAGCTAATGTCTTATAGCGCTGATAACAGAATTCATATCCACGCAAAATTACAGTTATTTCGTTGATCAAATAAATTCGAAAATGATCAAAGATGCTTTCAGAAATGTAGTTGGTGGATTTTAACATGGCATAAGGTTGCAACTTGCAACCCTGTGACCAATGTCGCATGCTTTATCTCAGCACATCATTTCCACGAAAAATGTACTTTAAAATCCTCCCACCCCGTTTTGTACATTCATACGCCTTTTTCTGCATGTATCTATAAACGCAATGTGTGCATTTTTGCCCATAATCGCGTCTACATGGTGTACCTGCTTTTTGTAACTGCAAGGTGTTATACTGTATTAGGAAGGAATTGTTAGCAGCAGCTGAATTGCCACCTGGAAATAAAGCGTTAGGCCTACGCTAAAATGTTAAGCCGAAAGAATTAAATTTGCTTATCGTAGTAAAAAAGTTGAGAAAAAACAAACGAGCAAAACATATTTTAGAAAACATACCAAAAGTGTTTTCGTCTTTACTGCCATATTTTCACGTGAGACCGTTCTAAATATATTGTTCAATGATGTTTAATTGCTTGTTTTGGCAAGACTTGTCTTTATGAAAAAGATATTTGTTTGTAAACTTGATATTCAGGTCCGTGCACCACTGAAAGCATATCTTTTTATCTGTTGCATTTCGTGTAAAGTGTAGACTTTGCAAGTATAGTGGATTTAACTTTTCGCATTACGACTTGCCGTTCCCTACTCGCTATTGCATTCCGTACGTGAGATCTGGTTTGTATCAACTTGTCATTCGCGTCAAGGGATTTCGTGTGTCCGCGCATGAC
>Ga0210059_1006817_pt1 | contig 18257 bp, 14 predicted proteins | sample Ectturendosymbi2_FD_188042 | JGI IMG/M metagenome (GOLD analysis project Ga0210059, IMG submission 188042) | Ecteinascidia turbinata endosymbiont from Florida, USA - Sample 2 (SPAdes) (version 2) | ecosystem: Host-associated > Tunicates > Ascidians > Unclassified | place: Key West, Florida... | reverse complement strand
CAACAACGACGGGATGGGCCATGATGACCTTGGACTACAGCCACCTGGACAACTGCCACCCGGACATCTGCCACTTAGGACAATCGCTACCCAAGACAACTACCACCATTACAACTGCCATCTAGGAAAACTGCAGCACAGGACAATTGTCACCAGGACAAGCCCAATTAAGTGTGCTTTATTTGACTTAAAGCCGAAGCTGAAAGAATAAACATAAGTTAATGAAGTTTATCCCAGCGTATTTGTTGCACTTCGGGTTATGCTAAATTGTCCCGATACTGTTGCCAGCGCGAAGAGAGTTTCATCAAACTGAAGCTGATCAAAATCTTCAACAGGTCTCATATGACACATAGCAGACTATCCTCATTCATGTTGTCAATCGCAGCTTCATGTGTGCGCTCTCTAGATTTGGATGATGTCATTAAGGCTTTTGCATGCGGTGTGATGGGTCTTACAACAAATCATAAGCCTACCTTACCCAGTCGCAAGTCATTGATGGGTATCAATTTTAGATAGGATATGTTACATGAAAATGTGAAATTCTACTTTAAAGTCATTTCACCAATTGAAGCTGATAACATCACCCGACATCTATTTTCTGTTTTTGTGGAATAACGTATACGAGTTTTCAGGAACTAATTATTGCATACACAAACGGTGGCCAATGGATCTCCTTCAGCTGATTACGCCCTATCTCTCTTCCACCCTTCGTAGACTTGCCAATTTTGCTAGCTTATATTGTTAATCTGTGACTTGCAGTCTCAAAAATCTCTCGATTCTCTCTACAGCTAGGGTGTTAAACAAAAAGGTGTGAGTATGGCAGCGAAATATTGCTGAAAAGTAATAAATACATTTTTTTATCAATCGTAAATTTATTATCATTTCAATATAAATGCCATGATCAGAACAAAGCGGACACTACAGTTAACTGAACCCGAGACCTCTTAAACTTGCTTTTTCTAAGTTGTGTTTATGAGTAAAGAACGCTTTATTTTGCGATGGTGTCTTGTCTGCTTGGTTTCATTTTTAGTGGCAATGCGAACAGTGTCACAGGGCTTTGGGCTATATCATGCGTGACAATTTGACTGTAGATTCTTCGGTTTCAATTGTTGTAAAGAAGTCTTGGCTTTATTCAGCATTGAAAGAGAATTTCTTTCAGTCTGTGTAAAGATGCGGTAGTGCAAATATTTTCCGATAGAACTCATTTGGGAAAAAGAAATCAATAGGTGTGAGTATGTAACTTGATTGTTCACATGTTCTAGTTGAATAAAAAGAGTTATTTCTTCATCTGTTTTCACTAAACAATACACTTAGCAGTTTGTTTATAGTTCAGAAAAACATGAAGGCATCAATGAATCAAGCTACATAGTTGTACAATTTCAGATACTACTTACAGAATAACTAGACAATTCTATTTCCTATTATGCTTCACAAGTGCTATCTTTTTGGTGGGTCTATCTGATATTTATTTGCATCCTCAATGCATCCCCATTACTAGGAAAATTTTGCTTATAAACACGCCCACATAATAAAACAAGTTATTGAACGCTAACACATTGAAAGCAAAAAATACTCTTCGAAATATTTTTAATTTAATTTTTCGAAAATTATTTTTCTGCCAACACTAGTTTTTACGCATTTCAATTGCCTGTATTTCTCACATTCCTGAATACAATACTAGAATTTGGTAGGAGGCACACAATCAAGCAGTTACCCCAGGCATCACCAGACCTCTGTATGCCCCTGCAGTGGGTGAAGATGGTATTTTTATAGTAAACCTTATGCCACCTTTATAACGTCAAAACACAAGTTGCAGGTACTGCAAATTTTATCAAGGAGAAGGCTCGCAAACAAGGGGGGAGACCAACCGGGATATTGCCCTCCCGACATTTTCAAAAAAAGTTTGAAAAGCTTAGGTAAAACAACAAGTTGCAAGCCCCCCGAAAGTATCAGCTTTTTGCGGCCCTGTCAAGAAGCGACTCAAAAGCCAATACCAAGAGTGCAAGCAAATGCCTCAATCAATTGTTTGTGTTTACAGCCTTCGTTGCAAATTTGTCTGAGGTAACAACCCTTGCAAATATTGTGGATGCATACGTAATATCGCATTTCGTATAAAATCATTGTGTGCACTTTACAGTTTCGTTTTTGCATTTTATGCACAAGTCGAGTTTCTCTTTCAACGGTTTTTGCGCCAGATATTGCGTTTCGTGCGTGGGAAAGTTTCCAGTCAGACTCATTCTTACCTCGTCGCTTTTGTGCGCGCGCCTATTTGGAGATCTCTGACCTCATTTTCTACAGTTAGGTTTCATATCGATACCGCCAAGGCCGCCTAGAGAGAGACATCTGCCAGTAGTGCTCTGATAGTCAGTTCATTGTAATTTTGTAACTATGTTTCGCTGCTTGTTCCCTTAAAATCGGACAACTTCAAATTCAATCGAGTGATTCGGTGAATGTATGATGAGCAAATGCGATTGATGACCGCTCGTAGTTATTCCAATGATTTGTTATGGTATTCTCTTCTTTTTTCTACCATATTGCACTAAATACCTACAGGGTTTTGAGCATAAGTGGTAGTATTACAGGGGTGGCCAAACTGCGGCTCGCGAGCCGCATGCAGCTCTTCGAACCTTTGCATGCGGCCTTTTGAGTTTTCCGAAAAATTATACATATGTTTGTTTATTTTTTATTTCTACTGCAATGTGTAGAAATTTTGTAAAGTGGTGCTGTGGTAGCAAGCGAGCGGTACAGTATTACTTTTGCAAGTCGTTCCAAAAAGAATTATGATGTCACAGAAGCGTAGATTGCAAATAAATCCGTGTTTTTAGATTTTAATGTTGCGGCTCTTTGTAACTTGGGTTTTACGATATGCGGCTCATACATAGAGCAGGTTTGGCCAACCTTGTAATATTATAACAACACACGGGAAAAACATTGTCAAATTCAATAAGCCGTCAACTTTCCGGTGGAAAGCATATTATATCATTAAGACAAGTTTTTGAAGCGAGTACAAAAACATTGCTTGCCTTCTACTCAAAAGCTGAAATTCAAAGAAACAGACATGACTTTGCCAAATTTTGAACTTGATTGGAACGAGCTTCTTTGTGTGCCAGATGATTTAACTGATGAATAGCTAGTGTTGCTGTGCGATGAGGATTATTCTAAAGTTGAAGAGTAATTGCCCGAAATTATTCATACAAAGCTAGGTACGTTTTTTTTGCTATATGCACAAAAATTTGAACTGAATTTTCTGTAAATGTCGAATGTTTTCCGATGATGGCGATTTTCAGTGCATTGAGACTTTATTTATCGAAGGCATTTTGATCGTCTTTATGTTGATCACTGGAAATGTTTCACGTTACTTTGATGAACTCCTTGGCTTTTAGTAAGATTTGTGAAAGTGACAAATATCAGCGGTGTTCTTCTCAGCGCTAGAAGTCATTTGCTGTTAAACTATAAGATTTTTCATCACCATAATAGACCAAGTGTGAAAATAACCATTTACATAGTGCGCATGGTAAAGATAGTTCACTGGATTTTTTCAAATATTCTGCTGAATAATTGGTGTTTTCAAAGAAATGACCAACTAACCAATGATAGATTTCCAACAAAAGCTACGTACGTGAATTTGATTTCTCCTATTTACGTATCAAGGCATAAAATGATGATGTGTCGTTATGGGTATTGCTGTTAGGTTTCAATGGATACTCAGCGAGAGTTCACACTTAACTTCGACTTTTTGCAGCCATTTAACGCTGTGTCTTGTGATTACAAGGTTGAAGACTAATTTTCGACTACAGTAGTGTGTTATTATATGTCCGGGAATTTGTGCATAGATTAGCTGTGCTCATCTTCATTGCCTTGGCCTTTAAAAATAAATATCGCGAAAATCATTCCCGTCGCACGACTAAATGCATTGTTCGCTGGAGGCAGACAACCTGGTCGTTTTGACGTCCGCACGTGTTCCTTGCCCGTCACAGTGGCCGGTCATGCCCGCTTCTGCGCGGTCTGCGTTTTTGTGATCGCGGTACTGCGCAACTGTTGCTAGGGAGGAAAGCATCTTGTAAATAAAATTTGTGATAAGTACATTTAGCAAGTATGTCAACGAGCTTTAAAGTGGCGACAGCCTTACAACGGTTTTGCTTCGGCTTGTCAACTTAAAACGTCAGGTCGCTTTTTTGGGAGACAAGATCAGTGCTCTTACAACGACCTGTGTGATCTTGCTGCTTGCATCATTTGAGAATGCCATCACCACAGCATACGAACCGCATCTTAAACTACTTCTCAAAACTTACAAAAGTAAGTCTGTTATAACTAAGTCAGTTATCTCAAAGGAAGTTTCAAACCTCAAAGGCACACACATTCAACACCTTTTGAGAGACTGGCTGCTCCAGAATTAGTGCTGTTTCATAACACTCGTTTAAAACTTGCGCAATTTTAGGATTACTACATCCGAATGTTCAAATTATGTCGTCGACGCATTGCCTACGTCAGTACGAGGCTCACACTTGTAATTTCTTCAGTTTATTCTCCACTTTTTTGCAAGCACTTGCACTCAAAATGAATTAGCGATAATAATCATTGGGGCATAGATTGTGTCCTGGTAGCCATGCTTTTGCATATGTGCCATAAAATACAGTACTGATCAAGACCCCGTGATTGACGCTAACCAATAAAAACAAAACAAGACTGACTTTGTCAATTACTCTTCGGCGCCCAAGAATTCTGGCGTCTTTGGAGTAATTGAAAGGGCGTCTGGAGACACAACTCATGTCTCGAGCAGGTACAATAAAACCGCTCTGTGTCGCACCACTTAGCAATTTAGCTTTCACGGCGGTTTCTTGGTTTATTTACTTGTTGCTTGTGTTTCCTATTGTGCGTGTCTACCCATACAGGTTGCTCGGCGTCCAAACGAGTTGCCGTGATGTCTGAGACCCTTGAACAAACGTTGCGCAGGAATTTATAAATTGCCAAAGCAATCGATTCGCTTTCAGAGTACTAAAAATCTTCAAGGAAGCACAATCTGTCACTGCAAGAAAGATGCGTTATTTCACAAGCACAGTAAACATAGGAAGATTTTGCCGAACAACTTTGCTTCTGATTGTTCACGTCAGTGTAGCACTTTGCACTGGTGAGTACATGTTTTTGTTAACTTTGTTTGCTTTGATAGAAATAGTTCAAACGTTAACGGAAATACGATAGAATGAAATACCGTTTCACACTCTTTAATGCGCTTTTGGGGGCAATCAATTCCTTACCCGCACTTAAATTGCACTGTACAGTTGTTAATGCATGCTTGCTTATATGTGGCACAGGAAATTACATCGCAACATCTCAGTGCTGCAGAAGAGTTCCTAACCTACAAGTAATAGGATACGGTAACTGTTTGGTTCATTTGTTGCTAGTTTGTTTCAATTTGGTATCACTAAGTTTCGTTACCAGGTAGCTGAAGATTGGACACTGTACTACTGTGTTTTTCGGCCTTTATGCTAATGTCAAGAAGTATTAACTAATAATTTATGTCGCACATTAAAAAACTATGGATTTCTGAAAAACTAGAAAGGACATAACAGCTCGTCTAGATGACTAGACTCAGTTGCTTTAATTTCAACCGTATAACAGGACCTATTTCGTCCACGTTTTGAACTTTTTCAAGGTTGTTTTTATTTTTAATCTTTTTCTGTAAACAGATGTAAGTGGAAGACCTGTCAAGCTAGACACGGGAAGATGCAGCACTTCATGTGAAGACAGTTTGTTTCGAGGGAGTCATTACATCAGCGTCTTAGAAAGAATACGAAATACAAAGGTTGTACTACCATAAATCTGTCGATTCAAAAGAAATGTAAAGTTGTCAGAAAAACACTCTTGAGAGAATCATTTATCCAGAGGTGCAGTGCTAAAAAAGAGGTGTGGGAACGGCGTTCCCACACCAAATAAAAAGAAAGACTGCACCAAATAGTTCGAATAAAGCGAGCATTCGCCTACATAAATTTCCACATTGGATCTTACTGTTTCACTGTAGACTTTTGACTAGCAGTGCGAATCTGCGTGTCGCTAGCACATCTGTGAGATTGTAACCCAGGGGCGGATCCAGCTCGTAAGTTAAGGGGGGGGGGGCGATTTCAGTAATATTTGGCAGTCAAGTCTCAGTTGGCAACCAAGTGTCTTTCTGAGTTGTACAAAATCATGGTGAGAAATGTTGCTTTCATAAGTTTTAAGGGGGGCGATCGCCCCCCCTGGATCCGCCCCTGTCGTAGCCATGTTTTAATGTAATCTTGTGCAAAAAGGTGTGGGAAGGCGTTCCCACAGCAAAAAAAACACCCCACTACACCCCTGCATTTACCACAAACTCGCTGTCGCTTAAGATATTTTGGAGAAAAAATGTTTAGTTTTTCGCGTTATGGCAATTTCATTGTATGCACTGGTCGAAACAACCACGAAAACAAATGAGTGTATAAGAATGTGTTCGTGCCATGGTAACACGTAACAGCAAGGCTTTTCGCATATGACTGGTAACGCATCGTAGTACTAGTAAAAACATTCAAAAAGGACGTCAATTCATTTTTATTTCAGGCAACTTTGTCTGGAGACAGAACCTGCTCCAATGTCAACGTACGAAAGACTTGCGAAGCAGATACTGTTCACGTGCATACTGCATCCATTGGACACGGTCCCAGGCCAGTTGATGTGATCGATAGTTGCCAGTGTCGCAAAGTATCGATGAGGTGCAAAAGATTCCCAAAAATAAAGCGTTTTTTTGCTGGTACGGAGTATGAAGCTACTGTGGATGTTGGAGAGTGCGCCGGTGGCTGCAGAAAAGGTACGATGTTTGTTGGGTTTGGAGCAGGGGTTTTCAATCTTTATTTTCTGGTTTAGCACTTGACAAATATGAAAGATAAATTCTACCCATTTTTACTTTTGCACTTTTACAACTGCACATAATGAAGCCTATTAATGTAGAGAAGAATGAAAAACGTAAAATTAGCATAAATTTGAATCATAATACATTCCATAGTACTTTATGGAATCATAATACAGAATAACATAGTCAGTTTTAATTGTTGAAAAAAGAACAAAAAATGTACGTTGCTACAAATCATGACTCAGTAAAATTACTACAGGTTTAACACCCCTGGCCTAGAGTATATGTTGAGTACGCACTAGTTTGCAATTCACTGCCTTGATTAGCATCGCTGCTAATATAAATAGCAATTACAAAAACACCTACAAAAATGTTTATAGGTTCGTAAACGTTATGGCTGCTATGTTTTCAAGTAAAAATCGATGTAAATCAAATGCAAATTTAAAATAAGGCAACATTTTAAAAAATCACAAGGACAATTAAAGACCGAAAATTATCTCATAAGCTGCAAGTTTTGTAACACGCAAAAAGTTCAGCAGGCATTCGAGATGTTATTATGTTAGCTGAAAAACTTAAATTGAAAAATTTTCAGTGTGATTGCAGAACGAAGTTAATTTAATAGTTTGTTGGTGATTGTTTTCGAAAAAACAATTTCTCAGATTTGAATTGAAAGAGTAAACTGTTCTGAATCAGTGTAATGCAGGAACAAAACAAAGCTGGTCAGGCAAACGAAAAGTACGTTTTGTGAGAAGAGAAGATTCGGTCTTCTGAGAAGATAATATTAAAATGAACTGGTGCGATTGTTGCAAATTGAGCGTACAGAAATGCGGAGCCAAATGCTGATCACCATCTCGTATGACAGAGGTATCAGGCTGTGTAAATTGTTTCTGGCCGACAAGAGTGTCACAATGTGAAGATAAGTGGCGGAACCAGCCCAGGCGTTTTGGGGTGCAGTCATATAGGGGGGCGCCAAAAATAGTTTCACTTGTTCAAATACCCCATCTTCTCTGTGAAAATCGTTGGACATCCTACAAAAGTGTTTACCTTTTGTAGGCCAAGAGGTGGCTATTTTTGTTGGTCGAATTATCCGATCTTTCAGAGAATCAGTACAGTTTAAAAGCGCCTCCGATCATTAATTCACAAAACTTTTGAAGCGGGTCCACAAAGATGGGCCCCGTTTTTTACATGCTACACAGTAACTAAGAACACTGTTGGTGTCCCATACAATCTATCATATCTACAAAAAGAATTAAAAGATATATTGCATCCTAAAGCAATGATGGGCAAACTTTCGTTATGGTGACCCACACCGCCCTTTCAGTCGTTATTTTTAAATGCCCGGTTTCAAACTTATACTGTGTTCAGCTACCTGTTACATGACAATGCTATGTTGATATCATAAACCGTATAATGACCAAAAAATGCTTGCTAACGTCAAACAATCAAAATTCCATAGTTGTTACAGTAACCTATGTTTTAGTCCACCCAACCAGCAAAGGACTGTAGCTTTTACATACCTCGCGGCCCGCAACAAGAAAATGTTGCGCGGCCCAATCAAAAGTGCTAAAAGGCCCACAGTTTACCGGCCACTACACTAAAGCATGCTGCGCGCTAATGTTTGACTCTTGGCTATTCGTAACGACATCAGAAACAAGAATGTCGGAAACGTATTTCCGACCTGCTTAGAAGTAGAATGGTTCTTATACTAACAAGCGACAACTCAAGTTTCAAAATACTAAAATATGAGTCTTATAAATAGCTAAATGGCATTCACATTTGCAGAGGAAGCTTGTGCAGTTACATTATGCGTGTATATGGAAATGCATGATGTCGTTACGAATAGCCAAAAGAGTATCAACATGCTAATAAAACGTGCCCATTATGGTATAATTTGACGTGCGAGTATAGCTTTTCTTTCGACTGAAAATAAGCATGGAAGCTCTAATGATAACAAGGTTCATAAAACTGACGTTAGAACAACACATGGCTTAGTGTACCATTTCTTTGCATTTTATAAAACTAAAAGGTTTTGGATCAACAATTTTATTTATTAATTTTATCCTGTTCTGTGCAATCGCAGCTCAAGCTATTAGGTCTTTTTGAGATAGACTCAAAACAGAGCAGGGGATAAATAAGTAAATATGTTCATCTGCGTCATTTGCCGTGTTTTTGTGCAAGTTACTCAACGCGTGCCCATTTAAAATGTACGACGTTTTTCACTGAAGAAGATATTTGTTCGACGTATTAAATGCTTAACCTTCACCACCCGATATTTGCTGCCAAGTTAATCAAGGCCATGCTGCAAAAGAGCGCTTATGGCAGTCAAGAAACTTGCTGTGGACTGAGAAACGCCTGAACATATCTGATGGTTGATCAGCCCATTAGTCGCATGTGCTAAGTTACCAATCAGCATTTGGTATAAAAAACTCTGGTTATTCAGGTGGAAAAGCCTGTAGACCAGTGCGAACAACAACTCATCCTATTCTTGGTCCAAACGGCATGATCACTGTGCAATCCATAACGGAGTGCAAGTGTGAGGCAACTTGTTTTCGTCAGCACTTCAATGTGGCTGTAATAGAAAGAGTGTTCAACGAAACATCGCGAGCTTATGAACAACGAACCAAGGTACGCTAGGCAATAAAACTTGACGTTTCATCTGTTTTATCATTGCGTTTTGTCTGTTTTTCTACTGTCTTACAAAAACAACTGTAAGGAGTGCAAAGCCTCTCCTGCTACTGTGCCTCACAAAGCTTTTATAACGCATCTTTTCAAACACACCTTTGAGAACAGCAAATAAACGTTTGCAATTTTGCAGTTGTATTGAGTTTTTGCAGTAATATAATCATTTAAATCTGCACCCATCTTGAGAAGGCATTGAAAACGCCCAACTACCAGTCAGACCTCGTTTGTCCGAACTCCGATTCGGACAAACGGAATTCCCGCTATCCGACACAGCACTGCTATGGGAACGGATTTCTCCCAATGTGTTTCACCCCTTTAATCCTGAAACCTCGCTGTCCGACTCCGACACGGAAATTTAGAAACGGTCATGTCAAATAGATAGAAAAAAAACGCTAAACCGGATTACGCCAACTATTAATTAGTTGCTTATTTAATCGCAATGGAAGGATGAAAGTCTATTTTCTACGCACAATGAATGTAACAGTGGCAGAACTTGTCGGACGCAGTTAGGGCTTTTGTACAGTTCTTTTTCGCGTTGAATCACATTCTGAATGCACTAGCTTACTTTATATATTTGCTAATAAATAAAAAAAGACCATGTGTTTCATTTAGTAATGTTCCGCATGCAGTCTACAAATTTTCTTAAAGTTGACAGTTCGTCTGAGTCTGCAGTTTTTTCTGTTCCACTTTGAGTATCCGCTCAGCCGAACTCTACTGTACTGCTCATCGTCACCTTAGTTTACATTGTTGGCATTTACTCCGAAGAGAATTTCACTCTTTATACTTTCGATTCCAATGATCGGATACCTCGCTAAACCGACATTATTTGATGGAATAAAGTAGTTCGGATAAACGAGGTCTCTCTGTGAATAAATCCATACCTCATATGCTTTGCTAGCCATGCAAACGAAACTCTTCATGCATTTTTTTGAACAGTTGATAGATATTGGAAGGTGCACTGGAACGTGCAGTGCAATCGAACGATGCGTGGTACGATCGAAAAGAAAAAACAGTCTTCTTCAGAGCACGGCGAAGTGTCTCATGGCGTTGGAAACTAACGACGTTACGTGCGTCGCAAAGCGCGTTCATGCCGTAAAGTATACCAGCGTGGAAGGGAAAGTTGTGCAAGTAATGCAAGTCCGGCGATGTGGCTGCTCTTGACGTAAACAATATGCTGTTGCTGTGCATTGGCGATCACTTTCCAGATGATGCTGCCCTTTGCGATTCAAGAGTTCTTAACGCTGGCCACTCCACGAGAGTTTCAGCAATGGCCCCTCACCCAAAGCATAACTGACCCAGCCGATGGTCAGCTCTGGGGTTTCTATCAACAGTAAAAGAGGAGCATATTATTTGTTTGCCTGTAACATCGAGAAAATATACGGTATATCATGTGTTACAGTTTTGCAACATTGCGCGTAAACGTTGGAAACAAAAGTCGGTGCCTTCATAAACTGGCTATGAAAAATTCTTCTATTTATTGCGTTTTTTACAGATATTTTCTTTAAATGTGAGGCGAGATCACACTAAGACATTTTTAACGGCACTGCATGGAAAACAACTAGCGATTTTGCCAAAATTCTGTAAATAATTCCAAATGCTTTGAAAGTATATTTTATTCCAAAATATGATGCTTTACAGTCACATTATTTGCCCCTTTCAAAAGATTACTTTACGAGTTCGCTTAAGGGTGGATCAAAATAAAGAACAAACCTGTTGAGCTACTGACTTTGGAGGAATTATGCTTTGTCAATTGTTCCTCAGCACTTTCCAGTTTACTGAGCAACTGTGATATTTATTAGAATATCTCTCGGTTGAATAGATTGTTTAGTGGGCCTACAATGTTTGAATATTTGTAAGAAAACTAGCTTTTATAACAGAAAAATTGGAACGATATACTCAATCCTGACAAAAATCAAATTGTGCTGTAGTAAAATGGCTGGAAGTTTAATACTTGGAGAAGAACATTATCTTGTTTAAACTATGTCTTCCAAACAATAAATGATGCTTTTTGCATAAAGTGTGACTTTTGAAAGGTAACTATACCTCCTACTGACCTGTGCTAAATATATGATAATTATGATTTCGTTTTTGGATGAGATAAACATAAAATGTAACACGAATTTCTTAGCAACAATTAGGCTTACAAAATCCTCAAATTCTGTCTTGTTAAAAAAGTATAGCAACTGTGGCGGCAATTGATTAAATCTGCATACATCCTTCGATAACAATACCGTTTGGAAATTGAATGGCTGCTCTATCTTTTTTTGAATTTGTATATGGAGTAAGTTTTGTAAAGCATCTGAATAAAGCAATCAAGATAAACCTCCCCTTAAAGCGGTGGAACCATTATTTACGGGAGTGTTACACAACGCCCTCTGCATTCATCTCTTCGTTTTGCTTATGCGCACGCAGAAATGTTACATTACCATGTTCATATCCTTTTTACTGAACTTGAAGTCATCTTTTTGCAGATAAAGACAAATCCAAACCCAGTGTCGTTATACGTCAGTGATTATATAGTCTGACAGCTTCCCATTGGCGACATCAAAATATAATTGCGAGCAACTTGCATTACGTTTATTCCTGTAAGCCGAAAAAGCGGCGAAGAGCGGCAGCTTTACAGTAGATAGTCCCCACGGCATTCCAGTGCAAACTACATTCTACTGTACACCATCGTCTTTACAATATTTTCCTGAAGTTGCGTTTTTGTCAAAATTACATTTGTTGATTTCGTGGCATTTCAATTATAATGCAAACTGTTTTAATGTACTGTACCGAAATTTTAACGGCAGGTTCATATTGTACAATACATAATATCGAACACATTGCTTTCTGCATTGCAGTATTCATTGTTCTGTGGTTTTTTAACACAAGCTGTTCGTAAATAGATTTCTCGCTGAAAAAAAATCAATAAATATTGCCAAAACCTGAGTGGCATCCGTTTGATATTAAACCGACTTCACATGGCAACGCATCGCCAGATTTTCGAAAATACTGTTAACAACTTCTAAGATACTATAAACGATTCAGGCAAGGCTGCGGTTCAAGCATGTGTAGATGACGAGAACGCGTCATATCGCGGCAGGTGGAAGTAACTACATGCATTGTCCACCTCATGCATAGGTGAATTTGGCAATGTTTCCAAGCTACTTACAGCAAAAAAAACTACAGCCGACAAGGTTTTCTAGTGTTGCACAAATAGGATTTTGTATTGTGCACTCGATGTCTTTTTACAAGTTCAGAACAGATCACAAAAGACATAAGGTTATTTACAGGAAGATATTGCTTTAAGTCAGGGATCCCGCGGGCCAAATGCAGCCCGCGAAGACATTTCATCCGACCCGCGAAGACATTTGTCAATGATGAAAAAATAATATATTGGCGAAAAATTTGTGATTTGGTGAAATGCAACCTTTCCCGAAACAATCATATTATGTAAGAAGTCTGGCCCTTAAACTATTATGTAACAGCATATGTGGCCTTCGGACAAAAAAGTTTGGAGACCCCTGCTTTAATCTAGTACTTTCATATGGCTCGTTGAAACAATTACCAAAATGATTGTGTACACGTTGCAATTAAGTAAGCAGTAAAAGAAAATGCCAGCTATTTCTGAGGATAACGCGATCCTACTTTTTCTGTTGTAATAACCATCAACTTTGTTTTGTGTTTTACAGTTGTTAGTGATTGATGAGTGTGACGGTGTGTTACTGCACAAAATTATGGTCACATGTACAATTTATTAACCCGGTTTTACCAGACATACATCCTTTGCACAAACCTTGTATTTCAAATAAAGACATCGACACTTAAAGCAAGATTCGTTGTAGCTTTGGAACAACGCTAATTTTACGCTACGTTACTGCTTTTCAATTAAAATAGGATATACTGTGACAAATTTACAGCAAGTTGTTTCTGGTACTCTTAAGAGTGGAAGATGTTGAGCGAAGCGCACAAAAAACGCCGTCGTTTAGAAGTCAGGTGGTCATCAGAGGAGTTTTGCGTAAACGTCTTGGCACAGGTGTTCAATTTCGTCATTCACTAACAAACTCTTTTGTGTTTTGTCAAACGAGAAATGTGTTTGTTTTCAGGAAATTAAAGAGAACAAGTTTGGCATTCTAAGTTCTCACAGACAAAAGAACAGGCCACTATCTGCTTGGTGGCAAATTGCTACATCCTTACCATCTGACGAGACACCTTCAGAGACAGTACCACTTTTGTTTTTTTATGAGGGCAGCTGCTCTTCGCATAGGTTATGTTCCGAAAGAACGCCTTGCTCGCCTTCGCTCTTGCCCTGTCCAATAGTTAATCTGAGCAGCAAGACAGTAGTGCATATGCCAGCATGCACACGGATGTTGTTAAGAAACTTGCAACCTAAAAGTCTTATAAATTCAAGGCAAAGTCAGGGTGTGGTCTTTATTCGATGATTTTCTTTTACCAAGAAACAGAAATGCAAGAAAAAGCTCAAAACACCAAAAGGCTGATAAGTTACAGGAATTATATGTTAATCAAAAACATAAATGAGTAAAACAATTGAGAAGTTAGGAATTGTGAAAATTGGTGAAATGCTTCGTTGATGTTATGTTTAGGAAAATGTTTCGTTGATGTTATATTTAAAAGTAGATTTGTCAGAACATTGTACAAAATGTTTAGCTGACTGAAGTCTCATGCCGAAGATTGATTATACGTTTTGTTAAATGCTTTTCAAAAGACATAGCTGAGAGCACTGCTTTCGTATTTTAGTTTCGCCAAGTTTCTGCTGACATTACTTCTGTATGTTACTTTACGAATATTCTAAAAACCAATTTAGACATGTTTGCCATAACATAGTACATACGAAAACTCGTTTTTGGAAAGTTTCGAGTGGTTTAAATTTTATAATTCACTTCATGCGGTCTGATCCTACACCAAAGTATTTTTAATCCTATGCTGCTAGGGACGATGTGATTTTTGGAGAAGTACATTCTGTTAGTAAAAGTTCTCATTAAATATGCTTATCAAAGATATGTTTGTAAAGAGGAAGTAGATCTTTTTTATTGGTGAAGGGTGGTCTTACATGACAGGAATGAATTCGTTAACCTTGTGGCAATTCATAGTTCCAGGGCCGTCTTAAACCAAGGTTTCCGTTATAGAGCAACCTTTCACAGTTACTACAGCTAAGCTCGCGTTATAGATGAGACAATTCGAAGTCATACACGAATTGTAAAAGAAATTGAAAAAGAGACTTATTTTTCAAGATATTAAAATTTCTTTCAAAAATGGAAAAGAAATGCCAGCAAACCCATTATGATTTTGCAAACAGTTTGCTCAAATATGTAGCTCAGAAATGTTATGGTGAAAATGCTTAATGCTTTTTAACCAGCGTCCATATTCACAAAAAGCATTTGATAGAACTAAGTCTGATTTTGAGCGCTTGCAACATATTTTTACGCACACTTCTTGCTTTTATTGAGGCAACATAGTTCACGAATAGATTTATATCAAATACAATTTGTAATTGAAGTGAATTTAATTAATTGCACATTTTCATGAAATTACGATTATAACTGTAATTGAGTAACATCATTGTAGCTAAAACCAATCCAACACAGGAATAAAGTGCTGACATTTTTAACAGAGCTTGATCAAGCAATCTAAACCCATGTCACCTACAGCATACACATTTCCGTCATCAACCCGAGATTTTTAGAGCATAAGCACTTGATCTTTGGTGTAAATACGCAAGTTTTCAAGGAAACATCAAGAAACTGTGATTACAGTTCTACAAGTGAAATAACCACAAATTCAAATAATAATTTTTGTAATATACAGCTTAATCCAGTGTCGTATAGGAGCCCAATGGCTACAGTCGATCTAGCTATGGGCGGTATGTTCCCGGGGTTGATGCAAAATCTATTTGCTTATTTTAGTCGCAGAGATGATTGGAAAGGGTGAGGAATTCATTCAAACTGATTTAAACTTAAGCTCTCTTAATTTCACCGTCTACCTTCCCATCTTCTTTGGCAAATGGGGGTGGGAAGTTTTAGCTGCATCGTGATTCCAGCCATATTTTATGCTCACCACCGCTTCGTCCAATTGCGTAAGAGGCATAGCCACCTATCTCTCAATACGAAAGCGTAACAACTATCAATAGCCTTTATGTATCTATTCCGAACGCGCCCCGTACTCAACTACCCATAGGCTACAGGATTGTTCGTCGGTCAAGCCACTACAGTTGCAGCTGGGCTTTTAAAGGAAAAAGCTGCCGCATTTGACCCGGAAGCTTTACACAGTTAGGATATTGCCCCTCAGAGAATCTTAAAAAGTGATTGAAAGGCTGGTCATCTTGGAGAGGTTTTGCCAAAAACGCTTGAGTGGCACTGACGTGCCCTGACGTTGAGCACCCAGTAATATAATTTTATTATCAGCTGTGTTTAGTCTTATGTGGTCCAAATAACACAAATTGCACCTAATAAATTGCAGCAACGTTTACGACGGTAAAAATCGCAAGTGAACCATAACTTGTAAATTTATAAATTCCGGAATTGTAAAGAAAATTAAAGTACTACATTGCTTTGTTATATGCTTTATCTTGCAGATAAGGCAGCCTAAAAAACAGTGAATCTGGAGTTAGCCAGCCTATAGATCAGGGATGATGAGGAACATATTTAGAATCACGGGCCGCGTAAATTGTGGAATATCGGTGGTGGGCCACAAAAATGAATTCACTTTATCTTAAAATTTTAACCTTTATCTTCCAAAGCAAAGTAAGGAGAGAAAAGCATGTCGAGGAGCGAAAGATATTTCTCCTGACTTACTATGTGCCTGTTTGTCATGGAGTTTCGCTTTGACGCGATGTTGTGTTCTAATTTAGGTAAATTTCTGATGCGGGCCATATTAAGTTTTCACGCGGGTCGTATTTGGCCCACGAGCTACATGTTCCTCACCCCTGATAGATTATGTAAGCAGTTGTAAAAACTTGAATATTATGAGCGAGATTATTGTAGACGAGCATAACAGCCCGAAAATGAAGCGGGGCAAATAAAGTGGAGCTTCTTTCAGAAAGAAGAAAAAGTCAAAGAAGAGCTAAAGAAGTGTGAGGGAGTCATCCTTCGGTGACTTCGCCCATACCGTCTTCCACATTTCAGGCCCGTAACTAGGGGGGACAGGAGGGATGAAACCCGCCTGGAAAAATGTGTTGGACATAGTTTATAAAATTGGGCCCCTCTCAGAAAACTCTTCGCCCTCCCTGGTGTCCCAAGGTGGTTACGGGCCTGCCACATTGTACAAATCTTGTGCCTGTGCGAATGTAAAATTAATGAGTAAAATATTCTATTTGAGTAAGAGCTGATGATGACCACTTCGCAGGCGGAATATATACTCTGTAAGATGTTAGTGCCTGTTTCTTTGCTGAGAAAGGATTTCTTTTCACAGAGAGTGTTAATGAGTAAATATGATAAATTATCTCCTATTTTTGTAGTTCATGTTGGTTCATTTGTTGTTGGCCTTATTATCTCATATTTTATTTTGGAGGCAGCCAATCTTACTGTAATTTTTCTGTTTAAAATAGTTCTTGAAATACTACACTGATATGGTGTTATCATCATATTTTTGGCTATTATATGGGGCGGCATTTTCTGGGAGAGCCCGGGGTATAAGATTGTGCTCCGACGCCCCTTGCTCAAGCGCGAAAGTTTGAGTTCATTTTTATATCTGCATTCGTTGTCAGTTTGTCTCTTACCTACTGGGTCAATAAACAAGATTGTTTGAAGCAGCACTGTACGTAGTATTTTTGCATATTAGCCACTTGCCACATTTCTGCCATCAGAGCCACTGTGTTGCCTGACATATTTTCCTGTTGTATGTTATTACCTTGCTGTGGGTTCTATTCTGACAATCACCTCACTTTTTGATTGTGAAAATGTGAGGTGTATCACAACCCCGAATTCAAATAATATTTGCAAGCGTTTTTCCTACTGAAACCAAAGTTCGGAATTTTAAACTTATGAGTGTGAAGTAACAACAATATCGGGAGCACTCAAACACAGAAGCATCTTTGTTTCCAGGGTTGTGCGGCCCGCCGAATCCTTCCAGCTGGTTCCCGAGATTATTTTCTTCAAAAGTAAATATTAACCCGTACCGATATAAAATTAGAGCCAAGTGACATTTCTATCAGCATGTCTTCCATTATAGTTGAATAGGAATGATTGCAAATGCCCTTTGTTACGTCACGTATCGTCACGATATCTATCGGTCATTGATAAAACATTGCGGTATTACCGAAAACTAGCCGTGGTTTTTACCTTTCGTACGCGCCAATGTGCGTGCCGTGCTGCAGCCGACACAGCTTGTATAACTTAATCAGAGATAAGCTCACTGTAAGTACATCTGAATTGTTTTGAGCGCAGGAACTGCTTTCATGAAGTCGTTTCTGATGATGACAAAGGCAAGCAAAATGCTGAGAGTTTGCTTATTTGAATAGATTGTTTTGTTGCAATAACATTGCTCTTCGTGTCACTTGGGCCACAAGAACACTGTCTTTAACGATTTGATTGTTGTTCCAACTTCGTTATTTCCTCTTACGTTCGTGTGTACGGCGAATCCTATATTGCAGGGGTGGCCAACTTGTCTTTGACTAGGATCGACCAGAAAATTTCTTGATATCTCGCGATCGACCGGTCGGTAACAAAGCCACATAAGTACGGAATGTCATAAAATGCAACGTTTTTCATTTTTATGT
>Ga0210059_1006816_pt1 | contig 18258 bp, 10 predicted proteins | sample Ectturendosymbi2_FD_188042 | JGI IMG/M metagenome (GOLD analysis project Ga0210059, IMG submission 188042) | Ecteinascidia turbinata endosymbiont from Florida, USA - Sample 2 (SPAdes) (version 2) | ecosystem: Host-associated > Tunicates > Ascidians > Unclassified | place: Key West, Florida... | reverse complement strand
CAATTGGTCTCCATATTGAGTGACCACATTGTTCAGGCAAATTTTGTTCAGTTCGACGATGACTTTGCGGGCCTCGGCGCTGTAGTCGGAATGCTTCTCCAATGCACATTCAAGAGCTTTTGTCACAGTGTCTCTATACGAGCTTGGGTAAAGTGCTTTCACATCTGCTGCTACAATGTAAAACACTGGTTTTTGCTTTACAGTTTCTAGTTTTTTTGTAAGGCGCTCTTTCCACATAAGCATGTCTCCAAATGTTAGAGAATTTTTTCAGCCATTAGCATCAACTAGTTAGATGTTTCAGTCATTTACTTATTTGAGTAAACGTCTTTTAAAGTTTTGAGTAAACACTTATTTCATGAGTCAGGTTTTTTTGTCGCCACCAGCATTCTTGACGTCAGTCAGTTTGTTAAGATGTTATGATTTACGAGCTTGTATTACGAAAGTTTAACTGTAGGCTTGAGTTTGTTTTTTCTCTGCTGTTACTTCAGCCTTTCAACTTTTCACCTGTAAGCTTTGCTTGCAATTTTCAGGACTGAGGATGCGTAATTTTACGTGAAATCGATTTCCTATTACATATTTGCTGATCGATTCCTTGCTTACACTCATCGTGGAAAGTACATACTTGAATAGAGATATGTGCAAGTTTGAATCATCGCAAAAAGACGAAAGCAGATGGCAGTCGACTGATTCCTCGAAAGCATACAGAAACACTAGTGCTTTTAAGTGTACTATTTAAGGTATGCGAGTTTCGCAATAAAGTTCTTGCATAATCACTGGAATTGTGTGCACTCACTGCACTGTGTAGAGTGTATTGTAAGCACTAAGCAAGCACGACGCTTGCAGACAGGTCTGCTTCACCGCGATACAAAAGCGACTATGATGTCAGGCTTTGGTGGTACGGTATTTGGTTTATGGGCCTGTTATTGTAGTTGGCGCACTTTCTCTGATCTTGCTTTAGTCTTTTTCGTCATTTTACTTGTAAGCTTTTGCATACAAATTTGCTGGACTGAAGATGCGTCGCTGACGCGAAATCGATTTCCCAGCAAAGCAATTTGCGATCAGATTCACCCTTTTGATGTCTTAATGACGACAAGAATTAAAGGGCTGCAATGATTCTGGTCGTAAGTATAAGAGCTATTGTGAGATGACTTCCACATGGGTGCAGAAAGCAGTCGATGGATTAGTATGCAAACTGTCGCAGTACCGTACCCAAAGTGGGCAATCTCACAAACCATGAAAAGTCAGAGAAGTATCAGAAATAATGAGCTCCAGCCCAGGGGCGGATACAGCCAGTAAACGTAGGGGGGTGACTTCAGGAGTATTTGGCAGTCAAGTCTCATTCCGGGTTTATTTTGTAACAGCGTTGAAGTATACTTCACAACACTGCTGTGACAAAAAATTGGACGACAAAATGACCTTATATCGCGAATGTTGTTTTCTGAATTGTATATAATTGTGGTGAAAAAAGTTACTGACTCAGATTCTAACGCAAAAGTTCTCTCATATATACAGTAAAATCGAAGTGTAATCACGCCCGCATAAAAACAACACAGACTAAAATTTAAGCGTTTACTGTAGTACAGGCCCGTCACCAGGTTCAAAGGCTTGAGTGGGCAAAATATATTTTTAAATTGGTAAGACTTTCGTTTTTATTATATGATTAAAACAAATATTCCTGGATACAACATAACTTGGGCGCCACAGAAAGTATTTGGCCCGTAGCCATGGAGGACATTCGAGGGCAATTCCCCTCCAAATTTTTATCTGCCCAGAAAGATGTTTTAAACATAATAAAAACAAAAACTTTCCCCAACTAAAGCTGTATTTTGCCTCCCCAAACATTAAAACTGGCTACGGGCCTGCACTGGCCCCGACTGCCCGCCGTGGCTACCGACTTAATGACTGCAACAGGGTCGGCGCCGCAACAAGTCGACTTCACGTTTACCGCCATCTTTACCTGCATACCACCGGTCCTGTCACAGACAAAGGCTATGGCGATTTGTTTTCCCGCATATGAACATATAAAAGACAGTCATCTTCAAACGATTTAAAGATCAGTAGCTATGGAGTTACAGTGCAGGACTGACGATGACGTATGGAAGATGGGAAGAGACATCAGACACCGGGAAGCATATATGAACGTGTATCACAAAAACAAAGTTTCAACAATAGTGCGACATGCTGGGATTTGAAACGCATCAAGCATATAGTACCAGTACAAAGAATTGCTGAATACACAATTTAACGATGCACCAAAAAAGAAGCAAGACTGATTTCAAAGCTTCTCATAAAATAGAAGCCACATACACCGCTTCAAACAACGTGCACAGTTGATAACGACAAACGCAATTTACTTTCACTTCTGACTCACGACTGTGTTTGCGGCTATCAACACTCACGTCGGCTTCACCTCGAGATCTGTTTCGGTTAGCTGTATTTAAAAGACTATGCGACTGATCGATATGCTGCATAGAAAAATACGCCTTCATCTTCGTTTCAAAATAGTACATGTTACTTCTGCGATGAAATCAAACACGCTACAAAAACCAAACAAACCTAACATACTACAAAAACTAGCATATTTTGTTAATGTTTCGAACATATTCGATATGAACTTTTCTGGTTTTTACTTACCTTCACAAAAAAAATCTCGAAGTTTCATGATGTTTTTGTGGATTGACGGGGTTTAAGCAAAGTATTTTGACACCCTGCTTTATGGTGCCTCACCCAAAATGCCAGATCAAACTCGTTTGGCTACTGCGCCGAATAAACGCTTTACAGCAAGACTTCAAGAAAAGTAGTTATATCAACGCCAAACCCTCGCCCTCAATCAAAAATACTAGATGCTTGCTACGCCCTGGCGTGTTGTTACTTTCTTTGACGCCACACGCGTCACTGCTACTTTTTTCGTATATTACCAGTGGTCTACGGTTATACGGACGCCAACAACATATTGTCGACTTTTTGCAACAGCCAAGCTCCCGGTCGGCATCCGGGTGGTTGAGCGCGATTTAAACAACGGCGAGCTCTCGATCTCATCGAACTGTTGGGTGAAGTGATCAGTCAGGGAAGGTGAAACGCACACAAAACACAAACTAGCGCTAACCGTAGCGGCCACATCTAAACAAGCCATTACTGCACCCGACAGGCAGGTCAAAGCCAACCAAGTAAAAAAGGTGATTCAAGGAATCAAAATAATTTTCTACAAGGAAAAATTTATAGATCCCATGTCAAGAAGGATAAACTGATAATAGCATTAAGATTTTTTGGGTTTTGAACTGCGAGTCTTCTCTTCATTCGTCGACTAGTTCCTAGAAAAAATACTACGCATAAGTGGATAAAAACAAGGACTTTAATAAATGGACTCAGCAACAGAATTAACAGTTTTGGAATGATTTCTTATCCACAACAAACTCTACATATACCTATCGCTTTCATGTGTCATTATCAAAAAGCTTAAATAAACAAGTTTTACAGTCATTTCTCATGTCAACCCATCACTGTTTTTTCCAGCGCTCACAACACATTTGCAATTAGTCTCACTACCAGAACCCATACCAAAACGAATATGGCACACTACTTCGAAATTTACCTTACTGCATATTATGAACAATGAATATACCTAATAATTACATGATACCAGCAAATTATGTCTATAAAGATACTCTTTCTGCACAATCAAAGAATTTTTGAAGAATAATGTTTTGAAATTTTTCTTTAAAAGACAAACAACTTGTCCGGAAATATCAAAACATTTCCACAGTTACTGTTTCAACCTTGGCCTTGCTTTTTCAAAGTGAAAAATTGGTCAAAACATTTAACCCAAAAACATGCATGAAGCACATTAAGAAAAATTTCACACTGTGTTGTGACATGGCAGTTGCAAAGAATGTCAAAGAAAACACCTTCACAAACTTGGGTGTTTACAAAAATTTCTCATTGTGTGAAATTGCACAAAAAATCTCATAAAAATATCTTCACAAACGTAGGTCTTTACAGTGGCTCACAATGGTGCATTTAGCAAAGACACAAATCATAATGGGAAAAACAAAAGTACAACCCACACATGTAGGTGTGCACAAACACAATCAGTGGGTGATGCATTGTGACTCATTTCCACGTTGATGCAATACTTTTTTCTTTATTGGCGCCCAACCAACACACCTTTGCAGGTGAGCTTTTGACCTTCCCAGAAATTGACTTTGTACAGTTTAAAACAATAATGCTTCTTATAAAATTGCCATAATACCCATGCACCTCACATGACTTCAATTCCACAAACATGATAAAAATGAGAGTCACCGGACTGTGCCCCACAGTGAGCCATGATTCACCAAACATATATTATTTATTCGCATTTTCATAATTGGTGCACTGGTGAATCTGTAAGGATTTACCAGTAGAGAACATCCCACACTCCAAGATGGACTAATGCTTACATCTTTGAGAACATTCCCACACTACAAGATGGAGTAATGCTTACAGTGCAAATCTTCCAATATAAAATAAGTATAATGCATTCATCACAAATTAAAACAAAGACGCATGTGCAACAATTGAGTTTGCTATAACAGTTGATAGCTTTGCCATGTATCAGTAGAGCCACATGGATGTTGTTTTAGACCTCATACAGAGGTAAAAAAGTGTTTTTGCAATTTGTCTGTTCAGATTGACAAATGATGATTTATATCAGATACCAGCAGTGTCTGCCACGGCCATGCATAATGCATTGTACAGTACATTGACAAACCACAAGTTTCTGTTTGGTGTGTCAACTGAGATGCTAAACAGATATACTAGAGGTAATAGAACTTTAAGCAGCAAAAACACTCAACGAACATGTTCAATAGTATTTAGCCAAGGGGTCTCAAACACGCAGGCCACATGTGGTTTGAAAGAGCATGTGTTGCCCGTGATGCGTTTTGGGAATTTTCGTATATTCAGTATGTAAGGTAGGCTATTTAGTCTATTCACTGGTGTTTAGAAGTGCTTGGCAAAAACGAACAAGTTCCTACACACATAGAGAAAGCTACAAATGATTTCATGTATCTGATGATAGCTTTCACTGGAAATAAGATGCAAAAATGTGTCTTGTAGGGTTCCAGTACCATCATTGTTGCATCAACATCACAATGTGACTCTCAGGTTACTTTATAGGTCCTACTTTGGTCCTGGGAGCAATCTGAGTTTGAGACCCCTATTCAGCCAATAGGTTCAACACATGCATAGGTTTGCAACAAAATAACTTTAAAAAACAAGGAAATAAAAAAGGCTTTGTTAACACGTTTGCTGCCAAGGTACGATATATTCGTACTTGGAAATCAGCCTTAAACCAGTAGTTTTCAGTTGCCTTACCAACAGCATAGCTCCTCCGCCGATTGCACTAGAGAGCTGTTCAAACCCTCAAAAGATTCAGGAAGTCTTCTAAACAGCAATGAAAAAAATTTTTAGTTTTGGGTTTGTGTTTTTTTTGTGATTAACATATACAGTGAGGTAGGTTTGTGGACATTTTGCCTCATATTACTTGGCCTAGGGCCCAACCGCCAAACCAAAGTATTTCGCTGAAGTTTTCATTGGAAACTAGGCTAGAATTTGGATCTTTTAAGCCTTTGATCAACTCTCTAGCTTTTCTGGTTCAAAAGTTATGATCTAAAATAAACTAATTATATATCTAATTATGGGATTAATCAATTATTTTGTTTACTTTACATCATAACTTTTGAACCCGAAACCCAAGCAGGTCATCCAAAGTATCAAACAACTCAGATTTTAGACAATTTTCAAAAAAACTTCAGCGAAATACAACTATCTAGCGGTTTGGGCCCAGGACCAGATGAAGTGGGCCAAAGTAGCCTAAAAGTACTCCACTTATGACATCACTCACAAAAAATCTGAAACCCAAAACCAAAAAAAGTTTTTTCATTTCAAACTACAAGATTTGCTGAGTCTTTTGAGCATTTGAACAGCTCTCTAGCGCTTATGACGCCAGAGTTTAGCCCATGCAAAGCCACATGCGATCCACCTGTTTTTGCGTGCACCACTTGATTTAGACCAGCTGCGAAGGTGTTAACTAAAAACAAATCAGCTATCCTAAGATGAAATATTTTTGCATTACTTGCTAAGTGTTCACCCAAAGTCTACAGTAATCAGTAAATGAAAATGGAAACCATCACAAGCTCTGCAAGTAAAAGCATTTGATTGCATTCATTCGCTGTATCATTTGGCTACTTTCTTCATTTCCCACAGTTTCTTTTGACGTTTATGTTCTTTTTCAAAATCTGATTTGGACATTTTTAGAGAAACAATCTCCCTCACCAGTACATCTGGGAGTAAATGCTCTTTATCAAGATGTTTTATACGCTCCAAAGTTTCGTACATACCAGTGCAAGATTTTAAAACTGCAGGGTTCCCCAGAGCTGTACGCAAAAGAACTAAGGCACATTGAAACACTACTTTAATACCTTCACACAAAAACATATCCCACAGCCTCAACACTGATGGCCATGGAAGTGTTCTAGCAAAAATACACATAAACCATTCAGTACAATAGAGCATAGGATTTATGTGCTGCTTTTCTAAGTGAGCATGAGCAGAGGGGCAAACCTTCTTCAGTAAGCTTTGCATAATTAAAGCATCGACTTGCACAGTCTCCAAACCAGAACTAAAATATCCAGGGATGTAGTTTTGAAAAATAGCTGCCATGCACCAAAAAGCATCTTCTGCTGGCATGTGCATTAACAACACAGCTGCAATGGGCGCTTGTGCTTGACAATATCCATCTGCAGAATTAAATGCAGCATATGCATGCAAAACAGCCCTTAGATCTTGTTGACCAGTTCCATCCTGATCATTAAACATTTCATGAAAGGGAAATTGTCTATGTAAATCTTTTGAAATTTCATCCACAATAACATCAGATATTTCCTGCTGTGCAAGACTATAGAATGTCAATTGGCTTTTTTCTTTTAAGTCCATGCTTCTGCAAAGTAATGGCCACACTTTGCCTCTAAGAGATGAAGGTATTCCTTTTCGGCATCGTTTTTTAATCTTCGAAAATTTCCTTGACATCCACCTATTCCAGTCAGCTATCATTGCAAGCCATTTTGCTTCTCTCTTTCTTACTGTTTCAATAGAGCTGATGTCAGTCACACTATGCACTGTATACTGCTTGCCACCAGTAAACCCATACTTGTCCACTTCTGGCTCTTGATCTGCAATTCGTACATCAGTAGAACCAGATGTTACAGGTGAATCAACAAGACTTCCTGGATGATCATTGGCTTCCATTCTTTAATGATTTAAGTCATAGCTCTTCTTAAGAACAACCAGCAGAGTTTTCAGCCACACAGACAGGTCAGCACACACATACGCCAGAGTCAAGATAAAGCATAGCTTTCATCTATAACCAACACTTTTCAGTTGGATGCGATAACTGAAAGTATTTGTATAAAAGGTGTTTGTTCAGAACCCAATACAGCAAGAATGTAAGATACTGAATCGATTTCCACAAGCAATTTTTTCAGCAGGCCAACTACAGAAACAGCTCTAGTAATAGTCTCCAAATGCTGTTAGACTAGTGTCACATTTCTATTTAAAAATATAATATTTGTTAACCATTCAATATCCGCACAAGCCACAACAGTGGCTCAAGACATATTTGGCCATAATTCACCAACCAATCGAGATAGAGAGCTATTTAAACCCTGCAAAGGGCTCTAGGACTACAGCCACCTCGACAACTGGCACAGTCCAGGACAGGGATCAACAACCTTTTGCTAACTGTGTGCCGACCTAAACGTTTCAAATCATTCAATGTGACAACATCATACGTAGTTTGATACAAGTCAAGGTAAATACTTCTTTGTGTATACCTTCTTTGTGAATCATAAAAAAACGATATGTAAAACATTGGAGCTTCTGCATGCCATTAGAAATTGCTTGGCATGCCAAGTGCGCCACGTATGCCGTAGGTTGCCGACTCCTGGTCTAGGACAATCACCACCCAGGACAAGTGCTTCCTGGACAACTGCCACCTAAGACAACTGCAAACTAGGGCAATTGCCACCCAAAAAGCTACCATATGTGGCATATTTATGTTCATCAAAGACATTTTAACTTCACCAGGTACTGCTTTCTTGTCAAAAATTTTGAAATCACAAACATGTGTAACGAAAGTTTCTTCATCCACTTTAAAGAACCTTCACTTCAACTTTAATACTTTTGAGTAGAGAATGTCGTGGAGAATTGATATCATTACATCTTCACAAACATTATTAAAGTCAGTTATGAGCCTTTGCAAGTTTTTCACAGCAAAACTCTCTCAATCACATTATTGCAGTGCATACATTCCACCTACTCAAACCCGTTTATTTCCATACATTTTAATTTGGTGCTTTGCTTCACCTTAGCTTTTGATTTGTAAGAAACATGGTAGCAATAGCAATGTTGAAACTCACTTTTGCTGCACTGTGTTGAAGCAATAATACAGTGGTTCCCAACCGCCATGCTGCAAGAACTCCTCTCTTCTATTGACACAATAGTGTAAATTCAATTTACAGGTCATGTCATTGCGTGAAATGCATTATCCTAGGTGGCAGTTGTCCAGATACCCTCTAAAGATGTGGAAAGTCTTCTAGTTTTGATTTTAGAAAAATTGGGAACTTCAGGGATTGAACTTTGTTTGGTGTGATGTCACAACTGGAAAGTTCAAGGGATTTTTGGATGATGCCATCAGTGCCACAGAAAAATGTTGAAATGGTAATTTTCTTGCGTTCTTCTAAAATAAACTACATGAAAATTCACCATCTTTAGGGCCCTTGATTGGCCATCTAACAATAGTTGTTGGCAATTTATGGCTAAGAAATTGATAATAAGCCCCTAGCCCAAGGGTGCACAACCCACAACTATTTACATTGCCAGGTTCATCATGTTTATATAATAAACCTCGGTTAATCTGGATTCGATTTGACCGACGATTTTATCTGGTTCAGGCGAAGATCCAGATTAACCGAAGATGGTTGTTTCTATAGCCTGACGTCATTTTGGTACTGAGATATCAGTGAGAATCGTTTAAAATTGAACATATTTACGACGCAACAGCAGATTTTCACAGGAGCAAAACGAATTTATTGATGTATTTATAATGGTGCATCAGATTAGTAATCGCGATATCCAGGCAGTTAGGAACAATCTTAAGTTAATAATTTTAGATTACTTGGCTGTGAAAAAATCTTGGGTTTTGGACTGATGCATATACTTTTTACTCTATTTGGAAGGTAATGCCCTCCAAACATCTTACCGAGTACAATACGTTCAGGGATAATGCTCTACACTTCACACGCAAACTCAACACTAATCAATACACTGAAACCCTGGTGCGGCAGCGTTCCTCAGCGATATGTTCAACGTGATAAGCTATGCTCGTGTGTGACGCAATAATCGTCTCTACAATTAGTCGAATGTTGCATGCAGTTGCTGCCGCTGTTGCAATAATCCTAAATGTTCGTTGTTGATCATGAGCACGCATGTGTTGCGCTGAAAGCTGCCGAATCTTTCTTGAAGACCAGTCAGTGCACTTACTTCACTGGCAAATCTGGATTACGAGATGTGAAAAGAGCAGATTTTATCTGGTATTGGCGAAGATCTGGATTAAAAAATCTAGATAAACCGAAGACTTTTATAAGAAAAGCGAAAGAAATCGTTCATACCACCAGTTTTATCCGGTTTTGGTGAAAATCCGGATTCAGAATCTGGATTAACCGAGATCTACTGTATTTGTGAATTACAGCCACCAAGGTGGCTAAACTTTTAATTTCTTCGCATTGTTTCTGTTCTGCTTCCACACACTGAGCCTAGCCTGCTTTCGCACATGTCTGTTTTGCCATCTTTCTACCAAGCATCTTAATATATTATACAAATAGTTTTTCTAATGCACGGCTACCACAACTATTATTTTGAACGACATGTGCAGTGTGCATGGCTGCGTAAGTTTTTATCAAAGGCTGCATGAAGCATGGCTGGAGATTGTACACCCCTGCCCTAAAGGATTAGTTTATCTATTGACTTCATGTTAGAGGCAGACTTTGCCCAAGCAGTAAGAATGATTTTGCTGATACTACTGACAGTGATACTCTTCAAGCAAATCAGGTTTTTTTTAAAGAAAAACGTTAGGTACCTGGTATAAACCTGTAGGGACCCAATTTCCCTGATTCTACGGTCCTGATTTTCTCTGATTCTAAAGACCCAATGATAATTTTCACTGATTCTAGGGACCCGATTTTCAATTCTAGAGACCCAAATCAGGTCCCAAAAACACCTTGAAATATCCTGGGCAAACATTTCTCTATATACAAGCGCTCATGGTGCAGTTGCTTGTTCAAATAATGCATTTACCTCATTTTCACTCATCATGTGCTTATGAATAAACGTTAATCTGGAGCATATTCCTTTGGCAAAGGTTGAGTATGCTGTTTGAAGACCATTAGCTACATAACTAGAAAATTGTTTTATGTCTTACACTCAACCATCAACTTTGACGAACTGACCTTTGAATGAATCTGTCCCAACCCTTGCTCCAAGGCATCATTCACCTTGGTCTGTGGTTTTTATGCCTGTGTTTTCAAGAACTTCATCTGCAGGTTTTCCTGGTTCTTATTTATTTATTATTAGGATGATTTTCGCAAGTTTTGAGCAGTATCCAAAGGCTGGTCCCTTGGCCTGTAAGTAACCACACCATTTGTAAAGCCTTGTACTGGTCTAACTGCAAAGTTGTCATCAGGAAAACACACTTGTTTTACAGCATCATTTGCAACTGTATTGCTTAGTTCCTGTAACAGTGGTTGTGTAGATACTGAATACATCACCACTGCTGCATTGCAACCTTACGTCACACCTTCCTATCACAAGAAGCTGAAACCAGGTTTTAGTTTATAGCACGGTTTTTAAAGGTGTTTTATGGACCCGATTCAGGTCCCTAGGATATAAAATCGGTACTTAGAATCAGAGAAAATGATCATCATGTCCCTAGAATCAGAGAAAATCGGGACCCTAAAATCAGAGAAATCAGGTCCCTACAGGTCAATATCATACACCCAACATTTTTCTTAAAAACAACCTGTTTATAGTGTTGCAAGTTTGCAACCATGTGCAGTGTTAAATGCGCAATACACCATGGAAGAGTTGACTTACCATACATCCTTTTTAGCCAGGGAAGTCCCAATTTAAATGCCTTGTCCCAGGGTCCAGGTCAGTCGACCAAAAAAATCGCAGTTAGGCATTCTGTCATCCAGCATAACCCATGAATATAAGCATCCTGTGATTGGTTTGTTTAGGCAAATTGCTGAAGAGTGATGCGTGATCTTGGTTTTTCTTGTTTCATTGTGTTTTGTTTCCTAGTAAAATGCATTAGAATATTTATGTTTTTCTTGGTGTCGTAACTACAAGAATCCAAAATGGCTGCATACTCCAAGTTGGAAATAACCCAAATTATCTGATAGGGCTTGTTTTTCTGAAGCATCCCGGTTTTCAATCACAAAAATATGACATGCCTATGAAGGGGATCTGTGCTAAGAATAGTACCTATGTGTATGTGGCACAATAAGAAAGAAGAATGAGCACAGCATTTGGTCCCTATTGACATTGTTGCTTGCTGCTAGAGTGATGCTTTGTACTGTTGCGATCGGAAATCCCGAGTGACATGTGCACAAAGCTTTGCACAGTGGCAGCAAGCAACAATAGAGATCATTCTCGCAATCTCTCTTACTATTGCTTGCTTGCGCTACATATATTATGGTGTTATTCTTCACGCACATCCCGTTCGTGGTGAATCACACAGTCACCGCAACACCACCAGAGAGGTTGCAACAACATCTCCTTTTTACAACGAACTGCATTGATCGCACGTTCTTTGTGTGAAGGCTGAACTCGGCACGACTTTCACATCCTGGTCACAGCACCATTTTGTTGCGATCGGAAATCCCGAGCGCCATGTGTGCAAAGGTTTGCACGGTGGCAGCAAGCAACAACAGAGATCATGCTCGCAATCTCTCTAACTATTGCTTGCTCGCGCTACATATATTATGGTGTTATTCTTCACGCACATCTCGTTCATAGTGAATCACATAATCAATGCAACACCACTGGAGAGGTTGCAACAGTACGCTTGCTGCTCAGCCACTCACAACAGACATTGCAACAAACAAAATGGTTCTGTGACCAGGATGTGAAGGCAATGCCAAGTGCACCCTTCACAGAAAGAATGGATAATTATCGGTGCAGTTCATTGTAAAAGGAGGGGATGTTGTAACAACCACTTGGACAGCAGTTGGTAGGTTTGGTGTTGAATGCACGATACACCACGAACAGGATTTGCGCTAAGAATAGCACTTAAGTCTGATAGTTGTTAGTGCTACTCTACCTTTTGCAATTTCTATGTTTATTCTTAGTTCTGGGCAAAAGTTGACACTGTATTCATTGATCTTTTCATGACAAATTTTAGTCTTACAACTCACTTAGGCAACTGTCTAAACAACCGTAACCGGTTTTCGCTTTTAAATGACTAAAAAATCACATCTGGCTTCGAAAACTTGTCTAGTTTCATGCCACATGAAAGACTGAGTTCAAGACTTTCTCACTGCCGTGAACATGGTCAATTGAGTGGGAAGCAGGGTTGATTGCTTTAAATCAGTGATTTAAATCAAGCAATAAAAATTTTAAAAATCAAATTAAAAGAACATGATGCAGGTTTGAAGTTTTGTGTGATTTCTCTGACATATTTATTTAGTATTCTGATAGATTTTCACTTATATTAGTATGGAACAGTGGTTCTCAACCTTTTTACACCAGCAGACCGGCAAAAAACACAAAATTTTTACGAACGGGCAACACACAATCGCAATGAATAGACCAGATTATCACAATCATTTTATTAACCAAAGCTGTTATGCAGTTTCATTTTGAGGGTCCTCATATTCAGAAAATAACATAGTCAAAGTCTAAGCTAAATCCTTCAAATGCTGACTTATAATGTCTAATAACTCTTTAGCAATGTCATCAGCATTTGTCAAAAAATCGTTTAGAGTTGTAAAGATTTCTGTATCTTCTTCTGCACAATACTATCCCACAATGGCGCATCTAGCCTGGAAAAAAGAGGTCTGTCGCAGAAGGGCAGCTTTTGATATCACTTTTCAGCATAAAACCACATTTTCTCTAAGACTAGAAATCAACCGATGAAGTTTGCAATTTTGCCAAAGTTCGGAAACCCAAGTCACTACTTCGTCTCTGATTAACACAAATTCTCTGTACTCTTCGCTGGGATGCACAGCCCTCCGACTGCATCAAGTAAGGTGCAATATTCATACCACTCTGCAATTGTCCCCATAAACTACTCTATGACATAACATTCGCTCACAGGTTTTTGTATGCGAGGTAAGCAGATGATTGCCTACAAACAAATCAGGGCAACTAACTGCAGGCAGACGTCGTTTATACAAGATACGTTGTTTTGTCAAATAATGTCAGTTTGGCAAGGTATCTGGAAAATCAGAATCAGTGTCATGTCTACCAATTCAAAAACACGATCCTATTTATATGCATTGGCTTTGGCTTTTGAAAAACTAGTGTATCCTACAAGGCAGAAACGAATTCAATGACGATTTGAATTTAAGGCGGGCGCGGCAAACTCGCAAACAACTACAGTATCTTGCAAAAATTCTTGAAAAACAAGAAAACTGATGCTTACAATAGTAACATCGCTTTCAACATCAAATTTGTAGTATTAACATCAAAGATCAAAAAAAATTCTGAAAACATCAAATCTGATGTTATAACGTCAAAAGTGGCATCTCTGGATGTACCACCAGCGTAGGGTTGCTTCAGAAAGCAACTGTTTGTACCTCCAGTACAGGGGTTGATTTAGAAAGCAACTGTTTGTACCTCCAGCGTAGGGATGGCTTCAGAAAGCAACTGTTTGTACCTCCAGCATAGGGATAGCTTTAAAAGGCAACTGTTTATACCTCTAGCGTAGGGAGTTGATTTATAAAGCTAATGTTTGTACCTCCAGCTTAGTTGTTACTTTAGAAACCAACTGTTTGTACCAGCAGCGTAGGGGTTGATTCAGAAAGCAACTGTTTGTACTTGCAGCATAGGGGTTGATTAGGAAGGTACTGTTTGTACCGCCAGCGTAGGGGTTGATTCAGAAAGCAACTGTTCGTACCTCCAGCGTAGGGATGAGTTTAGAAAGCAACTGCTTGTACCTACAGCGTAGGGATGGCTTTAGAAAGCAACTTTTTGTACCTCCAGCGTAGGGGTTGATTTAGAAAGCAACTGTTCGTACCTCCAGCGTAGGGGTGGCTTCAGAAAGAAAATGTTTGTATCTCCAGCGTAGGGGTTAGTTTATAAAGCAACTGTTTGTACCTCCAGCGTAGGGAGTTGATTTGAAAGCAACTGTTTATACCTTCACAACCTAAATAAAGCTTTTATAATGTTAAAGAAGCAAACATTGAACTTAATTGAGGCAAGCGGCAAACAATAGATATTCCACTGGCCACTGTACATCGTGACAACCTATCTAAAACGTTTCCACAGTGTAATGAGGAAATGATTTCAAAGAAATCTATGGTCGCACCTGGGATAAGTAATTTTCACTTCTTAACGTTTTAGCTTTAAAGTAAGGTCAACATAAAGTGTACTTTGTGCAAGTGTATAGGTTACTATAGAGAAGGAATGTGCTCGAAATGGACCATGTGATTTCTTATCACAATTATTGTGCTCACTGAACGAAAAGAAAGCATGTCTGTTGGCATATAAATATGTTAAAGCAAACGATAAGAACATTACAAAATCATGGCAGTGCAAACAAGTAGGAGTAGCTTACAGGATTAGTGAGGGATTTAGCTATGCTGCTTTAGCCTATAGTCGCCTATGCTCTGATAAATAGAAAGTAAGAAATTTTTTCGTATTTTTTTTTCGAAACACTAGTCAACAACATTGTTGAATATCGAAATCTTTTGGAAGTTTAGCTGCTTTGGTACCAATTTTGTTAATGAGCGAAACAAAGCCATTACATTTGCATGATCTATCCATTAGATAAAAAGACAATTTACGTTGTAAACAACAATTTGTAAATTTCCAGTCGACTCCATATTTAGGAAATACAAAATTCAAATCTACCTTAGGTATGTGGATCTTTCATGATTGAAAATCTCGCTGAGTTGTTGAAAGGTGTTTGGGCCAAGACGCAGAATCGTCACAATTTTTGATAAAGCTAACGTTGGAGCTGTCGTTTTTCTTCTTGGGAGCTCAATCACCATGCTTGCCCAAGTTGGACGATGATGTAGCTAATTTTTCAGCAGCTAGCACAGAGATACGCAGAGATTGTGCAGATTTTGATTTTTCAAGGAACCGAGCGACTCACAGTAGGGTTCGTCGCAGTGGTGTACGGATATAGAAATTTTTTAATCCTGATCCAATCCGAAACTTTTTCATGAACTCCATATCCAATCCATATCCGAAAATTAAAAATTGTGGACTCCGACATCCAATCCAAATCCGCTCACTCAGTTGTACATTAGCCTATATATTCGGTTGTGTCTGCTTTGCCTCTAGGCAAAATTTGTGGTTATTTTGCCTGTTGTCAGATGCGATTGGTTGAAGTGGTTATGTGACAAAGACAATACATAAAAAGACAACTGTTAGGGTTTTGGATTTAAGTCAGGATTAAATTTAGCCTACAGTTGACACAGACAAGAAGCCAATAACAGCTTGCCAGCACGGAAACAATGGCAACACTTATCCCTTAGATTCATGCCGTTCCAGATTGTGGTCAACTAAGCAGGTCATGCGTTCTCAACTTTTCATGTAATTATAACCAATTGTGTTATGCTAAAGTAAAATATCACCAGCAGTGCTTCTGACTCACAAGGCAAAATAGACACAGCCAATTTTTAATTCAACGAATGTCATGGCTACAACTGACCACCACAATGAGCTTATGATTGATCTTGACAAGAAATGCACAATTCTTTTTCTATGTCTGCATGTGGTATAGAATGTTATGTTGTAAGCAGTGTCTATTATGCCACCAAAATGCTGATGGCAACAGCTTGGCTGGAGCTGTTGTGCCGCCAGTCCAAAGCTTGGCAAAAACGAAGTAAAAACAAAAAATAAACCCTAAAGCTAAGCCCTAACCCTAATACCAAACCCTAACACTAACCCCCAACCATAAACCCTAACCCAAACACTAATCCCTAACCCGTAACAGTAACCCTAATCCCAACCCTTAATGTTAACCCTAACATAAACCCTAACCCAAACACTAATCCCTAACCCGTAACAGTAACCCTAATCCCAACCCCTAATGTTAACCCTAACATAAACCCTTAACCCAAACACTAATCCCTAATGCTAAACCAAAGCCCTTAGAATAATATAATGCTAACCCCAACCCTAACCGAACCCTAAAGGTAACACCTAATGGAAAAGTTTTTAAAAAAGTAAAAAGAAAAGTCACTAAAGTCACTAAGAATATCGGCGGTAAAATAGACACAACCTTAGTTAGTACCTATATCTTGCCGGCAGAATATCGGCGGTAAAATAGACACTACCTATGTCATGGCTCAGGGGCAATCCCAGACGACCTAAGGCCACAATATTGAAAGACTGCATCTCCATCACAGCGGGTGATGCCAGCACTTCTCTCCTCACAAGCTTACCGGAACTATCAACTACCTTGCAGATGGTCATCTGCCAACTGACCTCAGGCTTTTCCTCTATGGTGACCAACTCCATGGGCTTTGCAAAAGCAACGAAACCCCAGACCCATTGCCGTAGGATGCACCTACCGACATCTTGTCGCTAAAAGTCTGCTTGAGACCCTTTATTCCAAGGCTCCGTAAACTCCTCCTGCCCTCCCAAGTAGGGGTAGGCACTCCCTTGGGATGTGAAGCTGCAGTCCACGCCACCCGTTACTTCCTGGGCCAACTCCACAAGAACAAAGTTCTCCTTAAACTTGATGTTAAAAATGCCTTCAACAGCATACGCCGAGACTTCTTCAAGAAGTTCAAAAACACCTCCCAGAAATCTACCCCTTCATATGGGACTGTTATTCTTCAAAAACATCCCTCTTTCTTTCATGGAAACTTCAGTCCAGATTCGGCCACCGGTGTCCAACAAGGCGACCCCCTCGGCCCAGCCCTCTTTGCCCTTGCCATCAATGAAGTAACATCCAAGATCAAAGCTAACCTAAACATCTGGTACCTTGATGGTGGATGTATTGGTGGAGACCCACAGACCATGCTCACCAGCACCAGGAATCTGCCTGGACCAGGAATCTGCCCCACTACACCTAAAAAGGCAAAAATCAAAGTGCTCGACAGCATAACTGAAAATCTTGAGCAAGCTGAACCGCATCAAGCATTCTTCATCGTGAAAAACTTCCTCTCCATCCCCAAACTCACATATCTGTTGCGTAGTGCACCATGCTGGCATGCTTCGAGTGCAAAGAGGAACTGGAAGCGCTCGACACCTCAATAAGAATAACACGGAAAAAAATAAGTAATGTGACTTTCGCAAGACAGTTGGTCACAAGCATCCCTGCCAATCTCAGGAATCTGACATGGTGGTGGAGCCACTTGGCCTCCGTTCAGCCGCAGACCTGTCTCTGCCATGTTTCTTATCGTCTTCCTTCGCCTGCCAGGGCCTCGTCAACAGGTTGCTTCCCTCTCTCACATTGTCTCATGGGGAAGTAATCTACGCAACTGACGCCTGGTCCGCACTTCATGTTTCATCCCCATGACAAAAAGAAACACAATCGGCTACCAAAGTTACGTGAGCCGGCCGTCGTCTAGCCCAGTGGTTCTCAAAGTGCTCTGTACGGAGCCCCAGGGCTCCGCGAGAGAAACCTCGGGGCTCCGCGAGCTATTCGTTTGTTTATGTTTTTATTTTTAGAAATTTATTGTGGGGCTCCGTAAATCATGGTCAATCTCGTCATGGGCTCCATAACACCAAAAATTTGAGAACCCCTGGTCCAGCCGGCAGTAAATAAAACGGATCCGGAAAAATACCGATAAAAATGCGGGCTGGATGTGACGGCTGACGTAACCCAGAGAGAAGGTAGCCGGCAGTCAAAGAAAGTGCAAAAAAACGATATGCAGAGTGTCGTATGATTTGAATGCCTGGAAACGTGCATGGTGTCGAAAGTAATCCGAAATGCACAATGGCAGCTAAGCTGAACACCTTAAAAAGTGTGTGATGGCTGTGCCG
>Ga0210059_1006815_pt1 | contig 18258 bp, 8 predicted proteins | sample Ectturendosymbi2_FD_188042 | JGI IMG/M metagenome (GOLD analysis project Ga0210059, IMG submission 188042) | Ecteinascidia turbinata endosymbiont from Florida, USA - Sample 2 (SPAdes) (version 2) | ecosystem: Host-associated > Tunicates > Ascidians > Unclassified | place: Key West, Florida... | reverse complement strand
TTTTTTTTTGTCAAATTTGATTGCATTTTTGAATTCCTCACCCTTGAAAATGGTACAATACCAGTTTTCATCTCATTCCTAGCAGTAGAACTATGGATTTTACTACAATATGTCTTTTTTGCCCATCGCGAGCAACGCCACCTAGTGATACACTCAAAAGCAAATAACTCAGCTGCCCCTTGATGGATTTCAATTATGTTTTTTTTTCAGGCCATTTCACATGTGGGTGCACCTTATATAAAAAAAATGAGGCATTTTTGTGACATTGGGTTACACCCCTTGTTGGATTATAATGATTTGACCCTGCCGTGAAATCCTCATACTGCACTGAGGGTGCTCCTGAAAAGTGCAAATCTGAGCTTTGTCCTTTTGTATGTCATGACAGATACATATGGCTCCCTGCATTTTTCAGCTATTTTTTCAGCTAGTCTTTTGTTGACCTTGGTGCATTCTGGTGCCATCCCACCACTTGTTGTAAAGACAAAGGGTTGAATAAAGGCTTCTCAATGTCAATCACTCATTGGTTGCACTTATCCTTCTTCCCATTTTCATGTTGTTGGTGGCTAGTTTTTTTTCAGTCACAGATCAAATTGTTTTTGAAATGACCAAAAAAACAAGTCATTTTGGTCAGAATGTTTGATAATATAGGCTAATGAAAACTGTTTGGCAAGTTTTGATGCAATAGTGAGACAAATGACCAAAATGTCTTCATGATCAAACCAAACAGGTTTGGAAAGGGGACTCATCACAATATAACTGTGAGGTAGTTGAGTTGATTTTTATTTGGCGATAATTAATATTCAGTGTCAAGAAAAACACAAATTAGTGCAAGGACGCCAGGGCATTAAAGGAACCAGAAGGTCATCGAGTTAATGCCCCTTAGCAGTTGAATTAGCTTTGTTACTGTCTAATTTCAACTTGCATATACGTGGGAAAGAGCTGCTAGATCAGTGGTCTTCAACCTTTTTTGTTCAATCGCCCCCCTACAGGAACTTCGCTCCAAAATTGCCCCCCAATTATGATTTTAGTGTTGGCAAAAATATTATTTTTATTTGAAAATATTTCAATGCTAATGAAATAAAGGAGCAGTTTAGTTAGCACAAAAAACGAACAAACAAAACGGATGCAATTGCATTTGTAGAAGCCGGTTCCAACCAGGGCTGTGGAGCTGGAGCCAAAAATTTTTTAATGGTGGAACCGGAGCTTGAAATTCGAGTTCCCATTCAACAGACATATTTGTATAACGAGCCAATTGTACAAATAATGCAATAGTTATTGGACCAAATCGTTCTGGAGCCAGAGTGAAAAATTTTGGATGCCTGGAGCTGGAACCTGAAATTTGAGATTCGGCTCCATAGTCCTGGTTCCAACTACTGCGAACTTTGCCCCTGGATTTTATCTACAAGTTTTTTAAAAGCAGGTTGCAAATTAGTCAGCTTCAGTTGTATGGCGTTTCCACCAGTGTTGTTCATGTCAAGACGACTGTGGTATTTGTTACGTATGTGCAGTACTTGCTTAAAACTTGCTCAGCAACATGTTTTGTGGGAATCTTCAGTAGAAATACTGTATCAGCTTAACTTTACCCAAAACTTCTGGAAAACGCTCACTGCACTTGATCAAAACATCTGACCATCCGTGATAATAAAATATGGCACAGGCTTCATCACTTTGGTAGTTGATGAAAAGATACTGGATGTGGAATCGCATTCGCTTATGCTAGTTAACTGGCAAAGCACTTTACCCAGTCACTTTCTATGCAATCCAACTTTTGGTGTCATTTCCACAACAGAAAGGCTTTTTAGCAAACCTATAACTATAGGTGGCGGTAACAATTGTTTGGAATTTTTAGTTTAGCCAAGATGGGGGTGGTTGGACTTACTTATATGCAGGATGTAGTGCTAACAAAAAATCTGTGGAAACGCATCCAAAAATATAGCCATTTTAAAACAGCTTCAAACTCATTTTGAAGCAAAACGTGAAAAAGGTGTGGGATTGCCGTTCCCGCGCTACTACACCCTTGATTATAAGTTATCCTTTGCCTTGCTTTCAACCATCACAAATATAAAAAAATGAATCAGTGCATACTACTGTATGTATACAAATTTAACCAATATAAGTATCATAAAACAAAGTAATCCATACTCTTGTATACAAGAAAAGTCCAAAATTCTGCGCATGTTGACATGCCTAGAGACTTGCAAATGTTATTGCTTGATGTTCCTTTTTTGACGCTGCTCATGCAATGACTAAGTCAGCTACATCCAACCCGCGGTCGAAGGTTTTGTGTGGCCCATTAGGTTTTCGTTATAGTAAAGGTATTCTACATACTCACAACCTGACCTTATTTTGATAATCTTGAATTTGACATTTTTTATGCAGGTGGTCCCCAGAGCCACTTTATCACATCTGATGCCATTACAGTTTGAATTTGAACGCTTTAAGTACATTGGCTTAAACACTAAATTTAGTTTGCTGAGATCAAAGTAAGCCATTCATTGTGCGGCCCTCAGGTGTTAGTATGTCATTCAATAAATGGCCCTGGTTAAGATAGTAACATAATTTTTGGCTCAGTAAGCCATTTGGGTTAGACATAGCTGGACTAGGTCAACAAACTACCAAAAAACTTGTAGCAACAGTTTCCCCACTATTTTATCTCATTCTAAACATAAGGCTTAGCAATACACTTGAAAATATGTCAGAACCGCAGTGTTTGGCTCCCAACCAGTAAAACTCTCTGTGGCCTTGGATAGTTAGCACAGTAATGCATTACACAGGTCAATGCTAGTTTGATTATTATATCATCAGTCCTATATCTTGTGTTTTGTAACCTTTTTTTACGAAACATGGAGTCGAAAGTGCATCAAATGAATTGGTTTCAAAGTGGCAAATATAGTTTTTATTTGTGGAATCAATTCAGAATTTTTGTATATCCTAACCTACAGAGACCGCTCCCCTGGAAAATGAAATCACCCCCCAAATCTGCTAAATCATAAAATCGCCCCCTGGGGGGTGATTTCGCCCACGTTGAATATCACTGTGCTAGATGATCAACACAGCTGTGCAGGGAGTGCTGAGGCACAACTGGTCTCTCTCAGTGAATTGGGTTCTCAGATCCGCAAGGATCTGGGTGTGGCAGAGAAAGTATAAACTCAGCTAAAATAAAACTCTGCCCAGGTTGTCATAGCCCTTTTCTGTCTAGCAAGCTCTACAAATTATTTGCAGCTTTTTTTGCATGTGGGTAATGGTTGGAACTCCTGCCGTCCTGGAAACAAATCTGCAGAGGTGTAGAGTTTGAATTTCATTGTTCACCAGAAGTGGTCTGTGGGAAATGACGTGCTGTTCCTGCAAAACATAAGAGCACCAGCAGCTGCAAGAAAACCAAATCACAAATACACAAACAAAAAACAGAACAATCAAAACCTAGGCAAGCAAACACAACCTAGATGTGTGAAGAATGGGAGTATGTACAATGAGATAGGATGTGTGATCTTTTCTTTATGTCAAAGAACATTTTCTCCCAGCTATTCCACAGTCATCTCACAAAAATATCCTACCTTGCTTTGTCAGATATATTGACTTTCCTCTCAAATTCATTTTCATTGATTGGTCGATGGGTTCTATCTGAACATATCTACAGGCCTTGCTTCCTCATTGTTTGTGCCTCAGTCTCTCACCGAGTTGTGCCTCATTGAAGTGTAACCACCCAGTTTGCATATGAGTTTGTGATGCACAGAGTTTGTCTGGCTGTTTATAAATTGGTTAAATCTTATTGTGGTTAACGTGAAGCTGGCTTTTTCAGAACTTCTTTCATAATTCTTTCTTATTATAGTAAAACTTGCGTAATTATTGAATGATCTGATCCACTGCTGAAATAAAGCAAACAAGGTAAGTCTTGGTAAATTAATGAAGTTTGAGACAACAAAAGTATAGTAATAATGAATTGGGGGCCTTAATTGTTTTCTGTTATATGTTTGTATACATAAGTAACCTAGTGTGCTTTTTCTATAAATGATTTGCGTAGTTTCACTAAAAATCGAAGGCTCTAGGTTTTTTGTTGAGCTTTTAAAGATTCTGTCTGCTATACTGTGCTTTCATAACTTCATGATGGTCTGGACTTGAACATATACACATTTCAGCAATAAGTTTCCACAAGGACATGCATCCAAATCTGATGGCAAAGTGTTTCACTAGGAAATGAATTTCTTGTAATTTACAGCTCATTTCATTATAATTCAGCCCAAATTTCTGAAATTTGGAAGCACATGGTTTAGGTTTTTGTTCCTTTTCACATATGTTTACACCTACAAATTTTTAGGAAAATTGACACCAGTTTTGCGAAAATTGATCAAGTGGTTTTTGATTTATCACCGCTTTTGTATTTTTACCACTAGATGGCATTTGCATTGATGAGCTACACAAAAATGAGTATAACTCTAGATCTGCTGGTCTAATTGTAATGAAATTGGTGTCTATCCCCATGTTTTCTAGGATGCACTTTCTAAATATGCAGCTTAAATTTACCTAAAACCAATACTTTTCGTGATATTTGCATTTTTGCCCCCTACATTGCTCGCCCAATTTGGGATGTATGCCTAAAAAATAGTTTATTAAATTTTTGCTGGTTCAGGTAGACAACATGCGTATGTTTCCAAACATATTATTCTCAAGACTAACATTTATGAAGTTCTACAAAAACATCACAAATAAATGATAAGAATTGGCTCTCAACAAATTTCTTTTGGCTGTTCTATGACATCACAAGTGACATTCACATACTATCTGTTACTTAACACTTTTGTGAATTGGTAGCTCATGACATCATAAATACCTGTAATATGATAGAAACTACCAATTGCCCCTAAACTGTAAAAAACAAAATTTTTTTAAATGTAACCAAAAAAAGAATTTTGTGCAATTTATGCATAATTCCAATCATGCTTTTAATCAAAAAAGTCAGCCTGGTCAGGTAATTTACACATTAATTGAACAGCTAACCACCACAACCCTGATTGACATGCAATATTATATATCAGAAATTTTGAGCTTTTCCATAAGTAAATAATTACCTGTTATTGGTTGAATCTAAGGATGTAGTAACATCGGTGGTGGTACACTCAACATTTTTATTTGCAGCAAAAATTACCAATTTTTATCTCAAAATTTAACTGTTGTTCATTAATAACTGTTGTCAAAAGGTTTTCATGTCAGCTATCACATGCTGCAATCGGTTGCAAAAAGACACAATTGCATTAATGGCAGTTTGATAACCTTTCCAGATGGCTGTTGCCTAGTAGCAGGGACTGAGTTTCAGGACGGACATGTCCCCCAACTTTTCGACAAGGGGATGCAACATATTTTGTCCTTCCAATATTTTGTGATAAAAGATAATGTAGACAAATTTCTACCCAGACCAGCACTTCCAACTCATGTCATTATTTGTCTTGTACATCGCGATATATTGAGTGAATTATCCTATCACGATATCGCCAAGGAATTTGTGAGGTCCAATGATGCAAGGTGATGCGTGTTTGGCAAAATTTAAATACTATCCCGATGTACATGACAAACAACAGTGTGATTTAGGCATACTTGCGTATCATTGTAGGGTGCAGCCATGCCAGTTAATAAAATCTCAGAGATACAGCTCATGACATCATAAATACCTGTAATTGGAATTGCACTTTGTAACTGCCAACTATTTGAATCTCAGAGATACATCTTCATAAATTCCACTTTTAACACATTCAGTGCCAGGGTACGATATGTTCGTAATTTGAAATTGGCCTAAAACCAGCAATTTTTGGTTGCCTTACCAACAGCATAGTTCCTCTGCCAATTGCACTAGAGACCTGTTAAAACCCTCAAAAGATTCAGCAAGTCTTCTAGTCGGAAATTTGAAAAAATATTTTGGTTTCCGTTTTTTTGTGAATGATGTCATAAGTACGATACGTTTTTGGCCATCTTGGCTCATGTTACCTGGCCTAGGGCCCAACCGCTAGACGGAAGTGTTTCTCTGAAGTTTTCACTGGAAACTATGCTAGAATTTGAGTCTTTTGGGCCTTTGATCAACTTTCTAGTGTTTCTGGTTCAAAAGTTATGATCTAAAATAAACACATTAATTAATTATCTAACTAGCTAAATAGTCAAGTATTGTTATTACTTTAGATCAGGGGTGGCGAACATGCAATCCGCAAAAGAATTTCGTGTGGCCTGCAAATCATTCAGGCAAGACCAGCAGTCTTGAACAAACAGGTTTCATGGTATAAATAAAAAGTTGTGTGGCCCAATTAAGTTGGTAAATGACAAAGTGGCCCGCGATAGCAAATAGGGTCATCACCCCTGCTTTAGATCACACCTTTTGAACCTGAAATCCCAGTAGGTCATCCAAAGTATCAAAAGACTCGGATTTTAACCTAGTTTCCAAAAATAACTTCACAGCGAAATACTGCCATCTAACAGCTTGGGCCCAGAGCCAGATGAAGTGGCCCAAAGTAGCTTAAAATTACTCTACTTATGAGGTCCCTCACAAAGAATCTGAAGCTGCCTTCACCAACATGCCAAAATCAACACTGCACATTCAACTTTCAGTCTTCAGCACATTGTGTGTGGCACTATCTGGTATGTCTCGTCCCAAACATTGCCAAGTTTTGTTACAAATATGGCAATGGATAACGTTCCAATGCATGTGACTATGTTTAACACCTTTGCACCAGATATGTTAAATACTTTGTAGAACAAAAAAAGGTGCACCTGTATTGTACACCAGCTTCAAATTTTAGTTTCATTTCACGACTGTTACTTTTCCAAAACACTGCGCACAGTGCACTTCACAGTTTAAAATGCAGAATTATGCCATGTCCAGCAGAAAACTAACAGTCATCAATTGCTAAATTATGCCATGTCTAGCAGTTCAAAACGTTGCATTACGTCATGCAGTGTGCTGCAGACAATGCACTGTTTCAACTTTGTTACTTGTTTGACTTCACTCTTTCTGTTTTTTTTCACATCAAAAATATTTACTTAGTGAATGCCTCAAACCAAAAATGCCTCAAACAAACACCACTGGGATTATAAAAGCTTCATGACGCCACAGGCTAACAAATCAGTTAAGTCTTTACAGACAGCGTGCAGCTGTATCAGGACCAAGAGATGTTTAGAACTTCTTGAGGCATTTCAATATTCCACAGTTCTGCAAATCTTTGTACATGATAGCTGTGAGATGTAAATGTGTTCCCAACTGCAGTGTATAGTCCAAGGCAAGCAGAAAAATAGCTGCAAGTGCGGCAAACGTTCTATGACTGATACATGCGATTATTACGTCACACATGTAGTGCGCACGTTTAACATTTTTGTGTTGTTGCTATCGGAAAGCCTGAGCGGCAAGTGCGCAAAGCTTCACAATGTGGCAGCAACAACATCCCCTCCTTTTTACAACGAAAGGCACCGAGCGCACGTTCTTTTTGTGAAACCTGCACCTGGCACGGCCTTCACGTCCTGGCCACAGCACCAGTTTGTTGTGATCGGAAAGCTCGAGTGGCATGTGCACAAAGCTTTACACTGTGGCAGCAAGCAACAATAGAGATCACACGCCGCGATCACTCTATTATTGCTTGTTCAAGCCACATATATATGGGTGTTGTTCTTCACGCACATGCTGCTTTCGGGAATTTTTGCGCCAGAACAACCGGATCGCACATGGCTTTGCGCATGCATAACTCTGGCGCCGAAAGTGGTAGAGAGCTGTTCAAAGGCTCAAAAGACACGGCAAGTCTTCTACTTGTTTCTATATCCCACAGTTCTACTAATCTTTGTACATGACAGCAGTGAGACATAAACGTGTTCACAACTGCATTGCAAATTACAAAGCAAGCAGAAAAATAATGGCTGCTAGTGGGGGAAACGTTCCCTAACTATTACATCAAACACGCAGTGCGCATGTTTAAGATAACTTGCAATACACAGGCCCACAACAACTTCAAAGTTATGTTTCAACTGATAACCATTGGTTTCTTAAACACTGAGCAATTTCAGAATTTAAAATACAAATACTCTATCACAAGCAAGGGATTTTTAGAACATCTTAAAGCACTTTTATATCCTACAGTTCTAGAAATCTCCATGTTCAGTGTCAAGCTACAAGATACCAACGGTGTCAGGTAGCACACATGTGGACAGAAGTAGAGTAAGGTGGTAAATTTGTGGATATTTCTTTGATACAGAAAATCGCATATTTCAGGTTAAACGCATAAAAAAGCTTGGCAAATTAGCTATGCAATTAACTGGATTCATCTGTTCTATGCAAATGCTACAACACCATTGGCATAGCTAGGGGCACTTAGGCCGTTGGGCCATGGTCCCCCAAATATATCATTACCTTAATTTGCATCCTATATTGCCAATTTTACAAAATGTTGTACTATGGTTGAGTGAACATGGCTGTGTCATCAAAATGCAAACAATGTCATATTTGTGTGATATGTACAATAACATGCATATTGTGTGCTAAGTTTTCTACCAAACACGGTCCCTGCCTGGTAGACAATAGACAATTGTTGGTGAATCAATAAAGCCAATGAATATGTTGTGATATTTTTGGCTACTTAGAAAATCATGTGCAGACTGGTAATAAGCTCATGGAAAGGAAAGGTAACAGATTGTTGAAGTAAGATAAAGAAACATGCACAGTGTGTTTTATGTTACAAAAATTGTCAAACATGAAAAAAGGCTGAAACAAATCTTTAAAAATCACAAGCTTATGTTATAAATAAAGTGAAACTAATCAAGTATCCCAATGTGAAAGAGGTGAATGACAATTCATAAGACAAAACAGGTATCTTTAACTCATTGGCGTCCACTAGGTTTTGGGGATTTTCAGAAAAAAACGCCTAAACGCACGTGACTTTGCACAGGAATTTCTCCCGTCCAGTATACTCTACAGACCCGGTAAAAGTCTCAAAAGACGTGGCAAGTCTTCTAGTCTCCACTCGAAAAAAATTTTTTGCTTGGGGTGTGTGGGCTTTTTGTGAGTGACATCATAAGTGGAGGACTTTTAGGCCACCTTGGCCCACTTTGCCTGGCCCTGGGTGCCAACCGTTAGGTGGTAGTATTTCGCTGCACTTTTTACTGGAAACTAGGCTACAATCCGAGTCTTTTGATACTTTGGATGACCTTCTGGGGTTTCAGGTTCAAAAGTTGTGATGTAAGTTAGTAAAAACATTTGACTAATTAGCTAATTAATTAATTTGTTTATTTTACATCATAACTTTTGAACCAGAAACGCTAGAAAGTCGATCAAAGGCTCAAAAGACTTGTGACTTAAGCCTAGTTTGCAATGAAAACTTCAGCGAAACACTTTGGCCTAGCGGTTGGGCCCTAGGCCAGGCAACACAAGCCAAAATGACCCTAAAACTACTTCACTTATGACGTCAGTCACAAAAAATCCGCACCCCTCAACCAAACATTTTTTTTCGAGTGCAATCTACTAGACTGGCCGATCTGTTTGGGCCCTTGCACAGCTCTCTAGCGCAATCGGCAGAGGAGCTAGGGCGTTGGTAAGGCAACCGAAAACTGCTGTTTTTTAGGCCGAAATCAAAGTACAAATATATTGAAGACCGGTTCTCAAAGTGTTAACAGTGAAGCAGTCAGTTTGATCAAGTTAGAAATTAGTCAGTGCCCTAAAAATATGCCTTGATATGATTATTTTTGCTGCTGGACCAGGCAGGATTGTATATGTTGAAGATAAAAATCAATGAGTTAATCAGGGCTTTTTTAAGGAAAATGTTCGGTACCCAGTATGCACCTGTAGGGACCCGATTTCTCTGATTTTAGAGACCCGATTTTCTCTGATTCAAGGGACCCTATGATAATTTTCTCTGATTCTAGAGACTCAAATCGGGTCCCTAAAACACCTTAAAAAACCCTGAGTTAATCTTTTAAATTCTTTATTGCTTAACAGGGTTTGAATGACTGAAATAGCAAAAAAGCTAGTGACATTGTATGAGATTTACCAGTTCCAATAATTGAGAACAGATCCACATTACAAGCAATATCGGATGCCATAAAAAAGATTTGGTGCTTTGTCATTCTTGAGACATGGTAAAAATTGTGAAACATTCTATCAGTTTGGTTTATATGCAAGAAGTCATGATATATGTAGCCAGGAGGGCTGAAGGGGCCATTCTCCCAAATTTCTAGCATATCTTGCAATTTTGTGCTTCAAGACCATGTTCCAAACCTGGTACTGTTGTTTGCTTTTAAGTCAAAATATTTGGCCCCTCCCAAAATTTTGGGCTGGCTACACTACTGAAGTCATTTGCAGCAGTAATTGCAACAGCCCACAGCTGTGCAACATGTGAAACAACATTAACCACTTTCTGTGTATGTGTCAGCACGCAAGGAATGTGCCCATTCACCATGTGAGTGCTCTACCAGCAAAGGTAATCATGTATTCAAGCTGACAATTCTATAATGTACTCTTCCCAGTGTTTTTCAAGTTCTTAAGAAGTATTAGTTGTAGATGTGACTATAAAAACCATGGTTCTTAATATTTGCTCATGCTTATAATAGAAGCTTTGCATGTTGTCTGAAAACTTTAATGGAGTGCTGATCTGTTTCCAAGTAAACTCAACTGTTTTCATTTTGCTGTTGGTAGCTACAGTTTACCATTTGTGTGTCTCGTTTCAGAGTTTTAATAATCAACTTTGCCTAGATCAAGTATCTTTTATGCAGTAGTTAAGGGTTTTGTATATCTCCTGTATAGATTTATTCATTATACATAGCAAAATGTATGTGCATTTCTTAGAATTGTACATATCTTGCAATGACCATTCTTCATCATATTTATATGGTTAAGAAGTGCAGGTTTTGCATTAGAGGACTTAACACTTGTAGTTAGAGTTTTTTTTACCAACCTTTTGGTATTCATTTTTGAAACAATGCATTACAGGCTACAATGAAAACATCATCATCTGTGAATGGAAAACATTTTGGAAACCTGGGAGTCCATGTAAAGAATCAAATCCAGTATACATTGTCACCATTTGAACAGAATGTTACCAAAGGCATCTTTCAAAAAGGTTTTCCTAATCTTGTGAGAAGAGTCAAAGAAAAATTTCTTGTGATTGCCATCCGTAAGAATTTTTTGTTCTCAATTTCAAAATAGGTCTGCTCTGTTTTAATGCCATACACTCATTGAGAATGAGATATATATGTGAGGTTATTTCTCACTTAGTATATTTTTACATGCCATAAATTTGAAATTAAAAGTGGAATTTGTCCACAAACATAGGCATACAAAACAGATAGTTTGGGGGGGACATTTTTTGTGATTCCAGGGCACAAAAAAGTGTATGACCTTATTATTTGCACTTCATTTACTTTTGTACATCTGTCATCTAAATGATTTTCGCACAATGGCCTGTTGTGTTAGTTTTTAGCGTGCTGATGAATTTTCAAACCTCACTAAGCTACGAGTCAGAAAATATTAAGCCAATGTGATTAGCTTTGAAAATCAAAGCAAAAATTAAATTTCATCGTTCCAGGGCTGGCTAATGTGCAAAAAGGTTCTAAAATGTATAATAATAAAGTTGACAGAGAAATGGACGTCGGCAGGGGGCAAGGCTCTCCGGGTTTTGAAATTTCATATTTTTCTGTATTAGCAGAATAAATGTTTTTCTCTTAGTTTCCAGTAGGTAAAATGAAACTTCATTACTGTTCTCACCTGGAAAAAATCCTTGCGACGCCTATGGACAGCGACCACTTAACCGATGATGAATACTACATATTTGGTGTTCTCATTTCGGCTCGTAAGAGGACGTGTTGAATACGCATGTGATGTTCCTGAGCAGAAGTGAAGAAGAGCACTTCATAGATTGCTGAATCAGTGTACAGCGAAAGATGGCAAATTTGTGATGACTAGCATGGCGACCATCTAAACCAGGAGTGAACAATCTGTGGCCGTACGCAGCCTTTGACAAAAACTTACACGGCCCTGCACATATAAATTGAAATATAAGTTTTGGCTGCCGTGCATTAATAAAAGCTCTTTGTCTACTATATGCGGTTACTTAGTAGAAATACGCTAAAACAAATGTGTGGAAGCAGGCTATGCTCAGTTTGTGGGAGCCGAACAGAAGCAACGCAAAAAATGAAAATATATTGAACTCACTGTCCGAACTCACGGTAATTCATTAAAATGAACGTAATGCGGCCGGCAACAGCGAAAAGATTGTGCACCCCTCAGGGTCGGAGCAAGCCATCCCAGCGCTTTAGCCAAGATCCATTTTAGTGCCAACTCATAGCAGCTAAGAGAAATGTTCGCAACCGCAGAACGAATGTCTTGCAAAATTGCTCAAGTACTGACCTAGTGAGGAATTTCGTGTGACATGTCAAGAGAAATATCTGACCTATTCTTGTATGTCAATTATTTCCCTTCGCAGGGTGAAGGAATAAAAAATGAAGTTTTGATGTCTGTTACGATAACAAAAAATTTTGGTTTGACGTCAGATAGTCCACAATAGTGACAGTTCGGAAATAACTGCTGAAAAATATTTGGCTTAGTCTTAGGCGTCAATTGTTTTTCTTTTTCTAACCCTAGCCTTAATCCTAAACCCTAATAAACAGTTATCAGCATGTTTTTTATCTCAGTGAACAGCCACCACGTGCTAAAAGAATGACCTGGAATTTCGTGCTTTCGGTCAGCGATTTCGCAAATCATAAATTTCGCTTGACACCGGCTGTATTTGATAAACGCGTAACAAATCACATTCCCTTTGCACATCTTAAAATAGCCGGATTCCAGCACCTTTCACCCCGAAAAGACCCCTTTTCTTTGTTCATATGGAGTAGATTTAGATAAGGGCGATTTTTACATCAAGCTAATTTATTAGATGAATCACCAAGTTCATGATAATATCAACTGCACAAGTAATTGGCGTTACAGCTTTCATGAACACAAAAAAATCTAGCATAGGCCTCAGTTGCAGGCCCGTTGTTACAGGCTGTTGTAACAATCGACCAAGTTCCACATGCACAATAAACCTCTGACATTCGCGAAGGCCACCATGTGATGTGTACCAGCTGGAATATTTTTGGTTAAAAATTAAGTGGCGCGTCCTATAGTAGCAATTTTACTGGTTAACTAGGCTGCAACGCCAACAAGGCTGTCGTTTCGAGTTCGACAGCGTTTCCTAACCTGAGTGCACTGGATGGCTGAAACATGAATTAGTGAAACTTCGACATAAACCTACTCCGGTAAAGCGGCGCAGCCAGCAAAAACTCAAGAAAGGAAAAGAATAGAGGTAGTCACCTTAAAATTTGGCGATGAACTTGATGAAGTATGGTCACGCCTGTGCTGGCCCTGATAGCACGCCATGCAAGGACTCTAGGCAGGATTCATTCAAGTGCCCACCCCTCCTATACATTGATCTTTAATCTACGTATCATCAGGTTGTACATTAAGGCAATAAGAAAGTTCGTTTTACATTAGAAAAATTTATTAGTTGAATAAAATTAAACCAACATAGTTTATCTAGTATATATGAAATTGAAATTAATGAAAAAAACATTGAACTTTGTGCAGAAAATCTGAAATAATGTAGTATCTGTATCTTATAAACTGCGTGAACGTGTGTTCCATTCACTTTCATCTGTTCATTCATTCACTTTTACGTGGTGCACGTTCGCCACTTTCTGAACCACACAGTTGTATTTTTGGTCATTTTGGCGCCACCTTTGGCCCAGCGCCCTAGGCAGCCGCTTAGTTCGTCTAATGGTGGCGTCGGCACCGGCACCCCTGCTCTAAACCGCTCGCATGACGACCTGGTTATGTGCAATGCCAGTTCGTCGCAGACAAAACAAAATCAACTGCACCACAGGTTTTTACAATACGTGGACAAAAAGCGGAGTCCGCCCGCTTGGAGCGGAGGACTTTCATTTTTTTCTCGTTTTCAACTTGCCATCGCAGCCGAACCATAGTTGCGTTGTTGGCTTGTGATTGTTTGTTATTACCAGGATTCTGTCATGTAACCTGCGACGCTCTCCTTGTTTTGATATATTATACAGTAATTCAGTGCTACCGAGAGGAAGTAGTTGTTGACAACCATCGATCAAGGCTTTAGGATTTTAGACTTACTACTGACTTTAGCATTGTCGTAAGGGTGCATCTTTCGTGTAACAGCACAAAGTTAAAAGTGAAGATACAAAAACTGCTAGGCTATAAGAGGACGGTTTACAGTGGTGTATGCATGCTGAGACACGTACGAAGGGAGTTTATTGTCTTGCAATAGGATAAAAAAGAATGATTAAAGCTGCTACAAAGCAAGCATACGACGTATTCTTTTATGATGGTCTACTTGAAGTTTGTTGTTTCCAGCAGGCAAAGTGTGCACTTGAAAAAAAGTTGTGCAGATTGACAATGCATTAAGTAAGACTGTCAAGCAACATGCAAATGTATTACTGTAGAATTTAGAGCTTGGCGGAGTCGGACTTTAATATTTCCATGATTTGCGGGGGAGGAGCGGATGCGGAGCAAACCTTTTTGGAGTCGGAGCGGATGCGGATTCAAAAAAATGAGACTCCGTCCCTGTCTGGTTTTTACGCATGCTGTAATAACATGGAACTGTGGTAGCAATGCGAGAATGTCATTTCGGTGTCATTACATCTTCATAAATAATCTGAAGTCAGTGCAAAACTTCGAGCCTTCTCAAAATTTTCACAGCTAACTGTATCATGCATGCACACTTCCGCTTACTTTTTTGTGAGATACTATGTTGAAGCAATAACACCGTAGCACCGTGGTTCCCAACCGCCATGCCGCGGTGACTCCTATACGTGTCGCAACGCGATATTCCAAAGTGAATTTGATAGCTTGTATGTCATGTGTAAAACGCATTAACCTAGGTGGCAGTTGTCCGGGTAGACAGGGTTAAACAAAGTGTGGGAATGCACCAGAAAAGCTAACTATTTTCAACAAACTCATTTTTAAGCAGTAGTGAAGTAATTCATTTTCATTGTACTACGAACAAAAACATGCCAAAATCGCTGTAACGTCTTCCTACGGCCCCAAAAATGTGGGAACGCCGTTTCTGCCCCACTGGGATGGAAGTTGTCCGGATACCTCCAATACCAAATGCCAAAACAAGCAGTGAAAATCAGGGCTGTGGAGCCGTCGTAAAAATGACACAGCTCCGGAGCTCTTCCTTTCATGAACATGGCTGGAGCTCTTGGTTTTCATGAGTGTGATTCCGGAGCTCATTTTTTCATGGCTCCGGCTTCTATTCGTTTCCACACATTAATATTTTCAATTGTCTTAGTGTGCCTCAAGTTGAATGGAAAATTAATTATACCAAGTACACAAAACTGAAAGAATATACCAAATTCTTTGAGTAATTTAATCTGATAGTTTTTTAACTGCAGCGCTCTTAACCATGAGGAAATCATCGAAAAAAAAACAACAATCACAGGTTCAGACGATTCAGAGAACAGTTACTAGCGAAAACGTAGCTCAAAGTAACGGTAATATGAACAACTTCTGGAAAGGCAGTCGCTGGTTTTACCGTCAACACCTGAGGACCTTTTTTTCTTATGGCCAGATTTAAAAAATGGTTGTTTGGAAAACCACGTTTGTGTCCGAGCATTTGAACACAGACCAGTCCCAAGTGTTTTGCAATCGTTGCATGCTTTACCTGTTGCAGTTTTGGCGATTCCAGCTAACAGTGCTGTCCGGGCAAACCATGCAAAAAGCGCAAAACACAGTTGATTGCCTCTCATGTGTTCTTTCTAACGTGCACACATTTGCAATAACACAAATGCAAATATGTGTTTAAAATTGCTTTGTTATAAGACAGTGTGGTCCAACTACAGGCCCGCGGGTCGCATGTGGCCGCCACAGCGTTTTCACTGACCCGCGGAAGCATTCAGGAAAAATCTTCAAATCTGAAATTTGTTGAAAAGCGTGTAAGGTTACATTTGTCTCACTGAATTGCTTGCGCTGGATAAAGTGCATTTGCACAAGAACAATGAATACTATCTTTCTGTGTACCGTGTTGTTTTATTTATTTATTTTACGATCAAATTAGAAGGTACGGCTCTCCGCTAACCCTCCGCTGGCGCACCTGACTAGATAACCTCTTTTTTCGGTGCCCCGGCATTCGTTGTCTTGAAGAGAACATCTGGCGCAATGAAGTCAGTACCAACAAATAAATCTACCTATCCGCTACACGCGGCCATCTGCAAGTGACCCGCGAGTCAAATTAATTGCCCATCCCTGCAATAGATATAATTAGTTAACACAAGCATACCATCTTTAAATAAAAATGTGCTATAATAATGGTCTTAGAGACTGCAGAGAGCTTTTGGAAGTTAGTCAGCAAAATGTGTGAAAGTACATTTTCTATGATAAAGCAATCAAATCTGAAAACAGAAATCGAATGGGAGGCGAACACTGTACGATAGTGTCAGAGAAGCCTCGGCCACAGGCATTCCACAGATAGAGATTTGTAATTGTTATTGTTTCAATGACCCACTCACTTCTCTTCCCTTTTTTAGTTTTAATTGTTGTGAATCTGTTGTTTTATAGGCTACATCATTTTATCGGAAGTGGCCCGCGAGTTGTCGCGTTTTTGTAAAGTGGCCCGTAGGTCAGAAGTAGTTGGACCACGCTCTTAGAACCAATAGTATGACATCTAGCACGAAAATCACCTTTGACTTTTTTAAAATAGCTGAAGACTTCTGAATTGTTATCTTTTGCACTCATAATAAGCAGTGTTAAATCACAAAGTAAAGCACAATTCTACCTGCAAAGCTTAGGCGAAAATAAGACTGGTTACCGTGCTACAAACATAAAATTAATTTTCAAAGATGAAAACTAAAACAAAAGTCCACATTTGTTTGCATTGCTTTTTAATACCCTCCTGAAAATTCCCTGCTATGCAAAACAATGCTATAGATGGCTACCAGTTATAACGTTCATGTTATGCTGCTGCTACTAAACGTAAAGTTTCCTAGTGAATTTTACCAGCAATCTGGTAAACCTTGCTAGTAAGCGTAATGGTTTCTAATAAAGCCGTGCATTTTACGCTTAAATCTGCAACGGTATCATAGCTTAACCATACTCCCTGCTAACAGCATGACTACACAGCTACAAAAGCTATAGGTATTAGATTATATACCTACTCAATATAGCTCAGTTCTTTTTAGATCGCAACACTACTACAGACCCGGTTTGATCATTACGACTAGAAAGTAAGATGTTGTGGCAGTTAATGTTGTTTTTACTTCTACGACAGTGGTTCTCAAACATTTCGCTGAAGGAAGCCAAATCCACTCCTATGTTAGAGAGCCGCACTAAAAAAATTTTAACACGAGTCAGTTGACACATTTTTTATTGCACTAACGAAGTCTGTTACACAAAATATTAGAGGCGTTACTGAAAGACTGCTAAAAGCCGCACAAAGGACACTTGGCAGGTGCATGCGGCTCTTAAGAGTGTTTGAGAACATTGTTCTACAAGTAACACCAATCCTGCTAGCTACAATGCCACTACCTAGCTATGATTAAACCAAGGAAACATCAAAGGCTTAAATCAGTGCTTGTCAACCGGGTGTATCGTACACCCCAGGGTGTACCAGAAGTGTCCAGGGGTGTACCACTGTGATGGGGTGTACCAGGTGTGTGCTCTTGAAGAACAGTCACATTTGTCATATACTGTTCTTAGAGCTATCTCAGTTTGTTAACTTTGCACAGTTTTTAAAACCGTGTCTACCGGAGTGTGAATTCATGAATTGTCCGTCTTTTCTCGACAGTTTGTTTGTGATATTGGTCAGGTGACCATCCCGTGATCACGTATCCTTTTTACGTACAACGCAGCAGTGGGGGTTCCACAAGTAGGGAAGGTAGGGAAACATTGCTCTAGCTTCGTTTTTTTGTAAGGTATAACGCAACAATCATGCTTTTCTTGTCAATGATTATAAGCAATAATTATTGTTTCCAAGCAGTTAGCTGGAGCTAAGCGAGAACTATATAAAACCGAAAGGGAGTGAATGATCTGTGTGTTAATTATAATTTTACAACTTTTCAGTTCAGATTTTGAGCTGTTATCATCTTATACTTTTGAAAGTTATTGCAGTCAGTTGTTTACCCTCAAGAAAATGGACAGATGCATTTTTTTTATAAAACACTTTAGTAGCGAGAGATAGTTGTGAAAAATAGCATAGTAACTATGAAGGTAAAGATTTCAGTGAATCAGGGGAGAGTAAGGAT